>Ga0209199_1002115_pt1 | contig 22023 bp, 27 predicted proteins | sample COGITO_mtgs_1105_7_FD_184805 | JGI IMG/M metagenome (GOLD analysis project Ga0209199, IMG submission 184805) | Pelagic marine microbial communities from North Sea - COGITO_mtgs_110523 (SPAdes) (version 2) | ecosystem: Environmental > Aquatic > Marine > Epipelagic ...
AGATCAAATATAACAATGTTGATACTTCGGTAAGTCAATCTGCTTAGTTCTTTATTATCTAACGATTACATCTACTTTAGTCTACTAATGGCCTTAACAGCAATTCCTGTTGGATTTGTTGCAGGTTTATTTGGCATAGGGGGCGGCCTAATTACAGTTCCATTTTTATTCTATATCTTTAATTCTCTAGGGATTGATCAACAATATGTCATGCACCTTGCAGTTGGAACGTCATTTGCAATCATTATTCCAACATCAATCGTTTCAGTTTTAACCCATCATAAATTTAATGCAGTAGATTTTGATATTGTGAAAAACTATGGAGTATTTGTTATTGTGGGTGTAATTATTGGAACAATATTTGCTGCAACTTTTAAAACAAAATCTCTAGTACTTTTCTTTTCAATCGTAATATTATTTTTAGGTATTTATTTACTTTTAATCAAAGAGAAAGATCAAAATATAATATCTGAAATGAAACTATATTTAAAAATTATACTTGGTTCGATTGTTGGATTTATTTCAGCTATAACGGGTATTGGTGGTGCTGTCATGAATGTACCAATTCTTAAGTTTTTTGGTTATTCAATAAATAAAGCAATAGGAAGTGCAGCAGCTATAGGTTTTTTAATTGCTTTGTTTGGAGCAATAGGATTTTTGATAACAGGTAGTTATTTAAAAACTAACTTACCCTTAAGTATAGGATTTTTGAATGTGCCAGCTTTTTTAATTTTTATACCGATTACAACTTTTATGGCAAGAATTGGCGCAAGAACAGTTCATAAAATAGAAAAAAATAGAATTAGTAAATTACTTGGTGTTTTTTTATTATTAGTTGCAGCAAAGTTTTTGTATGAATACTCTAAACTATAGATATGGCAAATAAAGTAAGTAAAAGTTTTCTAAAAGATTCTCATTTAATAGCTGAATTAAAACTGTGCAGTATTCGTTTAATAGATAATGCTAAATTTCCTTGGATCATTTTAATTCCAAAGCGAAAAAATATAACTGATATCTCAGAACTTAATTCAAAAGATCAAATGTTACTGATGAAAGAAATTGTTCATTGCAGCAAGTTAATGAAAAAAATATTTAGAACAAAAAAACTTAATGTTGAAAAAATTGGTAATATTGTTCCTCAATTACACATTCATATCATTGCAAGATCTACTAATGATAGTACGTGGCCTTTATCGGTTTGGGTGGTTAAGGGAAAACCTTATTCCAAAATTCTATTAGCAAAAACTATTCTTAAGATTAAAAAGAATTTTGAAGATTAAAGGGTGGGGACAGAGGTAGTTTTAGTCTCCCGCCACTACCTCTAAATCATTATGTATCTGATTCGTCTCGAATTTGTTAACACGTATTAATTGAAACTAGACTTTATCAACTGCTTGCTTTACTAAATAGATAACGCACCGACTCATAAATAATTAAAATTTAAATACATTGATTAAAACCACACTCTCATCATTTGCTAAATCTATAGGCTTTAACTCACAAAACTATATCCCTAAAGAAGGAGCATCTTTTTCTTTATTTAGAATTGAAGTTTTATCAGGTTTAACTGTTGCTTTAGCCTTAGTTCCTGAAGCTATTGCCTTTGCTTTTGTTGCAGGAGTTGCACCTTTGTCAGGGCTTTATGCAGCTTTTATCGTTGGTTTAATTACAGCTGTATTTGGTGGAAGACCTGGAATGATTTCAGGAGCAACAGGTGCTTTAGCCGTTGTAATGGTTGCACTTGTTATGGATCACGGTGCACAATATTTATTTGCAACCGTAGTATTAATGGGAATTTTACAATTGCTAGCAGGTATCTTTAAGCTTGGAAAATTTATTAGAATGGTACCTCAACCGGTAATGCTTGGTTTTGTTAATGGCCTTGCAATCGTTATTGGTATCTCGCAACTTAGTCAGTTTAAAACCCTTAATGCAATGGGGCAATCCGTATGGATTTCAGGAAATACTTTATATTATTCAATAGGTTTTGTTGTTTTAACCATGTTAATCATTTGGTTATTACCAAAGATTACTAAAGCGGTTCCAGCAACACTTGCTGCAATTTTAGTTACATCTATATTAGTTTTAGCATTAAAGATTGATATTCCAAGTGTTGGAGATCTTGCAAGTGTTAAAGGAGGATTGCCAATATTTTCAATCCCAAGTGTTCCTTTAAATTTTGAAACTTTAAAGATCATTTTCCCTTATGCATTTATATTGTCAGCCATTGGTTTAATTGAAAGCCTATTAACCCTTAACTTAGTTGGTGAAATTACCAATAAAAGAGGTGGGGCTAGTCAGGAATGTTTAGCACAAGGTTTTGCAAACACAGTTACTGGTTTTTTTGGGGGTATGGGTGGATGTGCGATGATTGGTCAATCTATGATTAATGTAAAATCAGGTGGTAGAACAAGAATTGCAGGAATAGCTGCTGCATTATTCTTATTAATTTTTATTTTATATACATCAAGCTATATTGAGATGATCCCGATTGCAGCATTAGTCGGTGTAATGTTTATGGTGGTAATTGGAACCTTTGCTTGGAACTCATTAAAGATATTATTTTTTGTACCAAAGAGTGATGCGTTAGTTATTGTCCTTGTAACTGTTGTAACTGTTTTAGAAGATTTAGCGGTTGCTGTAATTGTTGGGGTGATTGTATCTGCATTAGTTTTTGCCTGGAAATCTGCATCTAGAATTAGAGCAGTTGAAAGACCATCTGCTACAGAAAAGGGTGCTAAGGTTTACGAAATAGAAGGACCACTTTTTTTTAGTTCAACGGATAGTTTTTTAGAATTATTTAAACCAGAAGAAGATCCCGAAGTAGTTATTATTGATTTTGCAGGATCAAAAGTAATCGATCAGTCAGCTTTAAAAGCAATTGAAGATATTGCTGACAAATATAATAGTTTTGGAAAAAAAGTTAAATTAAGACATTTAACTCGTGATTGTCATAGATTATTAAGCAGAGCAGGTCAGCTCGTAGTTGATAGTGATGATGATCCTGATTATGGAATTGCTGTTGATTATGATGTTAAATTAGGTATTTTTGGAAAATAACATGAGTAAAGAGATAAAAGCTGATGACGTTATTTTCAATTTCTTTAAGCAAATTTGTGATGAGAAAGATGATGTTAAATGTGTAGAGCTTGGCAATAGTTGGATTAATGCCATGAAGACCAATCTAACTAACATGGAAAAAAATCTGGATGAAGCGGATAAAGCCAAACATCAAGAAAATATAGATAGCAACATGAACCACCTTAATAACCTTAAGGATAAATCAGCTGAGGAATGGCGTGAATATGCAACTCAGTGTATGGTGGAGATCCTTGATCACAAAAGTAAATCTTGAATTTTTTTAAACGATTATTTTCAAGCAGTAATTTACAATTACAAATTAATGATGGAGGTAGAGCTGCTGCTGGATATAAGGGGAAAGCCGGAGACTGTGTAGTTAGATCCATTGCAATTGTAACAAATCTTCCTTACCAAAAAATTTATGATGATCTTTATAAAGCAAATGAAGAATTTAGAACCACATCAAGAACTAGACTTGCTAGAAGTTTAAAACAAAAAAATGATAGCCCAAGATCAGGTACTCATAGAGTTGTTGTTAAGAAATATCTTGAAAAACTAGGATGGCAGTGGACGCCAACAATGTTCATTGGCCAAGGTTGTAAAGTTCATTTAAAAAAAAATGAACTTCCAAGTGGCACTTTAATAGTATCTTGCTCAAAACACATAACTGTAGTTAAAGATGGCGTTTTGCATGATACATATGATTGTTCTAGACGGGGCACACGTTGTGTTTATGGATACTGGACAAAACCTAACTAAATTAACTCAAGACATATTAAAAAATATTTGTTAGCATTTAGTTGTGAAAAAAATATTGGGGACTAGCTTTATTAAGTTTTTAAGTATTTTAGTCTTAAGCTTATTGTTAACTAGTGGTGCAAAAGCGGGTTGTGATGATGCTCCAACTGATGGAGTGGATTATTCTAATTGCCAATTCTCAGAAGGCCAAGATTTAAGCAGAGCTTATATACCAAATTCTAATTTATCTTTTATTAGTTTTATTAAAGTTACTTTTGATAAAGGGGTGATGATGAATGCAACGTTATCTAATGGTAATTTTGTAGAATCTTCTTTTATAAGAACTAATTTGTATGAAGCAAATCTTGAAGGCGGTATCTTTGAAAAAGCTAACTTTACAAGTGCGAACTTAACAAGAGTAAATTTTAAAGGTTCATCTTTAATTGAGACTAACTTTACTAACAGCAATCTTTTTGAAGCAGATTTAGCAGGTGCTAATATTTTAAATGCAACCTTTGAAGGTGCCAATCTAAATAATGCAACTTGGATAGATGGAACTAAATGCTCTTTAGGTTCTATTGGTAAATGCAATAAATAGATATAATTTCCAAGTATACAAAATGGAAAACACTTATCATTCAGATATATATAAATTTAACACTCCAACAAATAGTTATTGGGAAGATACATCCACCATTAATCTTGGTTTAAAAAAAGTAACTAAAGATTTAAATTCTGAAGTAGTTGTAATAGGAGGTGGGTATACTGGCCTATCTTGTGCAATAAATTTAATAGAAAATTATAATTTAGATGTAATCTTAGTAGATGCTGGAAAAATTGGTTGGGGAGCCTCTTCAAGAAATGGAGGCTTTTGTAGCTTTCCACCAAGCAAGTTACCCATTCCAACAATGGTTAAAATTTTTGGCAAAGAAGAAACAAAGGCATTTTTTAAAAACTCAATAGAAGGTTCGAAATATACCAAAAGAATTATCTCAGAATATAATATTGATTGTGATATTTCAGGAGATTTGATTTATGAGGTTGCTCATCATCCAGACAAATTTAAATTATTAAGAGAGAGAGAAAATGTTTATAAAAATGAATTCAATTTAGAAACACAAATATATTCACAAAAAGAATTTGAAAACATTGGACATGGTGGGACAGAGCAATTTGGGGCATTTTCTTATAAGCCTGGCTTTGCAATCAATCCTCTTAAATTCGTAAATGGCATGGCAGAATATGCACTTAAAAAAAAGTTACAAATGTATGAATACAGCCATGTTAATAAAATAGAAAAAGAGAAAGAGTTTGATAGCTATATACTTAGAACAACAGAAGGATCTATAAAAACAAAAAAAATTGTTGTCGCAACTAATGGATTTTATCAAGAGGGCTTAATACCTCAAATGAATTCGAGAATTCTACCAGTAATTTCAAATATAATTGTTACTCGAAAATTATCTGATAAAGAAATTGATTTGCATAACTTTAAGACACTTTGCCCAATAGTTAATACTAAAAATCTTTTAAATTATTATAGAAAATTGCCGGATAATAGAATTCTATTTGGTGCTAGAGGAGATTTAATTGGCAGTGATAAATCTAATGAGCAAATGTCAAAAAAAATGGAAATACATTTTAAAAAAATATTCCCAAATTGGTCTGATATTTCAATTGATTATAGTTGGCGAGGCCTTATTGCTTTGTCTCAAAAATTAGCCCCCTCAATTGGTAAAATTGATAATGAAGAAATATATTATAGTTTTGGGTATAATGGAGTAGGGGTAAGTGCTGCACCATGGTCTGGAAAACAATTATCTAAATTGGTTTTTTCTTCAAATTCTAAAGAGCCTGAAATTTCGAAAGTTTATATCGGACTTCCAAAGAAGTTTATTTTTCCAAAACTTAGAATTTTTTACTTTAGGTTAGCTGTTTTATTTTATCTAATTAAAGATAAGTTAAATATATAATTTTTTACTAATTATTAATTTATTTTATTTTATAGGTTTAATTTTTTGATTAATAACAAGTAAAGCACCAATAATTAAAATTGGTAAGCCTATTATTAAATCTTGCTGCCATTCTAAGTTTTCAAATACTGTTGAGATTAATAAAGCAAGTACGGGCATTACAACCCCCACATAACCAGCCCTACCAGCTCCAACTTTCTCTAATAATCGTAGATAGAAAATAAAAGCAAATATTGAACCAACTATTGATAGATAAGCGAGGGATGCGATGTAACTAAAGCTATATTCAAATAATAATTCAGTACCTTTTATTTGGGTGATTAACAAAGTAACTAAAGATCCATAAAGCATTGAATACGCAAGTGTTGGTATTAATGAAAAGTTATTATTTAAGTTTCTTTGGTGAACCATATTTCCCGTTGATGCAGAAAATGTACCAAGCAATGCTAAAAATAATCCAACGTGTGTTCCATTAGCAAAGCTGAAATTGAAAATTTCATCACTGAAGATTATTATAATTCCAATCATTCCAATGGTTGCACCAATTAAAGTTTTTAAAGAAGGTATCTTCTTAAAATAAAACCCTTCACCTAAAATATTCATAATAACTACAGTTGAAAAAACAACTGCTGGAAATGCGCTTATTAAATAAGTGTTTGATAAATAAAAGAAAACATAATTTAAAGAATAAAGACAAACACCAAAGAGTAAAAACCATGCATGTTGATTTAAAGAAAATTTAAGTTTTTTTTTCTTATAAATTAGATAAATAAAAATGATGATTGCAGCTATCAAAAACCTGTAAAACACTGACACTAACGGATCAACGTAACCTAATTGAAATTTGATGACATACCAAGTAGGGGACCAGCAAAAAAGTGTGACAATAAATAAGATAAAATTGTTCATTAATAAACACTTATAATCAATCAATCTTAAAAAAACATAAGATTAATCCAACAATTTTAATATATAATTTTAGATGTTATGAAAAAAATACTTCTAATTTTAACTCTATTAATATCGTTAACTAATCTTTCTTACTCAGACAATCATTATCCAATTACAAGAGATTCTGTATTAATGATCGCCAGAGGTAAAATTGCATATCAGAATAATTGTGCAAGCTGCCATCAGGTTAATTTATCAGGTGCTGAAAATTGGAAGGGTTTAGATGAAGATGGTCATAGAAAAGCGCCGCCTTTAAATGGTACAGGTCACACTTGGCATCATGATGATGAGACACTACATAAAATTATTAAATATGGTTTAGTTGGAATAATTAGTGACTATGAGGGAAAAATGGGTGGGTTTAAAGATAAACTAAATGATAAAGATATAGATTCAGTTTTAGCTTATATTAAAAGTTTTTGGCCTGATGATTATTATCAACATCAAATAAATTTAAGTAAATAAATTAAATGGCAACTGATACATTTCATTGGTCATGTAAACACACGTGGCGAACAAGTGCTAAGAATACGATGTGGTGTGTTATCGGTTGTGCAATTGGTGACTTTGGAACCATATTATTTTTTCAATTAAGTAAAATTCCTTTTCCAGTATTGGGCATTATGACTTTAGCAATCATTAATGGTTTATTAACTAGCATTATGCTTGAAACTTTTATTTTAATGAGACAAAATTTTAAATTAATTAATGCTTTAAAAACTGCCTGTGGAATGAGTTTCATCTCAATGGTTAGTATGGAAATCACGATGAATTTAACAGATTATTTACTAACAGGTGGAGCTCAACTTACCTGGTGGGTAGTACCCATTATGTTAATAGTTGGTTTTTTAACACCTTGGCCTTATAATTATTGGAGACTTAAAAAATTTAACCAAGCGTGTCATTAAATATTTAAATGGTTAAGAAAAGCTTTAATTAATTGTGAAAAAACGTTTATCAGGTTGCAGTGAATGTGGAGATGATACAGCCATCTTAACACAAGTGAGTTCAGGACCAGAGGTCATTTTACTTTGCACTGATTGTTATAATCTCAAACATTCAAATGAAACGCAAAATCATATTAGCTATGAGGAAGAAAAAAGTTAAGAAGGTAAAAATTATGAAGGTAAAAATTAAGAAATCTGCACCTAATTTCTCTGCTCACGTTTTAAGCTTAGATAATGAGTAGGGACAATAATTCTAAAGGGATAGTTTTAATACTGATTGCAATGAGCTTGTTTGCAATCCAAGACTCGTTAATTAAATATATTTTTGAGCAATCTGCTCTGTATGAGATCTTCTTTGGAAGATATTTGATTGCAGCAACAGTGCTTTTTATTTATTTAAGTTTTAAAAGACAGAAAGTATCTTTTAAAACACATTATCCAGTATTAACTTTTGTAAGAGTGTTGTTACATTTTGTTGCTTTTTCAACCTTTTTTATCTCTATTACTTATATGCAACTAGCAACTGCTAATGCTTTATTCTTTTCTTGTCCCTTTTTCGTATCTATCTTTGCTAAATTTTTCTTAAAAGAATTTATTGGGATTAGAAGATGGTCAGCTATTGCCTTTGGTTTTTTTGGTGTATTAATCGTCTTAAATCCTAATTTTGAAAGTTTTAATTATAGAAATTTATTACCAGTATTAAGTGCTTTATTTTATGCAGCATCAATGACTATTACTAAATTCACATCTGATAAGGATGATGTAAACACTCAGTTATACTATTTTTATTTAATTGCTCTTGTTCTATGTGGCGTCATTTATATCTTTATGGGCAATGGTCAATTCAACAATACTGATTTTGATCCAACTACACAGTTTATATTTAGAGAGTGGTTTACAAACTTTGATTATACTTGGAAATTTATATTATTTTTTGGAGTTGCAGCATCTATTGGGTTCTTATGTATCTTTTCAGCTTATATCATTGCATCCCCATCCGTTGTCTCATTGTTTGAATACTCTTTAATTATTATGTCAATGATCCCAGGTTATTTTCTATTTTATGAAATTCCATCTCTTAGAACTTTGTTAGGGGTCATTTGTATAATTTCAGCTGGGGTTTATATTTACTTTAGAGAAGGTGTTCGAAAACAGTACGTTGCATCTAAAATTCCAACTAGAAGATAAAATTTATAGAGTAGAAACGATTCAACCCCAAGATATGATGTAAAAATGTAGATTTTGCTTGGAGTAGAACAATTAAATTTTTCAATACTAATTTAGCTTAATTAACTAAAACCTAATATTTTAAATTGTAGTACAATCTTCCTATCATCTCTTTTACAAAAAGACTGGTGTCACTTAATGCATCTGCTGAAGGTATAAAATTCATAAAAGTAAGTTTTTGATGAGAATTTATAAAATCAACAGCAAACGGTATTACTTTTATATTAGATGCTTCAAAAACTTTTTTTGCTCTTGGCATATGAAAAGCAGAAGTTATTAATATAACCTTAGCATCATTTGAGTTTAATAGTTTTTTAACAGATTTTGCTTCTTGATCAGTGTTTTCAACATTGTCAGTTAGCAAAATACTTTCTTCAGGTACTCCAAATTTTATAGCAAATTCTTTCAAATATTCTCCTTCTGGTATTCCTAAGGACCATGGAACCTGTCCTTTTGTTAAAATTAATAAAGAAGCTTTATTGTTTTTAAACAAGTCTATCCCAGATAAAATTCTATCTACGCCATCACTAAATTCATATTTTAATTTATCATCAGCTTTAATAGTTTTAAGCATTCCACTTAAGACAACGATTGCGTCTGCATTATTTATTGCTGATGCATCTTGTAGAGTATAATCTTCCTCTAAATAGTTAATTAATTTATCTGAAATAATTGGCAATGAACAAAATATTAAAATGACAACTCCAAATAAAGTAATTTTTTTTGACTTAATGATTGTTCCTAAAATAATTAAAAAAAAAATTAAAAATAATGGACTAGCGATTAAAGGTAAAATTTTATGAAGATAAATCATTATTGTTTAAAACTATGAATGAAATTGATTAAATACAAACTAAAATATGATATCAAAAATCTAGTTAAAAGAATATTAAAATCTAATAGATAGAAATTTGCAAGTCACATGGATAATGTAAGATCAATTTTAGATGAATTTGTCTTTGGTTTTGTTTTCACTTGCATAATAATCTTCATAAGAAGACAATATAAAAAACAAAATTAAAAAGGAGAATAGATGAGTAATAATCATTCCTTCACCTAGACACCTGATTTTAATATTGGTAGGGTTGGGTTCATGAAAAAGATTTTAGGTGCAATAGTTCTGGGTTTATTTTTAATAAATATAAATTATTCAGAAGCAAATGCAAAAAAGTATAGGGTTAATGATATAGTAGAAAATAATTTCTTTATAAACACAAAAACAAAATTAAATTTACCCGAAGGAAAGTGGGTTGTGTCTGAAGTATCTTATAAAAGTGTTCAGGGAATTAAAAATAAGAGAATAACTTTAGCCAGGATAAAAGATAACAAATTAACAGAAATTATATCTGTTTTTGAATGGAACACACAAAGTTTAAATGACTCCAGATACAAATATTTAGTTGATGAGGTTATTTATAAAGCTTTGTTTGGTAATAGAGCTGACAGTTGTTATGAAAAACAAGAATATTCAATTATAAAGTTTTACAAAAAAGGTAGTGCTCATAATTGTTTTTGGGTAGGACACTATGATTTAAAAAAATATATATATGAAACAGAAGTTTTTTATATATATCCAGGCATTTCAGATCTAAGAACAGAAAAAAATAATTTTAAAAGATGGTTAAAAAAAAATCAAATAATCTTACCAAGTGTAGCTTTGTATAGTCAGCATAGCTATTTTTCTAGACTTACTAAAGGGAAATGGTTTGGATTAACCCATATTGTTGATCCAAAAATTTTAAATGCTCCAGAAACTAGATTTACTACAGTGGATTCATCGGAATATCATAAGAATAATATTAATACATATCCACAACATAAAGAGATCATGAAAAATTGGATTTCGATGTCAACCAAACGACATATTAATTTTGAAAACTCTATTAAAATTAATAAAAAACATAAGCTCGATCTAAGTGATATTTCACTCATTAAAATTAGTAATACAAATAAGACTTCTGATAATGTTGTGGATGAACTTCAAGTGTTAACAGATTTATTTAAGAATGGTCTTTTAACTAAAGAAGAGTTTATAAAAGCTAAAAAGAAACTATTAAAATAAATGAAAGGTTATAGATTTATTACAAACGATGACACTTCAGAATTTTGTCATCGGGTTACAGAGGCAATATCTAATGGTTGGAAATTGTATGGTGAGCCCAAAATGACCTTTGATAAAAAAAGAGGGGTAATGCGTTGTGCTCAAGCAGTTATAAAAAATGCTCCTAAGAAAAAGTATTCAAAAAAGATGAAGTTATCCTCAGTATAAAATAAATGAAAAAATTTCTATCTATTATCTTCACTAGCTTGTTGTTGAGTGGGAACGATTATGCAAAAATGAAGTCAAAAGATATAGCTTTTCCAGGTAAATTTTATGACCAAAAATAAAACTTTAAGTATCAATGAGATTTTTTTACTTGCTGTTAAAAAACACCAACAAAATAAAACTGATGTTGCTCAAAGGCTATATAGTCAAGTACTTAAGATTAATCAAAATCATGTAGATGCACATAACAATCTTGGTGTAATATTCAAAAATTTAGGTGAAAATGAGAAGGCAATAGATTGCTACGAGAAAGCAATTGCAATTAATCCTAATTATGTAAATGCACATAATAATCTTGGTTTAGTATTCAAAAATTTAGGTGAAAATGAGAAGGCAATAGATTGCTACGAGAAAGCAATTGCAATTAATCCTAATCATTTAGATGCATATAATAATCTTGGTATAATATTTGCTCAATTAGGAAAAAATCAAAAAGCAATAGATTGCTATGAAAAAGCAATTACAATTAACCCTAATCATGCAAATGCGCATAATAATCTCGGGGTAATTCTTAAAAAAATAGGGCAAAGTCAAAAAGCAATAGATTGCTATGAGAAAGCAATTGTCATTAATCCTAATTACGTGAACACACATAATAATCTTGGAATAATATTTGATGAATTAGGACAAAATCAAAAAGCAAAAGATTGTTTTGAAAGAGCAATTAAACTTAATCCTAATTACACAGAGTCATATTGGAATTTTCATGGCTTATCAGCAAACATAGATGAGGCTTTATTAATACTTAAGCAATTATATGCGATTGATAACAAACACACTAAGGCTAAAATTATGATTGCTGCACTAGAAGGTTACAAGGGAAATTTGAGTAAGTTTAACGAAATAATACTCTCTGACTCAAAACATCCTATTACTAGATCGATTAAGTGGGTCTTTTCTCTTCCTAAATTACCAAATATTTTTTTTAACAGATGGCTTTTTTTTAACGCTGTTATTAAGTTAACAGACAATACGAGACCTTTTTATGAATTTGGTGTGTGGAATGGTGTTTCATTTCAATACTTGATCAATACTTTTAAAAAGGGTTTTGGTTTTGATACTTTTAGTGGACTACCAGAAGATTGGCATCATGAACCCAAGGGGTCATATTCTAGCTATCAAGGGGTTCCTAAAATTGAAGGTGGAGAATTCATTGTTGGTAAATTTGAAGATACCCTTCAGGGTTTTTTTGCTACAGAAAGACCCAAGGCATCATTAATAAATTTTGATGCTGATTTATATTCTTCAACTTTATGTGCTTTAAATTACTCAAATAAAGTTATTGATGAAAAAACAATTTTAATTTTTGATGAATTTTTAAATAATGATAATTGGGAAGAAGATGAGTATAAAGCTTTAAATGAATTTTGTGATAAAATAGGTTGTAGTTATGATGTTATTGCAATCTCAATATTTACAAAACAAGTTGCTGTGAAACTAAAATAATTGAGAAAAACTTTGATAAAATAAAGCAGAATGAACGACGATCTCGAACAATCGTTGCTTAATATAAACTAGATATAATGATAGATCAGATATTACCCTTTGTTTATATGATAGGGATACTCTTATTAGTACTCCCAGCTTTTCTTCAATCTAATTCTAAATTAAAACAATTCTTAACTAATCTTACTATTTGGATTGTCATTATCCTTATAATTTTAACAATCATCTATTTTATTAAGTAGTAATCATTCCATCACCTAGACACTTGATTTTAAGTTTGGTAGCATATTTGTTCATGAAAAATATTTTAGGCATCATAATTCTAGGTTTGTTATTAAGTGGATGCACAATTAATCAAACTGCTTTAAACGTGGGAACAAATTATACTGATTATGAGAAGGAGTGTAGAAAAGTTGCTTTAGTAAAACCAAAGTTGGTTTTTAATGATGGCAATTTGAGAGGCTTTCATTGTGCAGATGCTGCAGGTGCTGATACCTGGAGATATGAATTTTTTGATACTAATAATAAATTAGTAAAAGTTTGGTCACGACCAGTTAGCGCTCAAGAAAGACAAGCAAGATTCAATAACGCATTATTAGGTCTAGCTATTTTGAATTCTGGAACAGCATCAGGAACAACAACACAAAATCATCAGCCTTCTGGATTTTTTAGTTTTGATATAGCCTCTGGTATGAACAAAGTTTGTTTCTACGATCAACTTGGTAGTCTTAGTGCAAAAACAATTGGCCGTGCAGAAATTTGCCCATTAGGTTATTAAATTAATGAAAAAATTTTTAGGCATCATGGTTCTTAGTTTATTTATTCCAACTTATGCTCTTGCGTGGTGCTCCGAACCAAGAGCTCCATCAGCTCCATCAACATATAGTAAACCATCAAAGCCATCAGTTCCTTTTTGTGTAAATGAGTTTAGTAATACTCACACATGTGATGATTGGACAATAAATAGTTATAATAGTGATCTAGATAGATACAGGTATGAGGTAGATGATTATCAAAGATCTCTACAAAGTTTCGTAAATGATGCAGGAGATTTTGCTCGTGAAGCTCTTGAGTATGCTAATTGCGAGATTAGGAACTTAGATTAAAAAGATGAAAAAACTTTTAGGGATCATAGTTCTGAGTTTGTTGTTGAGTGGGAATGCCCAAGCACATTCTGGAGGAACTAACTCAGAAGGTTGTCATAATCAAAAAAGTAATAATACTTATCATTGCCATAAATCAAAATCACATTCTAAAAAAACTAACATACCAAACACTTTAAGAATTATTGATGGTGACACTATCCATATTGGGAAAAAAAAATATCGTTTTTCAGGAATAGATACACCTGAGATTAAACAAACTTGTGAAAAAGAGGGTATACTTTTCTTTTGCGGTTTAAAGGCAAAAGAAATTTTAAAAGAGAAAATAGCAAACTATAAAATTACCTGTATTGAGGAAGAAGAGCTGGATTTTTTTAAAAGAATTTTAGCTGAGTGCTTTGTCAACGGTGAGAGTTTATCTGTATATATGGTAAGGTCAGGATATGCTTTTGATTACCCAAAATATTCAAAAGAAAAGTTTGCCAAAGAACAAAAATATGCAAAAGAAAATAAACTTGGGCTTTGGAGTATGAATTTTATATTTCCATGGGATTTTCGAGATCAATATAAATAAAAAACTACCCAAAACAATACATTAAACTTTGAGTTGCATAAGTAATAGTTTCTTCACTTTTCTATCTTTATGTGATTAATTTTTATTTAGATTAATATGGATATTTGGGAAAAATATAGAAATCAAACTGACCAAACTATATGTATAATTGGTGTAATTATTCTTGGTGTAAAATTATGTGAAGCAGATGGTCACTTTTCTAATCATGAACGTGATGAAATTTTAAGAACCATACCTCATCATAAAAATAAAGAAAAAGCATTATTAGAAATAATTAATGATGCAGAAAATGATGACAATACAATTGATCATCATGCTGAAATAATTAAGAAATTTATTGATAAGGGTCACAAAGATTTTTTGTTATTTATAATTGCTGTTTTAGTTAAATTTGCAAAAAGTGACCATAGATATTCTGAAATAGAAAAGACAACAATTGAGAGGGTAGTAAAAATTTTTGGCCTAGATAATAAAAATATTATTCAAAAAAGTATTGAGAATATTGTATCTAAATATTTTAACAAAGTGAGTAATTATGGATAGAGAAAATGGTTTTTTAGATAAAACATTTAATAATTTTTTTCCACAATCTCAAACTGTTGGTAAAGGAATATTTCTTTACCGTTTAGCATGGGCTATAGAAATAATAATTGCATGCATAGGTGCAACATTAGGTTTTCTTATAATGAGAAAGTCACAAGGTTACGAAAACCTTGACGAGTCTTTATTACAAAGCATGGATCTTGATAGTTTTATGATGGGTATGATTTTTTTTATTGTTGCTATAGTTGAAATTACCAAAATCCCTTTAGCTTCAGCTGTTTATTATTCAAGAAAAACAATGTGGACAATTATTTTTATATTTGCCTTAATAGCTGTAAATGTATCAACATTTGAAACTATTGTTACCGGCTTTGAAAGAATAAATAACAATAGAACTTATGATATAAAAAAACTTATCATTAAAAAAACAACTTTAGAACAACAGTTAACTCAAAAAGGTCTTACTGTATCTTCCGATAATCTTACTAAACAAATTAATGAAAAAATTAAAGAGAATAATGAGTTACAAAATCAGATTATCTCTTACGAAGAAACAGCACAAAAACAAAGAAATAGAATTAGCGAGCAGTCTAACAATAGAAGCGAAATAAATGCCCTCAATAAACAAAATGATGTTTTTGAAACTAATAGAAAGGATTTAGTGGATAGTATTAAAGATACTAAAAACGAATTAAGTAAGCAAAAAGGTTTTTTTACATCCAGAAAAGTTTTGACTAACACATTAATAAATGATCAAAAAAGATTAGATGATCTGAATAATAAAATCATAATAAATAACGAAAGAATAGGTCAACTTGAAAAATTAGATAGTTCTGATTCACAAGGAAAAATTGATTTTGTAAATAAACAACTTGCAAATCAAACAATAAATCAAAGAAGACAAATAGAACAAAATTTACTACTCATTTCTAATCTAACAAAAAGTCAATCTGAAGAAGCTAAAGATCAATACAATGAAAGAAAAGATATTAAAAAGATTAAGGAAGAAATTAGAAATACAATAAATGAGATTGATAGACTTGCTCCTGAAAACCAAGTTTATAGAGTTGCAACTTGGTTTAAAAGTTGGTTTTTAGTAGATTTTGATAAAGTCAATAGACAAATAGAAAACGATATTATCAGTTTAGAAAGATCTAAGTTTAAAGATAATTTTTTGTTACTTTTTGAGGTCAATAAGATTGCATCCATTTCAGAATCAAAACAAATTGATAATAAAATTTCACAATTAAATGAACAAATTATTGAAAATAATGAAAAATTAAGAATTCAAAGAAACACAACTGGATCTCAGTCCGCATATTCAAATTTACCAGAGGAAGCACTAACTTTTGCTTTTTGGATTTGGTTTGGTGTGTTGAGTTTTATTATTTCAATTACTGGCACCTTGTTAGCATTCGCTAGCTTAAATTTACAAGATCCAAGATTACAAGAAATACTTAACAAACCAAATACTGGTTTATCTGGATTAACATATAGATTATCAAAATTACTAACCGCTTATAGAAGGTATTTGGTCAATAAAGTTAAATTTTACATGAAACCTAGAAAAGAAAAAATTGTAGAAGTTGAAAAAATTATTGAGAAACCTATTCAGGTAGAAAAAATAGTTGAAAAAATAGTTGAAAAACCTGTAATCGAAGAAAAAATTGTTATCCAAACTGTTGAGGTACCAAAAGAAATTGAAAAAAAGGTTTTTGTTCACGTACCATTTCCTACGGATGATCAGGAAATAATTAAAAAAGGTCCTGTCATTTATAATGATAAAGACAAAAAATAATTGTGACTGAAAAAATTTCTACACACAATGAGAATGACTATTCACCAGTAAATCAATACATTGATGAACAAAGCAGACTAAGAAGGGCAAAAAGTTTTTGGATAAATGCAAGATCATGGGCTCTAATATTAGTTGCTATAGGTTTATTAGCTGTACTTTTAGCCTGGGCTTACTCATTGTTAGACAAACATTATATTTTAAAAAGAGTTACGGTTATTCAAGAGGAGATCATTAAAGAAAAAGTTAATGCAGCAATTACTGGTGGAAATTTTACTAAAACAAATAAGAATTTATCAAATTTAAATAATAATATCAAAATTATTGAAGAAAATGAAAAAATAGAAAAAGCACTATCAAATGAAAAAGATATTAATAAAACTCTTATAGAAAAGACTAGTAATCTTTCTTCAGAAATAGATAATCTGAAAGCTAAAATTGAATCTGAGAAATTTATTCAAACAGAGCTCAAAAAAGATCTAGAAGATTCTTTTGGAGAAAGAATTTCAGAATTAAAATCTGAAAATATAGATTTATTAAACCAAACTATTGATTTAAAACAAGAACTTAAAAGTAATCCTGATAATAGTGAGCTGATTAAAAAAATTGATGAATTAGAAAAACAAGGACAGGGCATGGGTAATCTTAGGTATTTTTCTCATAAAAACTTACAATTAAAAGGCTATAACTTGGCAATTAAAACTCGTTTTCATTTTGAAGATGTTAGAAAAAAACCAAATAAGATTGAATGTTATATAAACTTTGGTACACCTGTGTTGGCTGATTTAGAATTAGGTTCAGAAAAATCAAAATTTAAACTAGCTAACGCGTATATAAAAAAAGGCTTTAATACAAAAGATTTTCAAAATATAAAAAAAAATAATTGTAGCTGGAATTATTTTAATTAAATAAACTACATATTTTCCATATTCTTTTTTTAAACAAACTTCTGACTTAGTGGAGCCAAAGATTAATGATTTAAGTAGAATCATGCATTGGATTTCATTCCTTTTCACCCGTTTACGTTTCTTTTCATTGTTCTCCTCTTTACGTAGACCCCTCGATAAGAGAAGGGGTGAAACCATTACTAACTACAAATTACTTTCCCTTAAAAATACAACCAACAATAGGAGTTTTGATATATGGAAATAAACGGTATTAATAAATACTGTCATGTAAGCGCTTACATTGCTTATGATAACTGCAGCCCAGTTTACAAACAAACCTTCAAGTTTGAACTCAGTCCAAGCACCCATAACAGCATCATTTGGGAGAAAATAATCAAAATACTCAAGAAAAACGGAATAAATGTTGAGCTTAAATCATGAGGCGGTTCTTAATTTTTGTATCAGCACACTTATTTTTGTTTCTATTAGTTATTGCCTATCAGGCTCAAGCAGATCATGAGGAATGGAGCATTAATAAATTTGAAAAGTTAGTTTATGCGAGAGTTTCGGGTGAAGTTACTCACGGAGACTCGCTTAACTTTTTTATACACGTTAATGATGATTGTGACCGAGTATGGAATAACTTTACATTTTACACCTATGAAAAGCCAGGTGACATTAAACAGTTAATAGGAAAACATATCCCAATAAGAATTAATAACCAAGATGAGACTGCTGAAGTTGAAGCTGTAACCCCTTTTTTAATGGGTTACCGTGTTTTGTTTTCTATTGGAACTTTTGACTTAAAAAAATACATCTACAAATTAAATGATTTTTATAAGGAAGAAAAAAGGTTTGAAATTGAAATAGTTGATGGAGTTGGCTTTAAAGCAGCTAAATACTTTGACATTCCTAATAATAATTGGAAATTAGACAAACTAGTACCCTCCGTATTAGAAGCTCATAAACTTTGTAAAACTATTGATCAGGTGGGTAGTTAGATAATGTTAAGAATTATTTTACTTATCTTATTATTGCTACCCACATCATCTAACGCTGATCAAGGTTTGAAAATCTCATGTCTTAATATGAAAGATGTAATCATTGGAAGAAAGCATGACCCTTTAAATTTTACAATGCAAGCAGTAGGACTTGAATACTTTGATGAAGAGAAGGGTGAATTTGTCATGATTGAAGCTAATAAATTAGACATTGGTGAAAACCAAGTAACTGCAAGATTTGCAGATTATGAATTAGGTTTTCAAATGATTGTATTTGATGGAGACACAAAGCCTAGCATGACCCTATCTAAATATGACTTTAAAAATAATAGGTTTTTAGAGCATTATAAATGTGATGTTGAAACTGGTAATATAGAATAGGTAATATCGCTAAAAATAAAGACGGTACATGAAGTTAACTGAGACTACCGTTAAGATAATAACCAGTAAATACAGGGAAATATAATCTTTTGGTTTTAGCATGCTTTATAAATACTCTTATTGCTATGAACTTGCGAGCTTCTTTTTAGGATCATAGAAAGGTTTTTCAGTAATTGTTGCTTTAATGATTTTGTCATTCATTTTAACATCAAGCACTGTTCCAATCTCTGAATTGTTAACTGAAACCATTGCAAGGGCTATGTTTTGTTTTAGTCTTGGTGAATAAACTGCAGAAGTTATTTTACTAACTTGCTGATTATCTTTTAAAATTTCCCAAAAGGTAGTGTTAGGGCCTGTTAAAGGATCACAATCTAAGATCACACCAACTTGTTTTCTTTTAATGCCATCTTTGTTTATTTTTTGTAAAGCATCTTTACCAATAAATTTTATATCGGTGTCAAGGTTCACAAGTCTTCCTAAATTTAGTTCATAAGGGTTGGTGTTAATATCGGCATCTGCATGATAAGATAACATTCCACCTTCAATACGTCTAATCGATGATGTGTGACCTGGTTTTAATCCATGAGGTTTACCAGCTGCCATTATTTTTTCCCAAAGTTGGTCACCCTTAGAGCCATCTCTTAAATATAATTCATAACCAAGTTCACTTGACCAACCGGTACGTGAAACTATTAAAGGAATGCCATCTAAATCTAATTCACGTAACCAATAATATTTAAGATCATTTATACTTTCACCAAATAAAGCTTCCATAATCTTTCCAGAGTTTGGACCTTGTAATTGAAGAGGGGAGACGTCGGGTTCTGAAATTTTAACATCAAGGTTTGAATTTACAGCAACCCCTTGTGCCCATAATAAAATATCACTGTCTGCAAGAGATAACCAATAATGATTTTCTTTTAATCTTAATAAAACTGGATCATTTAAAATTCCACCTTCATTATTTACAATTAAAACATATTTACATTGTCCAACTGCAAGTTTTGATAAATCCCTTGGTGTTAAGAGTTGAATAAATTTTGTAGCATCTGGTCCTGTGATTTCTACTTGCCGCTCAACTGCAACATCACATAAAATTGCTTCATTAACTAAATTCCAAAAGTTTTGTTCAGGAGATCCAAAGTCACGAGGAATGTACATATGATTATAAACTGAAAAGCCGGTTGCACCCCATTTAACTGTTGAGTTAAAGTAAGGGGATTTCCTAATCTGCGTTCCAAAACCGAAGTTTTTCTTATCTTCCATCATTAAAACCTATTAATTATTTAATTATTTGAAAAGTTAATTATTACCCTCGCACTCAATTGTCGCAAATGCTGTTTGCTCCATTATCTCTTCAGGTGTTTTTTTAAACACTTCATCGATCTCTTCATCATTGAATTTATTGCTTAATTTATCAACTGTACACTGGCAGTATATTTTAGCCCCATCTGCACCAATATATGCTTTAGAGTTAGTGTAACAACCAATGTATAATTCCTTCTCATATTCAGGGCTTAGAGCGTGACTTTTAGAAGAAAACAGGAAGATAAAAATTATTAAATATTTATATCTTTTGATCATATTCGCCAACTTTGCCAGTTTTTTGTAAAAGCTCATTAATAAAATCAAAGATTTTTTTCTTTCTCTCATCTGATGTTGGGCTTTCGGTTACAATAACTAATGATGGTTTATTAGATGAGGCTCTAATTAATCCCCATGATCCATCTTTAAAAGAAAATCTGATACCATTAACGGTTAGTACTTCACTAATCTCCTGGTCATCAATTTTAGTTTTATTATCTTTAATTTCATTTACTTGTTTAACTAATTCTTCAACAACCTGATATTTCTCTTCATCTTTACAAAACGGAGCCATCGTTGGTGTTTGAAACGTATTAGGTAATTCTTTTATAATCTCATGCATAGATTTATTTTGATTATCTAATAAATGACACACATGAATTGCTGAATTAATTCCATCATCATAACCAAAACCTAAAGGTTGATTAAAGAAAAAGTGTCCACTTTTCTCAAATCCAGCTAAAGCTTTTTCAGTGTTAACTTTTCTTTTAATATGTGAGTGACCTGTCTTCCAATAAACAGTTTCACAGTTATTTTCAGTTAAAACTTTATCAGTTGCGTACAACCCAGTTGATTTTACATCAACGATAAATTTTGAGCCTTTATGAGTTTTTGATAAATTTCTAGCAATTAATAATCCAATTTTATCTGAAAATATTTCGTCCCCTGTATTATCGATTACACCAACTCTATCACCATCACCATCAAAACCAAATCCAATATCAGCGTTATTATCTTTTACAGCTTTTGCTATTGCATGTAACATCTCTAAATCTTCTGGATTTGGATTATATTTAGGAAAAGTCCAATCAAGATCACAATCTAATTCTATAACTTCACAACCAATTCCTCTTAAAATTTCAGGTGCAAATATTCCAGCCGTTCCATTACCACATGCAACAACTGCTTTAATTTTCTTTTTTATTTTATTTTTATTTATTAAATCATTTTTATAAATTTGTTGAAAACCTTCTATTTGTTTTTCATTACCCTCACCTTTTATGAAGTTTTCATTTAAAGTAATTTCTTTTAATTCTTTCATCTCTTCTGGTGCGTGGGTTAAACCTTTTTTGATACCCATTTTAACTCCAGTCCAACCATTTTCATTATGACTAGCGGTTACCATTGCAACAGCATCAGCCTCTAAATTAAATTGTGCAAAATAAACAGTAGGGGATAATGATAAACCTATGTCTTCAACATTGCATCCAGTTGAAATCAGTCCTTTTTTAAGAGCAGATTTTATTTCTTCACTGTAAGATCTGTAATCATGACCAACAATTACTCTTGGATTAGTTTTTTTTGTATGTTTTATAATTTGAGTTCCCAAACCTTTGCCCAGATTCTCTATTCCGAGTTGGTTTATGTCCTTCTCGTACAACCATCTCGCGTCATACTCTCTGAAGCCATATGGATCTATTTTTAAATTTGTTGTCATTGTTAACCTTTCTTACATTCATTTTATT
>Ga0209199_1002120_pt1 | contig 21986 bp, 19 predicted proteins | sample COGITO_mtgs_1105_7_FD_184805 | JGI IMG/M metagenome (GOLD analysis project Ga0209199, IMG submission 184805) | Pelagic marine microbial communities from North Sea - COGITO_mtgs_110523 (SPAdes) (version 2) | ecosystem: Environmental > Aquatic > Marine > Epipelagic ...
CTTCAAAGAGTCAGGTCGCAATTAACCACCCTGAAAATTGTGTTCTTCAGGCAGCTGTCTACGGCCATGCATCAACTCCAAAGGGCCGGGGCGCGAATGGCCGCCCTAAAAGATATACCCAGCAGGCAACTGTCCATCGCATCCCGCTACTTTCACGGCCATGCTTACTTAGCAGGCGGCTTAGGTGTTTGCATGCTTGGGCTACTTGCACTTCCTAGCGAATCGAGTAACGCAGGACCGGCAATTACTAAAAAAACGCCTCAACCTTATGGCATGGTTACTGATTCACATATCGCTTCGATCACCCCAGTTGCCAAAGGCGCCAGTCCTCTCATTTGGGAAAAATATGAAATCGCTTCCGGCGACAGCCTATCTTCTATGTTTGGAACGGTTGGCCTTAACGATGGTGATCTCTTTACGCTACTTAACAGTAGCGCCGAAGCAAAAGTACTCAACCGTGTTTACCCCGGCTATAAGCTCGAATTTAATATTCCGGCCACAGGCAGGTTAGATCAGCTGCGCGTGTTGAAGAATCCTCTCGAAGGCTATCTTTTTACTCGAAATGATAGCGGCTATTCAGTCGACACCATCCTTAAGACTCCTGAGATTCGCCAAACATTTAAAGTCGGTACTATTAGCGACAATCTATTCCTTGCCGGTAAGCGCGAACAAATTCCCGCTACAACGATCATGGAGATGGCCAACATCTTCGGTGGCGTGATCGACTTTATCCTTGATCCGCGCACGGGCGATGAATTCAGCATTCTTTACGAAGAGAAATACCTCGATGGCGAATTTATAGGCCACGGAGAAATACTCGCCTCGCGTTTCATCAGTCAAGGCAAGGTCTTTACCGCTGTCAGATTCATCGATAATGAAGGCGAGGTCGGTTACTACAATGCCGAGGGAGAAAGCATGCGCAAAGCGTTCTTGCGCAGCCCTCTAGATGTCTTTCGCATAAGCTCCAACTTCAATCCCAACCGCAGACACCCTGTGCTAAACACCATTCGCGCGCACAAGGGCACTGATTACGCCGCCCCCACGGGCACGCCAATTCGTGCGACAAGCGACGGTCGTGTGACGTTCTCTGGCCGCAAAGGCTCTTTTGGCAATCTGGTCATCGTTAAGCACTCAGGGGGTTTCGAAACCAAATACGCTCATCTCAATAAGTTTGGCGCTTACAAGAAAGGCGCGCGTGTTCGCCAAGGCGACATCATTGGCACTGTCGGCTCGACCGGCAGCGCGACTGGACCTCATCTTCACTATGAGTTCCTCGTGAACGGCGTGCACCAGAACCCGCGCACGATAGTCGATAAACTCCCTAAAGCGCGCTCAGTCGACCCTGCCCAACTTCAACGCTTCAAGTCGCAGACTGCAGGCTTGGTAGAGCAGTTTAATGCGCTCGCAGCACACGGTGAAAGGCCGGCATTAATTACTCTCGCGCGATAGCGAACGCTCACTATTTACTCTACGCCTAGGAGGCGCCAATGCCTGCAGCGAAGCGCCTCTTTATCGGCCTGATGTCAGGCACGAGCCTCGATGGCATAGACTGCGCTATCGTTGATCTAGCTGGCGGTACGCCTGCCCTCATCGCCGCCCACTGTCACGCGCTTCCCGACAATCTCAGGCACGATGTCCTCACTCTCTGCGCGGACAAACAGGCGCCCTTCACCGAACTCGGTAGACTCGACATCGAACTCGGGCGCTGCTTTGCCGATGCAGTCGCAAAGACACTTGCGGCTGCCGGAATCGTCGCACAAGAAATAGAAGCCATCGGAAGCCACGGCCAAACTGCTTTCCACCAACCCAATTCAGCGGCGCCGTTTAGCCTGCAGATTGGCGACCCAAATACAATCGCCGAGAGGACGGGCATTACGACTGTCGCAGACTTTCGTCGCCGCGACATGGCGGCCGGCGGGCAAGGCGCCCCACTCGCGCCACTACTGCATCAACACTGCTGCGCATCACCAACCAAGAACCGCGCGATAGTGAACATTGGCGGCATCGCAAATATCACGCTACTGTTAGCAAACGGCGAGAGGGTCGCGTTCGATACGGGCCCTGGTAATGTCTTAATGGATCTTTGGATTGCACGGCACGACGGTGCGCGCTTCGACAAAAATGGGGAGTGGGCAACAGGCGGCAGCGTCGATACGGCTTTTTTGGCAGAACTTATGTCCGAACCCTATCTCGCGCTAGCAGCACCCAAGAGCACTGGCCGCGAGCTTTTTAACGGCGCTTGGCTCGAACAGCGACTCGCATCGTTAAAGCAGTGGCCTAGCCCGCAAAACATCCAAGCCACCCTGCTAGAATTTACTGCCACCACACTCTCAACCGCTCTGCTAGCGGGAATGCGCCAAGGTGAAATTTATCTCTGCGGGGGCGGTGCACACAACACAGCGCTATTAAAACGGATAGGCAAGCTCATGCCTGGCTATTATGTCGGGACTACGGCAGAAATCGGCATTGATCCCGATTGGCTCGAGGCGATGGCTTTCGCTTGGATGGCACAACAGACCTTAGACGGGGTAGCGGTCGTCACTACGCCGTTCACTGGCGCGAAAAAGCCTGTAATGCTTGGTGGGATTTATCCCAGCCCGACATCCGCGAGCTAGCTTTAAATCGAGAAGGAAGACCCGCATCCGCAGGTTGTTGTAGCCAAAGGGTTGTTTACAACGAAACGAGAACCCTCGAGGCCCTCGAGATAATCGACTTTAGAGCCAACCAGATACTGATAAGAAAGCGGGTCGACCAGTAAGCTGGCGCCCTTATTCTCGATAAGTGTGTCGTCGTCGGCTACTTCCTCGTCGAACGAGAAGCCATACTGAAACCCAGAGCAACCACCCCCAGTGACGAAAACCCGCAGCTTGAGCTGAGGATTACCCTCTTCGGCAATCAAGCTCTGAACCTTAGCAGCAGCGCTATCAGTTAGAGACATGATTGTTGGTGCTTGTGATTGAACGACAGACATTTTGGTTATTTTCAAAATTTGTGCAGACTGAAAGGCAAATCGTATAGGTGCGCGATGCACCCTACGAAGATTGTCTCAATAACCAAGTAAAATAGCCAAGTATTAAATTAATGGTTATGGCGTGCCAGAATCCGACCGATCAAGCGGTTCTGCTAACTCTGTAGGCTCTGCAATGACGTTAGGCTGGGGCGTATCACTCTCCAGAGGCGCACCACCTCCTCCGTCGATAATACGTTCGAGCTTGCCGTTGACCTCTGAACCTAGAACCATTTCAATCATACTGTAGCGGATATCGCCTACTACAGACGCTTTGCTCGCGAGTTCGACGTGCTTAGAGCAGTGAACATTACCATGCACTAAACCATTGATTACAGCCGAGGGCGCAATGATATCCCCTTCGACGGTGCCACTTTCTGGCAAGCTAACGATCGGATCGCCTACATCTTCGGCAAAAATAGATCCGCGTACGCGCCCCTCGATGATGAGCTCGCCACTGAAATGAATATCCCCAACGATTTCGGTATCACGCGAAATCAATGTATGCGTGGGAGTGTTGTTGTTACTGCGCTTCACTGAAGCATCAATGACGGTTGTCTCTGTGCTGTTAAACATCGTTTCTCTACTCCTTAAGGTCGAACATTAAGTGTATCGGCATCACTCCCTCTCCTTTGACAGTTATTTTTCAAAAATCGGGAGACTATTCGTCCCACTCGAATATTTGATCAACTCTTTTCGCGACCGGCGTAACTGCTATTGCGCTGATTTCGATCTTCTCAGGTGTAAAATCATAGGGAATTACTATCTCACCTTCGATATTCTGAAAATGCTTAAACCTTAGGCGGATATCATTTTCGTCTTGTTCCAAAGACACGTCTCGAAGCGGAAGACGCCTCGACTGCCCCTCTTGCCGCCCCACTAGCGTAACGTTGACGTACCCGTTTAGATAGGTATCGCCATCGGCGTCTTGTTGCCGCAGAACAAGCTTATACCTTTTTGTATTTGCCTTCGCGGTTGACGTGAGATCGAAGCGCGAAATCATCAATCCTGTACTCTCGATCTGCTCCGAGACTACCTCCCGGTAGTATTGTACGTCAGACTCGAGTTCTGCGATACGCAGCTGCAAGGCACTGAGCTCGCTATCAACCTCTTGAGCTACCCTCTGGTTGACCTCTGCATCTCGTTCAGCTAGGGCATTGCGCCGCCTGAGCTCTTCATTTTCGGAAGAAACAACTTCCAGCATCGCATCAAGTTCGCTGAGTGTTGTTTGGTCATCGAGCTGGGCATCAAATCCCTGCGTGAAACCAAGGTAAGCGCCGCCGAGCGTCATCACTAATGCAGAAAAGACGATGGCAAGCGCAAGCACTAGGCTTCGACCGGGCCTATGCGGCACCACAATCATGCGCTCTTGTCTGCTACCTTTCACTACATTGGGCATTGCTGTTTTCTCTTAGCGGCATCGATTGGCCGCGCTTGATGTAAAAAGTTGGCTTGAAATTCGTCGCTAAAGGTTCAGGGCAACACTGCGATTCCACAGAGCCCCTGTGTTTCGGGTAGCCCAAACATTATGTTCATATTTTGGACCGCCTGCCCCGAGGCGCCCTTCACCAAATTATCTTCGACCGCGATTACGATCGCCGTGTGCGTCTCATCATTATAACGTACCGAGATTTCACATCGATTCGAGCCTCTCACATCGCGCGTTGCGGGAAGCTGGCCCTGCGGAAGAACTTCAACGAAAGGCTCGTTGGCAAAGCGCGCCTCATAGATTTGTTGCAAGCTTTCATTGGATGCTTCGACACCGAGCTTGAGAGGCGCATAGAGCGTTGCGAGAATACCTCGAACCATAGGCGTAAGGTGAGGCACGAACATTAAGCTGACCTCTGCACCAGCTGCTGCCTCAAGGCCCTGCTTAATTTCTGGTAAGTGCCGGTGGCCTTCTACTCCATATGCTTTTATCGAATCGGCAGACTCACTGAATAAACTCCCAACTGCTGCTTTACGCCCTGCGCCGCTCACCCCAGATTTGGCGTCGGCGATCAGTCTATCGAGACTCGCCATGGCCCCCTCGAGCAGTGGCAGGAACCCAAGCTGAATCGCGGTGGGATAACAGCCCGGCACGGCGATCAGCCGCGCGCTGAGGATAGCGTCGCGATTAACCTCAGGCAGCCCATAGACAGCATCGGCAACAAGCTCGGGACATGCATGACCACCGCCGTACCAGCTCTCCCAGGTTGGAATGTCCTTTATGCGAAAGTCAGCAGACAAGTCGATTACCCGAGTACCGAGGGCGAGGAGCGCAGGGACAGTATGCATAGCGACTGCATGCGGCGTTGCAAAAAAGACAACATCACACACCCCAAGAACCCGAATGTCCGGCGCGCTAAACGATAACGCTATGTGGCCACGGAGGCTCGGAAATAGATCTGCCACTAACGTGCCCTCTAGCTCGCGCGAGGTCACCACAGCAATGTCCACTTCGTCTCGTGGCGCTAACAGCCTCAGTAGCTCGACTCCGGTGTAACCTGTTGCGCCAACAATTCCTACCTTGATCACTGAATATTACCTCTGAAACCGGCACGGCGGCCTAATCTTGTTGTCCTAGCTTTTTGCGATCCGCTGTCGATGTTACACCTGCTGACCACTAAGATCATAATCGATCTACAGCGAATCACTCTACCAGCAAATCTTAAGGCGCGCCGTGTGGTAGGCTTGGCACTTCATTCGACACTGTACAGACAAATTGATTGTATAAAACCATCGACTGTGCGGGCAACAAATTCAAGCACCAAGAGAGTCTTCGATGTTGTGGATCAAAGCTTTTCATATCATGGCGGTAATCACGTGGTTTAGCGCCATCTTTTATCTTCCCCGCCTCTTCGTCTACCACGCGATGAGCGATGATCAGGTAAGCAAAGACCGATTCAGTATCATGGAATCTAAATTGTTTTGGGGCATTATGACGCCATCGGCTGTGGTTACGGTCGCCCTCGGCGCATGGCTTATTGCCGGCAGCCCGAGCTACTACCTCTCGGCGCCTTGGATGCGCGCGAAACTCGGCCTCGTGGTCTTGCTGTTAATCTACCATGCAGTGTGTTGGCAATTTCTCGACAAACTAAAAACTAACAGCACCGTGCGTAGCCATAAATATTTCCGCGTGTTTAACGAAATCCCAATCTTCATGATGGTACCGATTGTTATCCTCGTTGTCGTCAAGCCCGTATTCGGCGCCTAACGCAATACAGACAAGAGCAAGCGTCGCCAACGGATAATTCCTGCGGCTAGTTGCTATTGGCGGGAGCAACAAGGAAAATGCACGGCTGTCTATTGCTGCCTACGTACGCTTACTCACAGTTGCCCGAGCCGCGTTAGCAGCAAACGCGCGTGAAACTTTGTCGCGCCGACTAGCGTAGTGAACCACTAACAGAAAACGCACAGCTCAAAGACCCAAAGCTTACGATAATTCAAGGCCCTGAAGGACCCCAAATGAACCACGCTAATTCTAAGTCGCTCTTCGACGCCGCGCAGAAAGTCATTCCTGGCGGCGTCAATTCACCTGTCCGCGCATTTCGCAGCGTCGGTGGCAACCCACTGTTTTTTAAAGGGGGCGAAGGCGCTTATTTAATAGACGCCGATGACAATCGCTATGTCGACTATGTTGGGGCTTGGGGACCGCTGATATTGGGTCATGGCAGCCCGCTCGTCGTTGACGCGCTGCGCAAGCAGCTAGATCAGGGCATCGGCTATGGTGCGTCTACAGAAGCTGAGATTACTATCGCGACGAAAATCGTCGATATCGTCCCCTCAATAGAGAAAGTGCGGCTGACCACGTCGGGTACCGAAGCGACGATGAGCGCGATTCGCGTCGCGCGTGGCTATACCGGACGCGATGCAATTGTAAAATTCGAAGGGTGCTATCACGGCCATGCTGACGGCCTGCTAGTGAAAGCCGGCTCGGGTGCTCTCACGCTTGGCGAGCCCGACTCGCTTGGCGTTCCCAAGGCTTACACAGACCTCACCCATGTGCTGCCTTACAACGACGCGCAGGCGGTCGAGGATTTTTTTGCCAAGCATGGCGACAGCATCGCATGTCTGATCGTTGAGCCTATTGCCGGAAACATGAATCTTGTCCCGCCAGTCCCTGGGTTTCTCGAAACACTGCGCGCGGTCTGCGATAAACACGGCACCGTGTTGATATTCGACGAAGTGATGACCGGTTTCCGTGTCGCTCGCGGCGGCGCGCAGGAAGTCTACGGCGTGACTCCCGACATGACTTGCCTTGGCAAAGTAATTGGTGGCGGACTCCCCGTTGGCGCTTTCGGCGGCCGCACCGATATAATGAACATGATTGCTCCGCTCGGCGCGGTGTATCAAGCGGGCACATTATCGGGTAGCCCTCTCGCCGTAGCAGCCGGCATTTGTATGCTCGACGCTATCTCACAGCCTGGTTTCTACGAAGACCTCGGCGCTCGCGCTGAACAGTTAATGACGGGGCTCAAGGCATGCGCCGCAGCAGCAGGTATTCCTTTCACTACCAATCAAGTCGGCGGAATGTTCGGCTGCTTTTTTAGCGAAGAGGACACTGTGACGAATTTCGCTCAGGTTATGGCCTGCAATTCAGACCATTTCCAGCGTTACTTCCACCTCATGCTCGATAGCGGCGTTTATCTCGCGCCCTCCGCGTTTGAAGCAGGATTCATCTCAATCGTCCACGGCGATGCTGAGCTCGCCGCAACGCTCGCTGCCGCCGAAAACGCGTTTGCCGCCCTCGCTAGCTAACGCAGCTACCCAAGGAATTTGCTGAATGTCTCACAATAAAAAATACGATGTTTATGCCGTGGGCAATGCCCTCGTCGACAAGGAATTCGAGGTCAGCGACGCCTTCTTCGACTCGCATGGTATAGAGAAGGGATTAATGACGCTGGTCGAAGGTGATGAACAGGCCAAACTCGTTGAGTTATTGATGGCAGAGCACGGACTTAAGAAGCGCGCCGGTGGCGGCTCTGCTGCCAACACGCTTTATGCGCTCAGCCAGTTCGGAGGCCGCGCCTATTACTCCTGCAAACTGGGAAACGATGAGACTGGCGACTTCTTTCTTTCGCAGCTTGGCGATCAGAACATCGAGACCAACACCGAAAGCCAACGTGCCGAAGGCGCCAGTGGTCGCTGTGTTGTGATGATCAGTCCCGATGCGGAACGGACGATGCATACCCACCTCGGGGTGTCGGGATCGATTGATAGTTCAGACCTAGACCTAAGTGCCGCAGACCGTTCGAAATACATCTACCTAGAAGGCTATTTAGTGACTTCGCCGAGCGCGCGAGCTGCCATTATCGAACTCAAGCGCTATGCCGAAAGCCAAGGCGTCAGTACCGCAATGACCTTTTCGGACCCCTCGATGCTCGAATACTTCCGCGACAACATCAATGAAGTACTTGGCACCGGAGTCGATCTCTTATTCTGCAACGAGCGAGAACTGGGTCTGTGGGCGCAGACAGATGATTTTGAAGCTGCCTTTACGAAAGCGCAAGATTTCGCAAAGAAGCTCGTCGTTACCCTCGGCGCCAAAGGTGCGTTGTTATTCGATGGCGATCGCCGCATCCCCATAGCCCCCAATGCCGTCAATGCGATCGATACAAATGGTGCGGGCGACATGTTCGCCGGCGCATTTTTGTATGGCATCACCAATGGAATGGACTTCGAGGCGGCTGGAAATTTAGCGTCTCTCGCCTCGGCGCGGGTCGTGTCTAATTTTGGTCCAAGGCTCGCACCAGAAGAACACGCAGCGATACTCGGCTAGACTCGCAGCACATAAGATTTTCTATTAAACATGCGCCAACAAAAACGCGGCGATGACGCCGCGTTTTTGACTCTCAACTGACAAAACGTTCTAGCCACGCAGTTCGTCAATAAAACTCTTCACGCCGTCAAAGAATGACGTACGTTTAGGCGACTGCTTTTTACCTTCGCCTTCTTGAATAGTCTGAAATTCTTCCAAAATCTCTTTCTGCCGCTTAGTTAAATGCACAGGCGTCTCGACCACGACACGGCAAAGTAAATCGCCGACATTGCCACCACGAACAGGCTTTATGCCTTTGCCGCGCAATCTAAACAATTTTCCGGTTTGAGTTTCGACTGGAATCTTAAGCTTCACTCGCCCATCTAGCGTCGGTACTTCTAGCTCGCCGCCGAGGGCTGCATCACCAAAGCTTATGGGAATCTCACAGAATAAATCCGCACCCTCTCGCTCGAATATTTTATGCGGCTGCACGTTCATCTCAACGTACAAATCGCCTGGCGGTCCACCGTGCTCGCCGGCTTGACCCTCGCCTGTGAGGCGTATGCGATCGCTCGTATCAACACCTGCTGGCACCTTAACCGACAGCGTTTTGTTTTCACGAACCGCCCCGCGCCCATGACAGGTATTGCAAGGATCTTTAATCTGTTTGCCTGCGCCCTGACAGCGCGGACACGTTTGCTGCACAGAGAAAAACCCCTGTTGCATGCGAACCTGCCCATGGCCGCCACAAGTTGTGCAGTCGATAGGCTGCGAGCCTTTCTTAGCACCAGAACCGTCACAGGTTCCGCAGGTCACAGTAGTAGGAATCTGTATTTTGACCGTCGTTCCACGCACCGCGTCTTCTAAGCTAAGATCGAGGTTATAGCGAAGATCCGCCCCCTTACGCACGTGGCTTCTACCACCGCCTCCGCGCCCACCGCCAAATATGTCGCCGAAAATATCGCCAAACATATCGCCAAAGTCTGCGCCGCCTGCACTCGTCTGACCGTCAACGCCCGCATGACCATACTGGTCATAGCGGGCGCGTTTGTCTTTGTCGGACAACACTTCGAAGGCCTCATTGGCCTCCTTGAAAATGTTTTCCGCATCGGGGTTATCTGGGTTTCGGTCGGGATGATTCTTCATCGCGACGCGGCGATAGGCCTTTTTCAAAGCGGCCGCGTCGGCTCCCCTCTCTACATCCAGCACCTCATAGTAGTCACGTTTTGACATAAAACTCTCAGTTGTTAAGGATTACTTATCCTTTTCTTCGTCCTTAACTTCTTCGAACTCGGCGTCTACGGCGTCGTCTTCTCCGCCAGGTTCGGCTGCATTCTCAGCGCCTTCAGCTGCCGCGGCATCCGCATACATCTTCTGCGCTAGCGCAGACGAGGCTTCTGTTAATGCTGTGGTCTTCGCCTCGATCGACTCTTTATCATCGCCTTTAAGCGCTTCTTCGAGTTCGGCGATTGCCGTATTGATTGCCTCTTTCTCTTCGTCAGTTGCTTTGTCGCCAGCTTCTTCAACTGTCTTCTTAGTCGCATGAATCATGCCGTCAGCTGTATTGCGAACCGTGACCATTTCTTCAAACTTTTTGTCGTCTGCTGAGTTCGCCTCGGCGTCTTTGATCATCTGATCGATCTCTTCATCCGACAGTCCGCTCGATGCCTTGATCACAATAGACTGCTCTTTACCCGTCGCTTTGTCTTTCGCGGACACGTTCAATATGCCGTTTGCATCCAGGTCGAATGCGACTTCGATCTGTGGCATGCCACGCGGCGAAGGAGGAATGTCCGACAAGTCGAAACGACCAAGCGACTTATTCTGCGCCGCTTGCTTACGCTCGCCTTGAACGACGTGAATAGTCACGGCTGTTTGATTGTCGTCTGCCGTTGAGAAGACCTGCGTCTTCTTCGTTGGGATAGTCGTGTTCTTCTCGATTAACGTGCTAGCAACACCGCCCATAGTCTCGATACCGAGCGACAAAGGCGTCACGTCGAGGAGTAAGACATCGGTGACGTCACCAGACAATACTGCCGCCTGAATCGCCGCACCTACCGCTACCGCTTCGTCCGGATTTACATCACGGCGTGGCTCTTTACCGAAAAACTCTGTCACGCGCTTCTGCACGAGAGGCATGCGGGTCTGGCCACCAACGAGAATGACATCGTCGATACCACCGATTTGAAGATCGGCATCCGCGAGGGCTAGCTTCAATGGCTCGAGCGTACGCTCGACTAGGTCTTCAACGAGCGCTTCAAATTTCGCCCGTGTTAACTTTTGCACCAAGTGCTTCGGGCCGCTTGCATCGGCGGTAATGTAAGGAAGATTCACCTCAGTAGACTGCGATGAAGAAAGTTCGATCTTCGCCTTCTCTGCCGCCTCTTTTAAGCGCTGCAACGCGAGTGGATCGTTATGCAAATCCATACCCGACGTTTTCTTAAACTCGTCTGCTAAATAATCGATTAGACGCAGATCGAAATCTTCACCGCCAAGGAACGTATCACCATTCGTCGACAATACTTCGAATGTGTGTTCGCCATCGGTTTCTGCAATTTCGATGATCGAGATATCGAACGTACCGCCGCCGAGGTCGTAAACCGCGATAGTAGAATCGCCCGCCTTCTTGTCCATACCGTAGGCAAGCGCCGCCGCAGTTGGCTCGTTGATAATGCGCTTCACGTCGAGACCAGCAATGCGGCCCGCATCTTTAGTCGCCTGACGCTGGGCATCGTTAAAGTAGGCAGGCACAGTGACAACCGCCTCGGTTACCGGCTCGCCCAAGAAATCTTCGGCGGTCTTCTTCATCTTCTTCAAGGTTTGCGCTGAAATTTGAGGAGGCGACATTTTCTCGCCATTTATCTCAACCCACGCGTCGCCATTATCGGCTTTTGAGATTTTGTAAGGCACCATTTTGATGTCTTTTTGGACAACATCGTCATTGAACTGACGGCCGATCAAGCGCTTGATCGCGAACAGCGTGTTGTTCGGGTTAGTAACGGCTTGGCGCTTCGCTGGTTGCCCAACTAATGTCTCGCCATCGCTCGCATATGCGATGATCGAAGGGGTGGTGCGATCGCCTTCGGCGTTCTCGATTACTTTAGCTTCGCCACCGTCCATCACTGCCACGCAGGAGTTAGTAGTGCCGAGGTCAATTCCTATTATCTTGCCCATCTTTATTCTCCATTTATCCGGCAGCTTCGCTGGCGGTCTTTAAGTCTGTCTTGGTACTAAATATTGGCGCAAACGCTGAGATTTCAAGGCGCACGGCTCACATCTTTCTGTTCAATCCCTATTTCGACACCATGACCATCGCCGGCCTAATCACCCTGCCATGCAGCGTGTAACCCTTCTGCATCACCGCGATAACCGAATTGGGCTCCGCATCTGGGCTTTCCTGTATCGACATCGCCTGATGGAGCTGCGGGTCGAAAGGCTCGCCAAGCGGGTCAACCGCCTCGATGTTGAAGCGCTTAAAGCAATCCATAAACCCTTTCAATGTGAGTTCGACGCCTTCTTTAATCGCCTGAACCGCCTCATCTTCGCTCGCCTCGGCAGCAGCCGCAGACCGCTCGAGGTTGTCCATTACTGCGAGAAGCTCGGTACTAAACTTCTCCTGACCAAACTTGTGCGCCTTCTCGATATCTTGCTCGGTGCGCCGACGCAGATTCTGCATTTCGGCTTGCACTCGTAAGAGTTCATCGCGGGCCATTCCAGCCGCTGCTTCGGCAGCCTCTAGTTGCTCTTGTAAACGGTTCATTTCGTCGGCCGGTTGCTCGCCCTCGAGCGCATCTTGTGCGTCGGCAACGCTCGCATCTTGCGTCGCTAATTCTGGACTCGCTTCATTTTCGACCTGGTCTTGATCGGGGTTCTGATCGCTCATAGCTTCCTCTCGTAATTCCCTTAGTTATTAGCTGCTTGCAGCCTATCTTGCGGCCTATAAAGAGGCGTTCGAGGCCGTCGCTCCTAGCATCGGAGCCCCGACAACGCATTCGATTGCTCGTATATGGGGTCGCCTTCATCGCTTTCAACTCCCGCGACACCTTAAAGTACGCGACTTCAATAGCAAGATTTAGTGCATACAGCACTCACCATCACCTATACTTCGTCCCGTTAACTCCATCAATTCGTGATCGCGGAAACTGTTCTATGCTCTTGCAGCTAGCCATCCAAAACTACGCCACCGTCGACAGCCTCGAGATAGAATTTGGCCCAGGAATGTCCGCGATAAGCGGTGAGACCGGCGCGGGTAAATCAATCATGCTGGGCGGCCTCGGGCTGACACTGGGCGACCGGGCCGACAAGAGCATTGTGCGCAGCGGTGCAAGTAAGGCCGAAATCAGCGCTTTGTTCGACATCGCTGCTATTAAACCTGCAATAGCCTGGCTGACTAAGCACGAACTGACTGATGATAACGAACCTGATCGCTGCATATTGCGCCGCGTTGTTGGCGAAGACGGCAGGTCTAAGGGCTTTATTAACGGCTCGCCTGCAACGCTCGGCGACATGAAAACCTTTGGCGAAATGCTTATCGACATCCATAGCCAACACGAGCACCAGTCTCTCTTGCAGCGCACGACACATCAGCGCCTTCTGGATGAATACTGTGTCGACGCGGCTGCTGCGCAGTCTCTCGCCGCTGCATACAAACTCTGGCTCAAGAACAAACAGTCAATCGAGCAGCTAAGCGAGCGCAGCGAAGACGGCTCGGCGCAGATTCAATTGCTCAGCTATCAGCTAAGCGAACTAGATGAGCTCGCGTTGGGGGGGGATGAACTCGAGAGCCTCGAGACTGAGTTCAAACAGCTTAGCAATGCCGATGAAACTATCGCCTCGGCTCAGGCCGCATTAGACTGCTGCGCGGGCGATGGTGAAGGTAACGCGGGCGACCTTCTCACCAAGGCCAAAGGCATACTCGCGGCTCTCCGAGGCAAGGGGGCCAGATTAAGCAATGCAGCGACGTTGATTGACTCTGCGTCGATTCAGCTCGACGAGGCGATTGATGACCTGCGCTTCTTTGTCGATGGATTCGAAGCCAACCCGCAGCGCCTCGAACAGGTAAACCAGCGCCTCAGCGACATCTATGCGCTCGCGCGCAAACACCGCGTTAAGCCCCCAGAGTTGCTCACACTTACTGACAACATGCGCGCTCAACTGCAGAGCATAGAAAACAGTGACGAAGAATTAGCACAGCTGAAAGCAGCAGATTCGACTCTTCGCGCTGAGTTCAACAAAGTGGCAGCAAAGGTGAGTGCGCAGCGTAAAGTCGGCGCAGTCAAACTCGCCGAGCAGGTGGATGAGCAGCTGCAGAGTCTGGGCATGCCACACGCACGGCTTGAGGTCGCACTTACACCCAATGCCTCCGATAAGCCTAGCGCGAGTGGCGTCGAAACTATCGAATTTCTCGTAAGTACGAACCCAGGCCAGAGCGCCAAGCCGCTTATTAAGGTGGCGTCTGGCGGCGAACTCTCGCGCATAAGCCTCGCTATTCAGGTAATCACAGCGCAGACCTCACGCACGCCAAGCTTGGTATTCGACGAGGTAGACGTTGGCATTGGCGGCGGTGTAGCAAAAATCGTTGGGGAATTGCTGCGCAAGCTTGGAGAATCGAGTCAGGTACTCTGTGTGACGCATCAGGCGCAGGTTGCCGGTCAGGGTCATAGTCATTATTTTGTGAGCAAGTCGGTGCAGGCAAGTGGCGACTCAACGCTAACCCAAATCGATAAATTGGACGAGGATAGCCGCCTGAAAGAGGTCGCTCGCATGCTGGGCGGCGACGACTGCAGCGCCGAATCAGTGGCGCATGCTAAGCAAATGATGGCGTCTTCTAATTTGGCAAAGCCAAGCAAAAGCCCTAAAAAACAAGCCAGTTCACTTATAGTCGATCCAAAAATCAAACCAAAGAAAACGCGATGATATATGGCTTGACCCGCAGCTAGCTCTGACAGGCCGCGCAAAGCCCGTATAAATAGAGGCTATGGTCGGTTATTTTGAATTCGTATTTAAGCGCGATCTTCTCTTGCTGCTCTTCGATCACTGCGTCGTAAAATTCCTGCACCTGACCGCATTTATTGCAGACGATATGGTCATGGTGATGTCCGGTACTCAGCTCGAATACCGATGTGCCGCCCTCGAAGTGGTGCCGGGTGACAAGTCCCGCGGCCTCAAATTGAGTTAGTACTCTGTAGACCGTGGCCAGACCCGTGTCTTCATTGGCTTCGAGCAGCATCTTATACACGTCTTCTGCAGAAACGTGTTTAGTTTCGGAACTCTCGAGCATTTGGAGGATCTTAACCCTCGGGTGAGTTACCTTGAGTCCGGCATCGCGAAGTTCTTGATTCTCTGAGCTCATGTTTACCCTTTAGGACTAATGGCGGCATTATGCCTAGGTTAACTCTGCAACGCGGTTCGTGCTGACCGCGCAACTGGGTTACCATTATGCCCCTAAGCCGGACCAACGGCAAAACAAGGAACAACTCTTCACTCATGCGCATATTAAAATCTTGGCTCGCTATCGCCTCTTTCTTAGTACTTAGCAGCTGTAACAACATCGGATCGATGGATTTCCCTGGTGTTTACAAAATTTCGATTCCGCAGGGAAATATCATCACTCAGGAGATGGTCGACCAGCTCCGACCCGGAATGACCAAGCGTCAGGTCATTTTCGTCATGGGGACTCCGTTAGTTCGCGACCCCTACCATCAGGACCGCTGGGATTATGTTTATAACTTTCAGCCAGGCGGAGGCGAGCGCGGCCAAGAGCGTCTTTCAGTCCTTTTCCAAGATGATCAGCTTTTACAGATTTCTGGAGATTTCAAGCCGACTGAGCCTGAGACCGACGGTTAGTGCCATAAGCTCGACAGATAAGGTGATCTGGAAAGAAAAGCTATCCTCAAAGGCATGTCGTCAACTCAGCCCCAAAACGATTTCTAGAGATCTCTCTCAGCAGATAATTTCCCAATCACGGCTATATCCTCACCCTTGTTGATGGGTGGGGTAACAATAAATACTAGCAGCACACCTGACTCCGGTGCCGTAATTGTCTCCAATTCGCTGCCATGATAATCGGAAATCACTCCAAGGCGAGTGCCTGCGTTTATATAATCTCCAGTTTTTACCAGAGAGTCTGGACTCCAGATACCATTATGATCGCTTTTTAGACGAACGCGATCACTAATAAACAGAGAGTTTTCGTTTGATTCTGGAGAACCATCGATCATTTCTAACTCACGCATGACATTAATTACACCCACGGTAATCGGGTCCACGTACTGACCGTCAATTAAGCCGCGCTCACCTGACTCAACATCTATGGCAGGGATTCCGAGTGTTACAGCCTGAGAGCTCGTGTAAATGGCATCTTCAACTGAATCATAGGATCCGGAAAACAAAACAATCGTTTTTAGCCCAAAGGCAATCGCAATTCTTCGCGATAAGCGGATTACTTCCTCCCCTCCAGCCTCGGCATAGTAAGCGCTATAAGACGGCCGCAAACTTTCGTTTCCGTCGCCTGCATGGATATCAATGACAAAATCAGAGCGTTTTATTATCTGCTGAGTAAGGACGAAGGCTATGCGTTCGGTAACGGACCCATTTAAACTTCCTGGAAAAGATCTATTTAGATTTTTAAGATCATTCGGCCCGAAGTAAATAGTCCTGCCCACAAATGCAGGAAGGTTCGCGATATGTACAATGACAATCGTACCGGTTAGATGAGTTGGGTCGATCTGTCTCGCCAAATACTGCATAGCAAGAATTGGTGCATACTCTGATCCATGTATCCCTGCAATCAACGTTAGAGTTGGGCCACTATATGTCCCGTTGTGAACTGTAATCGGAATCTTCGATTCAATTTCGTCATCCCCAGCTGGCACATGAATTGAGCCGCGATACGTCTCTCCAGCTTGGACAATCACATCACTGATTTCAAATGCCAAATTTGCTTCTTTTTCCTGAGCCTGAGCCATGCTTGCTAGTACTAAAAGCGAAAAACCTAGCACTTTTCGCAGCACATCTATTCCAATCCTCATATTTCCTCTTCATGACACTTATGAGCCACGCAAAAAGTAAAGTTTTTAACGTGGGCTATCGTTAGAATTGAAGAGCCTAACAGCGTTATGGCCGTTTCACTCGTTGAATCAAACATACCTTCACCAACTACCGCTATCAATGAAAGCAACATTAGACCAAAAAAGCCTCACAGGACCAACGCAATACGGCGATGTTTTAAAAAGCCAATACCTCACGCGCTAACGCTTAAAGGAATAACTAAAAAAAGAAGAACGAAGTGCAGTGCTTCACCTTGCAAGAACCTTGTGTTCAACGCAGGTGCGAGAGTGACTAAAAGAGGCGTCAGCAGGTAATGCAGCACATAAGCTGAAGGAAAAAGACTGGTGATTTGTCTAAATTATATTGCAAATTTTCAAAATAATTTTTTTAAAGGCACTAAAGTCAAGTTACTATTTCTCCATTGCAGCACATATTATGATGAAAATTTTTAGCCTTTAGTTCTCTAGAAAATTCGAATACACAGTCTCCCACTTTAGAATTATATCCAAAAATTTGTTACTAATGAGGGGAAAAAATTTTTTCTACACCGAGCTATTTAAAAAAAGCATTAAAGTGCTCGAAAACGACTTTATATCGAAGTCTAGATAGCCTGAAATTTCAACTTTCTAATTTAAGATTAGCTGGTGGTTACCTTAACAGATTTCCACCAGCTAATACTTTTAATTATCAGTCAAATCTAATACTCAAACCTCAAACCTAACGTCACTCCCCGACCGAACTCAGGTGAATAATTCTTTAAGAATGAAGCGTGATTCCTAATTTTCTCGTTCAACAAATTATCACCACGCAAAAACATTTTGACTTCTGAATCGGTTCCGACAGAAAGATGATAATCCGCATATAAAGACACTAGGGTGTAACCATCTGTCTCTAGCTCAAGTCGACTCACATCGCTTTGTCTGTTGAACCGCGTAACATGTAGATGAGTGCTCCAATTATTACCGAAAAATCTCAGTTCAGTACCAATTTTTGATGTTGGAATACGAGGGAGATTGCCGCCCGTGTTCAATTCAGCGGACACCATATCACCAAAGAAGCCCATTTCAGCGTTGTATCTGTCATTACTCGCTAGAGTAAAGTTCACCTCGGCTTCCAGCCCCGTAAAGATAACATCCCTCTGCGTATAAGAGGCAATAGGCGACTCTTCATGCTCTTCGCCGGTGATATCCAAATAGATATAATTATCGACTTCGTTTCTGTAGGCATTGAATTCGCCAGTGACGCCTCCAGAATTAAGACGATAACTCATTTCGATGTTTGTAGATTGTTCAGTTTCGAGATTTGGATTGCCAATTTCAAATAGCCCTGTTGCTGCATGAAGTACAAATTTCTCGTCATCCGCATAAGCATTGCAAGTATCGAGAGATACATTAGAGAATAATTCCTCAACCGATGGCGCACGCTCTGAACTTGATAGGGAAAGCATGATGTTACTGCGATCGTTTATGTCATATAAACCACTCGCACTCACGCTCGTGACATCATCGTCATAACCGCAGCGCGCCGGACTTACTTTAGCAGACTCAACCCTAAATCCGAGCTCGCCGGTAAAATCATCAATCTGATACCGCTCAACTCCGAACAATCCGACGTTACTGATATCTGAAGCAGCAATAAAAGCTTCCTCTCCAGTGGCACTAAACTCGGACTCAGCCATTTGAACACCATAAACTCCAGACCAATTACCGGTCGGCGTTCGAGTCAGCGTAAATCGTGAATTTATCCCGTCATTTTTGAAGAGCGTGCCAACCTCTACCCCTCCATCTTCGAAAAATTCAATTTCACTATGCTCGTATTCAGAGATGCCAACAGAACCCCGAATGCTCTGTATCCAAGAGTTTTGAAATCTATACTCGCCCTTAAAATCATAGCGTGTTTGGTCTAGAGCAAGCCGCACAGACTCGACTTCCTCACCACCATGATCGTCGTGATCTTCGTCATGATCTTCGTCGTGATCTTCGTCGTGATCTTCGTCGTGATCTTCGTCGTGATCTTCGTCATCCTCTTCATGACCAGCATGGGAATGCGTGCCAGGTGGAAGGCCGTATCCTGACTCAAAAGTGTTATATGAAAATCCAAAAAATCCCTGATCACCCACGAAAGAAAAGCCAGCGGTACCACCCTCAGCCTCACCGTTAGAATTCCCAATAAATCCATTTGTGTTGGGAACCTCTTCTTCATGGTCGTCATGGTCCACCTCATGATCGTCATGGTCGTCATGATCTTCTTCATGATCATCGCCCATAAAGGAATGCGTAAGCTCCTCAAGCCGCTCAACCGCATCCTCATCGATCGCAAAGCCTTCGATTTTTACGTTTTCATTCTCTCTGGTAAAATAATCTAAGTGAACTCCAAAATTACCAATAGAGCCATCGAACCGGAGAACCGTCTTATCTTCTCGACTGACTGAGTTATAATTTTGTTCTATTTGAAAATTAGTCTCATCAGTCAATTTTTCGGGGATACGGTTATCAATAACATTGATTACCCCGCCGATTGCACCGGAACCATACAATAAGGTAGACGGGCCTCGTACGATCTCCAGACGATCTGCTAACAAAGGCTCAGTCGCATTGGCGTGATCAGGGCTTAGGCTCGAGGCGTCAGTAATTGAAACACTGTTCTGCAAGACTGCTACCCTATTGCCGGTTTGTCCCCGCAGTATTGGCTGCCCGACACCGACGCCAAAAGACGCGTTATGGACACCAAGTTCATTCTTGAGTGTATCTCCGAGTGAGTTGGTGACTTTTTCCCTCAATTCTTCACCCGAAAGCACCGTTATGGGCAGCATTGTTTCTGCCCGAGTGCCTGCGAATGCTCCGGTAATGATAATTTCTTCTATACGTTCTTCTTCATGCAGCGGCCTTGGTTCTTGAGCGCCAGCGAGAAACGATGTCGAGGCGAGGGCTACTGCAATGGCAATACGCGTGGGGTATACAATTCTCATGCTAAAAAACTCCGATGAATTCCAAATTAATACTAAAAATATTACTTATTAAGTAATCAGCCCAGTACGGATTGTCCTTACGTGGCTAATAATTCTGAGCCAAGTGAATCGTTAGGTGGAGCTCGTATGTATATTCTTAATGAAGTCCTCTTTCTCGGAGCAGAATGACTGGCGCTTAACTTTCTTAAAGGCAAAATGCGTGCCGTGCTATCAAAAGAAACGGCTAAAACGGTATCGCTTTTATTATTTTTAGGGCAAAAATCGCAGTCAGCGTGCACGCCATAATTAGCACTGTGACTGTGAGTTAAGACTGCCACTTGTGTGGCAACGAGAAGGGCGCACGAAAGAGCCAAGGCCGGAAATAACCACCTAAATCTCTTTTGAGACCGCGACCATAGAGGTCCGACTAGTATCGACTGTTTAGCCAAATCAAATCACTCACGCTAATTTCTATAACTTATTTATGCCTGCTGACGCCGCCGATATAACTCTGCAATTATAAATCCGGCTCGTACAGCATGTTTAATGAGAAATTAAGAGAGTGGGGGTGCTCTAACTTGAGCTTTGTAGATACGCGCGACTTGCGCATCCAGGGGTAGACCGTCAACCACGGTCGTTATTACTTTAAAAATCGGCATATGTACCGAATTCGCGAGAACGGAATCGTCTAGACTGATGCTGAGGCAAATAGCGCAGTCGGCACTTAAATCAAGATGTTTATCATGGCCGTGAGATTTTTCTGCAACCTGCGCGAAAAGGAATAAGACACACAGCGCTACGACGCCCACTGCTGGGAGGCGAAAGCTCAGTAATTGAGTGAGCACTGGTTGAAGGAATTTTTTCGACAGCATGCTCCTGAGTTTCACACAGATTGCCGAAATGTCAATAGGCCAAGCTTAATCATATAGGCGTGATGCTTTATCTTTCAGTTTATTTCTTGGCTCTTTAAAACAAAATCAGTAATTTCGTTCCTTTACTCACCTCTCACTTTAAAGCGCCTAATGTCTAAAGCAACTTCGCGAACTCAGCCAATGAATCGACTCCAACAATGTCCTGTGCCAATAAGTAGAGGTCATGGCGAGGCAAGTGAGGAAGCGCATTATTTAATACATGCAGATGCGCTTGCTCTTGCTCATAACGAGCTAGCATAAAATCACCACCATCGGCCGGCGATCGCTTGTTAACCACGAGGCCAGCGACATTAACATGCGCGGCCTTAAGCTGCGCATAGAGCTCGATGGACTCAAGAACGGGAAGCCGCTCGGCGGCAAGAACGATGACAAAAGCGGTTGTCTCTTGATTGCTTAATTGGTCGCGCAGATTAGTAAACCTTAGCTTGCGGCGATGTAAGATTCCGCGAATTCCAGACTCACGCATCTTCTCGGCGTCTTGCGAATCGGCACTAAATGTCTTTTCTTCCATCGACGAATCACGACCTAGGTCGCGCACAACCTGCGCGAAACTGTCTGCCTTTTCCTGCCTTTTGATGAGTCCCTCTGTCCATGCTGACATCATCTCCGGCAGCGCCATCAGCCGCGCAGTATGCCCCGATGGCGCCGTATCAAATACGATGAGGTCATAGTCTTTAACGCCCTGTTCGACAACCTCGGCGATGCGCTCCATCAGGGCCGCCTCCTGCATACCGGGCGCGTCTTTCGATAGCGCCATGTGCTTGTCGACCTCACCACGTAGGTGAACCGGCATCAGTTTGTGCAGCGAAGACGTAATTTCTTTGAGATGCAGCCGCACTGTCTCGTCAGGATCCAATTCGAGTCCGTCGAGGCCAGGCGCGAGACGCACAGGCTTGGACCCGATAGCGCGATCGAAAAGATGCCCGAGATTGTGTGCGGGATCCGTCGACACAAGCAGCACTTTGCCCCCGGCCTGCGCACGCGCAAGCGCGGTCGCTGCCGAAACAGTTGTCTTGCCAACGCCACCCTTGCCGCCGAAGAAAAGTATTTTTTTGGTCTGTGCGAGTGCTAACAACAATGGACATGATCCAGTGGTGACCGTTCCATGCCCATGCGAATATGCCAGTCATGAAAACGGTCGTAGACGATTGGGAGCAGCTCCATCGTGTAGAAAGCGGCGGGGTTAGGAATGCCGAGCGTCTCGGCAAAAATGAGCAGCATAAAAAGATCTTCTTCGTCGCGCTGCGCGCGGGCGAAAGAGCGTCTATAAGGCGTCACATAAAATTCATGCAGCCCCCCTTCAACCCGCGC
>Ga0209199_1002142_pt1 | contig 21766 bp, 16 predicted proteins | sample COGITO_mtgs_1105_7_FD_184805 | JGI IMG/M metagenome (GOLD analysis project Ga0209199, IMG submission 184805) | Pelagic marine microbial communities from North Sea - COGITO_mtgs_110523 (SPAdes) (version 2) | ecosystem: Environmental > Aquatic > Marine > Epipelagic ...
CGTATTTAATAAAATCTACTCCGGAAGGTGCTCGTGATTTTGTGGTGCCATCGAGAATGAATGAAGGTCAATTTTATGCGTTACCGCAGTCTCCACAAACCTTTAAGCAGCTCTTGATGATCAGTGGTTATGATCGCTATTTTCAGATCGTAAGATGCTTCCGAGATGAGGATTTGCGAGCCGATAGACAGCCAGAGTTTACACAAATTGACTGCGAAATGGCCTTTGTTGAGCAGGAAGATATCCTCAAGACGTTTGAGGGATTAATACGTCATTTATTTGAGTCAGTTAAGGGAGTTCAGTTACCTGAATTTAAAAGAATGACCTACGCTGACGCTATGGCAAAGTATGGTTCAGACAAACCAGATTTAAGATTTGGGATGGAGTTTGTTGAAATGAATGAATTTACTCAGAATAAAGGATTTAAAGTATTTGATGATGCTGAGTTGGTTCTTGGCATTTGCGCAAAAGGAGCAGGAGAATATTCTAGAAAGCAGTTGGATGCGCTTACGGAGTTTGTGAAGCGTCCACAAATAGGCGCTCAAGGACTTATTTATTGTAAAATAAATGAGGATGGTTCGTTTAAGTCGTCAGTCGATAAGTTTTTTGACCAAGACAAGCTAGCCGGTTGGGCTAAGTCATGCGATGCATCACCTGGGGATCTCATTCTTGTGTTAGCAGGAAATACAACGAAGGTCAGGAAGCAGATGAATGAGCTAAGGCTTGAAATGGGATCTCAATTGGGCTTGAGAAAAGGCATTGATTATAAGCCTCTTTGGGTATTAGACTTTCCATTATTAGAGTGGGATGAGCAGACAGATAGATTCTATGCTATGCATCATCCATTTACTGCTCCAAAACCCGAGCATCTTGAATTGCTTTCAACTGATCCGAAGAGTGTAAACGCAAATGCTTATGATCTTGTAATAAATGGAGTAGAGCTAGGAGGTGGATCTATTCGTATACATGACCGTGATTTACAAGCCAAAATGTTTCAAATTCTTGGTTTTAGTGATGAAGAAGCTGAAAGTCAATTTGGCTTCTTAATGGGTGCTTTTAAATATGGCGCTCCTCCTCATGGTGGTATTGCTTTTGGATTTGATAGATTAGCTGCTATGTTTGGAGGAACAGATAGCATCAGAGACTATATTGCCTTTCCAAAGAATAATTCTGGGCGTGACTTAATGATTGATTCTCCATCTGTTATCAGCGATGAGCAGTTGGAAGAGTTAAACCTGAAAGTTGAAATAAAATAATCTAAAATTTAGTGTCTAAAGCCAGCGAGTTAATCGATAAAACCAAATCTCAAGTTGATCCTTTTTTAAGGGTAGCGAATAATCGTTTTTACTCTTGGGTTTTATGGATAAATGACTGGAGAAGAGAGCATATCTCGGAGAGACAGTTTACATACGTGTTGGCCATAGTTGTAGGCGTGTTGTCCGGAATTATTGCCCTCATAATGAAGAACTCTGTACATGTTATTGAACACATATTAACGGGTGGGTTTTTCGAAGAGTATAACTATGTGTTGTACATTTTTTATCCAATTGTTGGAATTTTCTTAGCCCAATGGTTTATTAGAAAAGTTGTAAAGCAGAAGGTAAATCACGGAATTCCTAACACGTTACATGCCATTTCCAAAAAGAATGGTTTGGTCAGGAAGCATAACCTTTATTCATCCGTTGTTTCGGCAGCGATGACGGTAGGTTTTGGTGGAAGCGCGGGATTAGAGGGGCCTACAGTTGGCACAACCTCAGCATGGGGAGCAAACATTGGAACGCTTTTTAAGTTGCCCTATAAAACCAGGACACTATTGATTGGCTGTGCAGCATCTGCTGCTATGGCGTCATTATTTAATGCACCTATTGCTGCCATCGTTTTTTCGATTGAGGTAATAATGCTTGACCTTACCACAGCATCTCTCATTCCCCTGCTCTTGGCGAGTGCTTCAGCTACAATAACCTCCTATTTCTTTTTAGGGGATGATATCTTGTTTCATTTTAACATTACCGAGAATTTTGGAATGAGACATCTTCCGTATTACATTGGTTTGGGAGTTTTTACGGGGCTTGCTTCAGTGTTTTTCTACCGAACGTATACTTCAATAAGTAAGGTTTTCGATAGAATGAAAACACAAAGAATGAAGACTATTGTAGGTGGAGCTTCTTTGGGTCTTTTGCTCTTTGCTATGCCGCCCTTGTATGGCGAAGGATATCAAGTAATTAATTCGATCATAGAAGGACGGCCATTTGATATTCTTAGCAATTCCCTTTTTGATGGCTATAAGGATAATATACTCGTCTTATTGGCCTTTGTTTTCGCGTTGGGTTTATTTAAAGTGGTCGCTACAACACTCACCTTTAGAGCCGGAGGTATTGGCGGAACCTTTGCTCCTACGCTATTTATGGGGGCGATGTTTGGGTTCTTTTTTGCCAAGTCTATTAATTACTTCGGTTTGGGAGATTTGCCTGAAAGTAATTTCACATTGGTGGCCATGGCAGGATTGATGGCCGGAAATCTTCACGCACCCTTGATGGCAATTTTCCTTATCGCTGAAATTACAGGTGGATATGAGCTCTTTGTTCCTTTGATGCTTACTGCTTCAATTTCCTTTGTTACTGTTAAGCAGTTTGTTCCACATAGTATTTATACGGCTCAATTGGCCAGAAGAGGCGAGTTAATCACCCATGATAAGGATCAAGCGGTCTTGACTCTTATGAAGCTGCATAGAGAAATTGAAACGGACTTTACGTGTGTTGATCCTTATGACAAACTAGGTGAACTCGTGAAAGTGATTTCGAAATCAAAACGAAATTTGTTTCCTGTGGTTGATGCCAGTAATAGTTTTATTGGTGTTGTTAACTTGAATGAAGTACGTCATATAATCTTCAATCAGGAACTGTATGAAACCACTTTTGTACACGACCTTATGAATGACGCTCCTGAGTACGTTAGAAAAGAGGATACCATGGACATGGTTATGAATAAGTTTGAAACGAGCATGGCTTGGAACCTTCCTGTTCTTGATGATCAGGGACACTATTTAGGTTTTGTGTCAAAATCGAAGATATTTAGTGCCTATCGAGGTATGCTCAAGGAATTTTATTCGGAATAGTATGAAAGAAATTAAGCACATCGGAGTATTAACTTCAGGTGGAGATGCTCCAGGAATGAATGCCGTTATTCGGGCAGTTGTGCGAACCGCTATTGCTAAAGGAGTTAAAACTTCAGGAATTTTTCATGGATACAACGGACTGGTAAATGATGAGATAGAACCTCTAACAATGCGAGACGTAAGTTACATCATATCTCGAGGTGGAACGATGCTCAAGAGCTCAAGAAGCGAAGAGTTTCGCACGATAGCGGGAAGGAGAAAGGCTTATGAAGTTGTCAAAAAGCATGAGATAGATGCGTTAATTGTTATTGGAGGTGATGGCTCGATGACGGGTGCCAAGATTTTCCAAGAAGAGCATGATGTTCCTGTAATCGGAATTCCGGGAACGATAGATAATGATATCTATGGAACAGACTTTACTATTGGCTTTGACACAGCGGTTAATGTTGCTGTTGATTGCATAGATAAAATTAGAGATACGGCAAGTTCTCATGATCGCCTTTTTCTAGTAGAAGTAATGGGCAGAGATACAGGTTATATCGCATTGAGAACTGCTTTAGCATCCGGAGCGGTTGCTGTATTGGTTCCTGAAGGACCAATGTCCATACAAGAGCTACACGACCACCTTTCATACTTGAAATCTCGAAACAAGTCCTCGAACATTATAATTGTTGCTGAGGGCAATCCTACTGGAAATGCGTTTGAGGTAGCGGCCAAGTTGGAGAAGCTTCAGTCTTCTTATGAAACGCGTGTTTCTGTAATTGGCCACATTCAACGTGGTGGAACACCTTCTGCTGCTGATCGTGTTTTAGCGGCTGAATTAGGTACGTATGCGGTAGAGTCATTAATTGCTGGAGTGCGAGGTGTAATGGTGGGGGTTATTGATCGTAAAATGTCGAGGACACGCATTGAGGATGCAGTGAATCAGCGCAATGGGTTGAACGAGGAGCTTTTGCGTATTTCGGATTATCTGTCAGTTTAAAATCAAATTATTGAACATAAAAAAAGCGGCTCAATTGAGCCGCTTTTTTTGTTTTCGTGGGATCTAATTACTTAGTCACAACTAATTTCTGAGTAGATACTTGACCTTCTTCAGTAGAAAGTTGAACAGAGTAAATACCTGCAGATAGATTTTCTAAGCTGATGCTTTGAACACCTGAGTTGTTGAATTGAGTTTGAGCAACAGTAGCACCTTTCACATCAACAATCGCTACGTTCAACATATTGATATCAGAGCTGATATTAAAGTTGATCATATCTCTTGCTGGGTTAGGATACATTGTTACACCAACCAATTCTGAAACTTCAGAAACTCCAGTAGGCCATACTTCGACATAAGCAGTATCAGAACCAGTACAACCTGCGTCATTAGAAACTTCTACCCAATAGATGCCAGTTAATGCGGCAAGCATTGTAGGTGTAGTAGCTCCAGTATTCCATAGGTAACTGCTGTAAGTGTTAGGTTGAGTACTCAACGTAACTCCTGCACCTGTTGGATTGATGAAGTTGTTTCCGATGTCTGGTGTTGGGCTTTCGAAGTCGTAAAGAACATTTACAGTTAAGAAAGCTTCACAACCATTAGCATCTGTGATTTGAACATAGTTTCCTCCAGAAGGAAGTTGAGTTGCTGTGTAAGCAATCTCTCCGTTAGACCACAAAGGAGTGTATGGAGGAACACCACCAGAAACTACGATAGAAGCAGAACCATTTTCATCATTCGAGCAAATTGCATTTCCAACTTCATAAACAGAGCCTAATAAGATAGCTGGCTCCATAACCGTTACGTTGTTCACTTCAATTGTACATCCAACAGCATCTTCAGCGCTAACAGAATATGTTCCAGGCTCCAAGTTAGAAAGGGTTGCAGTTGTTGCTCCATTAGTCCACGTGTAACTAACAGGATTAACACCACCAGCAATTCCTGGATCGATAGAAGCATCGTCAAAGCCAAAGCAAGACACGTCAGCAGCATCAAGAGCAGATACTAGAGCGCTCACACCTGGATCAACGGTAACTTCATTTGTATTTACACAACCATTTTGATCTGTGGCAGAGACTGTATATGTTCCTGCAGGAAGACCATAAGCGTCAGCTCCAACAGATCCATCAGACCATTCATAGTACAATCCAGAAGAATCAGCAGGACAAAAACGAACATAGTCGTTAGTGGCAGACCATCCTTGATAGTTTCTTCCAGGAACCCAATAAGCCTCGTTTTCAGCTAAATTCTCAATTCCTTGAACAGCGGATCCAGCTTGAACTGAATTTCCAACAGTTGTAGAGTGAATTTCAATACAATTAGAAGTTTCGTGAAGTTGAACTTGCACAGTCATATAATCGACTGCAGGATTTCCAAACTCATAAGGCACTTCAAAATAATTCACAACAAGTGTTCTAAACGGAGCGGTTCCCATGGTGTAGTAATTTACCTCACCACCATTTAGTGGAGCAAAGTTCTCCCATCCAAAGGCTATTACACCTGCAGGTCCATTAGTAGAGGGAATCGCGTGATCTGCAGTCCAACCTGAAGACCATGAAGGCTCGAAAGTTAAAAAGCCTTCTGAGTTGCATTTAAAAGAAGAAACTGTATCTCCAAAATACACAAAATCAAATCCTATATCTAAAGCATTTGAACTAGCGTAATTGCCAGGAATTGTAACTACCGTTCCAGGCATAGAACTGTCAGGACCAAAGTTGGCTGAAGTTGTATCAATAATGTAACCAGTGAAAGCAACTCCTCCTGCTCCAACAGCTTGAGCATGCGAAATATCATAGTCACATACTAACGAAGTAAGAATACTTGTTGATAGAGAAATAGAATCTGGCTGAGCAACCACAATAGATGCTGAAGTTGTATCACCTACGCTATCAGTAACTGTTAACGTGTACGTACCAACTGGCATGTTGAATTGAGCACTATCTGTAGATCCATTTGACCAAGCATAAGTGTAAGGAGCAGTTCCAAAGAAAATGTTGGCAGATAAAGTAGCGGTAGAATCACCATAGCAAGCTAAATCTATTGGACTTGATACCTGAGCACTAAAAGCTGGAGGTAAGATTGTTATCGTGTAATCTTCAGTTTCTCCATAAGAAAAATATGTACACGCACTAGTGGCTCCCATATAACCATAATAAGCAACACGTGCTCTTAATCTAAATGTTCCAGGGATTATTGGAGTCGAATAGGTTCCAGACCAAGCAAATCCAGTAGATGGAGACGTATAGATTTGCTCTCCAGCATCGTTAAAGTCATTGTCATTGTTGTAATCAATCCAAATTGCGAAATACTCACAACATGTATAATTAGAGCTTGCGCTCCAATTGTAAGTAACACCTGGAACCAAAGTAGCGGACATTGACGTAAAGTCATTATATCCTCCTGTACCACCACAACCAGTGTTGGTGTTTGCTATAGTTGCGAAAGAGAAACTGTTCAGGTCGTCACCAAAGCTACATGCAGATCCATATAGCCCTGTTGTACAGTACTGACCATAACTGGCAACGCTTAAAAGCAACCCTGTTGCTAAAAAAAGTAATTGTTTTTTCATAATATTAGGAATGAATTTTAGTTTAAAACTTGAACATCAAAAAACATCCAAGCCCAGCGAAAATAAAACAATTTGTTAACAAAACCATTTTTTGCTCAGAAAAAGTAAAAAGCAAGTAAAATATTAGCTTTCCAAGAATCAAATAAATCAGGTCTTCCTAATTCCGATATTGAGGTTTGATCAATTCAGGATTTGCATCTATCCAAAAATTAACCTTCTCCATGTACGATTGTTCTGAAGTGCCTGAGGTATATTCGGGGAATGAGGTTGGAATTTCTTCATTAACCATCATCGCTTTAAAACGATGCTGGTACTTTAAAAATATATTTTCCTCATTTTGCATTTGCCTCATCAGCTCTTCTTCTGAGCCGTTTTTCATCATACTGTCTCTTTCTAATCGACTAATGGAGTCTTGATAAAACTTGTGAGGGTCAGATGATTCATCATGAGCAACTACTTGAACAGGTTGAGCAACTTCTGATTGTGTTTTATTTGTTCTTGAGCATGAAGCGATAATCAGCACTAAAAGTGATGCAGAATAAATTCTATGATTCATAAATTAAATGGATTTATAATGTTCCGCGAACTTCTTGCTCACGTTCTATAGCCTCAAACAAAGCTTGAAAATTTCCTTTACCGAAACTCCATGCGCCTTTTCTTTGAATGATCTCAAAAAACATGGTGGGTCGGTCTACTACAGGTTTAGTGAAAAGCTGCAATAAATATCCTTCGTCATCTCGGTCCACTAAAATGCCGTGCTGCTTAAGCACTTCAATATCTTCATCAATTTCACCCACACGATCTTTCAAGTCATCATAATAGGTGTCTGGGACATAAAGAAACTCTAAACCTCTATCTCTCATTTGAGTTACGGTAGCCACAATATCATCTGTTGCCACAGCTATGTGCTGTACTCCAGAGTCTTTATAGAATTCAATATACTCTTCGATTTGCGATTTTTTTCTGCCTTTGGCTGGTTCGTTGATCGGGAACTTGATCCGACCGTTGCCATTAGACATTACCTTACTCATGAGTGCAGTATACTCCGTAGAAATATCCTTGTCATCGAAGGTTACAATTTGTGCAAATCCCATGACCTTAGCGTAGAAATCAACCCAAGTATTCATTTCGCCCCAATCAACATTGCCCACCATGTGGTCAATAAACTTTAGGCCAACTGGCTCGGGGTTATAGTGCGACTCCCATTTTTTAAAGCCAGGAAGAAATACACCATTGTAATTGCTGCGTTCTACAAAAATGTGGACAGTTTCACCATAGGTGTGAATACCTGAGCGAACTACATAGCCGTTTTCATCTTCTTCTTTTGTTGGTTCCATGAATGATTTTGCACCTCTGCTGGTTGTCTCTTCCCATGCTTTAGTAGCATCCTCAACCCACAATGCGACCACTTTAACGCCATCGCCATGCTTTGCTAAATGCTCATTCATCCAGCTGTCTTCCGTCATCGGAGTGGTTAAGACAAGTCTGATTTTATCTTGCTTTAAAACATATGAAGTACGGTCCTTCATGCCTGTTTCAAGACCAGCGTAGGCGTGAGATTGAAACCCAAACGCTGTCTTATAATAAAGAGCAGATTGCTTGGCATTACCTACAATCAATTCAACATAGTCCGTACCTAGAAGCGGCAAGAAATCCTCTGCTTCTGCAAATATTTTGTCGGTTCCGTAGTTTACGTTCGCTCGTTTAGATGTTTCCATAGTGTTTTCTTAATCATTAATCCAACTGCTCCAATAAGTATCATCATTTATACCTAAGGCTTGTTTGGTGATTTGCAAAGGTGCAAATGTGTCGACCATTACAGCCAATTCTTGCGTTTCTTTTTGTCCAATACTTCTTTCCATCGCTCCAGGGTGCGGTCCGTGAGGGATTCCAGCTGGATGCAGCGAAATATATCCTTTTTCAACATGGTTGCGGCTCATGAAATCGCCATCTACGTAATACAGTACTTCATCAGAGTCAATGTTGCTATGATTATACGGAGCAGGAACGCTTTCAGGATGATAATCATACAAACGAGGCACAAATGAGCAAACCACAAATGTTGAAGTTTCGAATGTTTGATGCACGGGAGGTGGTTGATGTATTCTGCCTGTTATCGGCTCAAAATCGTGGATGCTAAATGCATAAGGAAAATTAAACCCATCCCACCCAACAACATCAAATGGATGGCGGTCATATGTTAAAGTATGCAGCGCGTCTCCTTTCTTCACCTTCATGATGAACTCACCCTTCTCATCGTGTGTTTCAAGTTCGTGCGGGGCCCTCAAATCTCTTTCGCAGAAAGGAGAATGTTCCAATAGCTGACCGAACCAATTGCGGTATTTTTTGGGAGTATAAATCGGCTGACGAGATTCTGTAATGAAAAGCCTATTGTCTTCATTATCAAAGTCTATTTGATAAATCATTCCTCTAGGAATTAACAAGTAGTCGCCATATTTAAAGTCAATATTCCCAACCAATGTTCTCAATTTACCGCTTCCTTTATGGACGAAAAGCAATTCATCGCTGTCTGCATTTTTGTAGAAATAGGAGCGCAATGATTTTTTTGGGGCAGCAAGAATGATTTGAACATCCTTGTTCACCAACACGGGCACGCGACTTTCTAGATAATCATCTTTCGCTTCCACTTCCCAACCTCTTAGCATTCTTGAAGTCAAGTTGTTATCAACGGCAATTTCAGCCTTCATGCTTATAGGATCACCTACACTTTTAACGCGCGTTGGGGCATGCACATGATAAAGGTTACTCGACATTCCATCGAAACCTACGGTGCCGAAAAGCTGCTCTTGATAAAGAGTACCATCTGCTTTTCTAAATTGTGTGTGTCTTTTCGGTGGGATCTTTCCCAGCTTATGATAGAATGGCATAGTCGTTTGTTTTCGTCCGCTTCAAAGTTAATAAGTCAAGTCGCTAAAGTATAATGTTTGGATAACAGGAAGACTGACCAATATCAGTTCACAGCTTTATGTTCTTAATATTCAGTAATTGGTTAAAGCAATGTTTCGCTGAAGCCTAGTTTAGACAAATGAAATTTACGACTGTTTTGCTTCTATTGGTAATTGCTTTTTCCAGTCAGGGTCAGAGTAATTATGGCCCAACGAATGACTCGCTCTATTTGGGTTTTAAACGAGATAGTATAAATGCGCTGGGAAAGCCAACCATTCTTTCGATTCCATTCCATCCAGATAAGTATATGAGTGAGGTCGATCGGGAAATTGCAAAGGGCACACCATACACCTATCAGCACACACGCGGCTTTTTCAGAAAGGGCCTAGACAATGCTATTCTTATAGCCGGTAAAGAATACAATAACTGTGTGAACCTTCATGCAGATGACCCTGAAATGAATATGGATTTGGACTTTGTATATCATCTTACTCGACCGTATGTCGTGCCCTATGAACCGCCTGTTATTAAAGAGGATCAAGGATTTAAGAAAAGACTAGCAGAGTATTGGATGAAACTTCAGGGGGAAGTGGCAAACGAACCTGATCCTGGTACACGCATTGAACAAGGTCAAATAGTGAGCATCGCGGATCATCGAGAGCTTATCACGAAGGTGAAAGTTCTAAATTCAAAACTGACCGATTCACTTTCTGTGAAGTATGCGGTAGATTATTATGTGTTCGTCAATGAGCTCGACATGCTTATTACCTCAACAGATTATAGAGAACTTCAGAGTGATGACTATGGAAGAATAATTAAAGCGCACATTTCTGTTTTTGATAAAGACGGAAATGAATTGTTTTCCCTCATTAAGAAAGAGCCCTTTTCATCCAAAGAGAACGATCTTGAAAATGTTATTCGTTACCATTATTTGCCATTAGGATATGAAATCATGTATGCATTAGACAGCTACCGGTTTCTTCAAGCCGGCTTAAAACCAATTGTAGAAGAGGAGGAAAAAAAATCGCTCGGAAAAAACATTCGTGAATTAGCACCTTTGCAGAAATTAAAGTCGCATGATGACTGAGTTAAATAATTTCCTTTCTACCGAGACAACACCAGAGATTGCGAAAATTTTTGGTGCTATAGAAAAAGCATCATTTATTCTAAGCAAAGAAGTCGGTTATCAAGGATTGGGAGCTGATATATTGGGAGCGGATGGCGGAGAGAATTCTACCGGAGATGCCCAACAAAAGCTAGATGTTTATGCCGATAATGTTTTTGAAAGAGCTTTGAGAAGCTCTGGTGTAATAGCGGGCTGGGCCAGTGAGGAAAGTGAAAAGTTTGTAACGTTTGAAGAAAATAAAGGCGCCCAGTATGTTATTGTTATTGATCCTTTGGATGGGTCGTCTAACATTGACGTAAATGTTTCTATTGGAACGATTTTCGGAATTTATAAACGAGTCTCGAAGGTTGGAGCTCCCGTTACCTTGAATGATTTTCTTCAGAAGGGGAGTCATATGATCGCAGCGGGTTACGTGTTATATAGTGTAAGCACACAAATGGTGCTGAGTACAGGCCATGGATTGCATGTTTTTACCCTTGAGCAATGGAAAAAATCTTACCACCGTGTTTTAGATCATGTCCACACGCCTCAAGATGGCAAGGTGTATTCAATTAATGAAGTAAATTTTGACGATTTTGATCCGAAATTGAAACACTTTATTCAATACTGCCGGGATAAGAAGAATGAAAAAGGTAAACGGCAATATACTGGTCGTTATATTGGATCATTGGTGTCAGATTTTCACAGGAATTTACTCAAAGGTGGAATCTATGTTTATCCTGCAACAGGAGAAGCCCCCAAAGGCAAATTGAGGTTGGTTTATGAATGTATTCCAATGGCCTACCTAATATCTCAAGCTTCTGGATATGCTACCAATGGCGTGGATGATATCTTAAAGCTTCAGCCTACAGAACTGCACCAAAAATCACCTCTCTACCTTGGAAGCAAGGTTATGATGGATGAAGTGATGAAAGACTAATAAATGAAGTTAAAATGATGCAATACGAGCATCGTTATGAAAGCTAAACTCAGGGCGATCGAAGAAATAGCATTCATGTTCATGGTGTTTCTGAAGTTTATGTGATCATCATCTTTCCAAGATCGCACCATCCACCGGAAGAAGTAAAAACCAATAGGAGCTGTGGCGATAATTAAAACAGCGATATCCACTACTTTGTTTTCCATGAAATAAGAAGCTACAATTCCAGAAAACCCTAATAGAAACATAAAGGAAGAAAAGATAAATGTGCCTTTGATTCCAAGTTTCAAAGAGAGCGTTTTATCACCTCTTTCACGGTCTTCTTTATGCTGATATATTTGTGTCAAGGGATAAGATCCAGCGATTAAAAATGTGCTTATCGCTGCGTAAATCATTTGAGTTTTATCAATGGGCAAGCCCAGGGCTATGAGTACCATGCCGTATGTAAATGCTCCCTGAAAGACCGTAACCACAACGGTGCTTGCAATGGGATATCTTTTGAGCCTGATTTTATCAAAACTGTAAGCCTTAGAAACCATGGTATAAACAAAAACCATAGCAGCAAAGAGCGGTGAAATCAGATAAGCTCCAATGATTGCGGTTGCATCAAAAAGCATAACCAAATAAAAAAGCTCTTGATTAACAAGAGGCGGATTTTCTAATCCTCCTATGCTTTCCTCATCTTTATCATGGTAACTGTTATATCCATTGCTAGCAGGGTACATGAAAACATGGATAATAATGAACACGGCAAATGCCGTCCAATGATTGAAATCTTGATTGGAATTACTCAGAGCAAACCAAAACACCGGCATTAAAAAAACTGAAAAAGGAATGCGCATTAGAATTAGCGCATTCCGCCAAGCACGATCTTTCTCCGAGCTCGTTGAAATCTGAGTGCTGCTGTTATCCCTTGAAGAATGCTTTGCCATGCGTTTGTTTAATAATTGTCTTTGCCAAAGGTGGAAAGATGTTAGCAGTTTTTACCAATGGATTCATTAAGGAAGGGTTGAAAAATACGCTTTGCATCAGCTTAGAAAACCTGAAACGACCAATCAATGCATGATTCCAAGCTTTTGAATAATTGATGAGGGCTAAATCATAACTCTGTTTTTGATTTAGAAAACTTGAAACTTCTTTTTGAAGCAAGTGCGCGCTTTGCAACGCCATGCTCATTCCATTTCCACTTAAAGGAGCGATTAACCCAGCGGCATCCCCTGCAAATAATATCGAGGAGTTGCCTTTTTCTTTGTTTTGAAAATTTACTTGTGATATCACTTTAGGCTGATCATAGATTTTTTCAAAGCGACTCAGGTAGTCTTTTAGAATTGAATTCTGCGCAAGCACGGAAGTTTCCATCTCTTCAATGGTCATTCCTGATTTTAAGTTACTCGCCTTGCTTAAATAACACATGCAATATTTATCCTCTTCAATGGCTGAAATTCCGCAATAGCCGTTTTTAAACAGGTGTAATTCAATAAGGTCTTTGGGCAAGTCTGCACGCAGATGATATTTAACACCTATAAAGTTGTGGTTTTCACGCAGGGGGGTTTTTATAAAGTCGCGATCTAGTTGTTTATCGATATTGGATCGTTTGCCATGCGCTCCAATGATAATCTGTGCTTCAAAATCTCCTGCTGTGGTTTTGATTTTGTTCCCATTGGTTTCAAGCACAGTTGTATTGTCAATAAGAGTGGTGCCTTTTGTTTTAGAAATATTTGCAAGTTCTTGATCAAGCCTATACCTGCTAATTCCGATTCCCCCAAGTGGAAGTTGCGCACTCATTTGGCTGCCTTGTTCTGTTGACAATGAAAAACGATTGATATGCGCCACACCGAGGGCATTTAAATTAACCCCTAAATAAGTAAGATATTCAATGGATTCGTTGGATATATATTCTCCGCATACCTTGTGAAAAGGATAGCTGTTTTTCTCGAAAAGCACAACATCAAACCCTTGTGAACTAAGTTCAATGCTTGAAGCTAGTCCAGCCAATCCCCCACCGATTATTGCAACATCATGCATGGGTTGAAATTATGCAATGACGAAAAGCCCAACTCCAACTTATCTGGTAGTTTTTTATCCCAGCTTCTTCTAGAAGCTTTGTCCAATCGCTTTTTATAAACCCTCTTTTTACAGATAACGGTGCGTCATGCTTGACAAGGTGTGACTTTGAGAGTATTTGTGTTAAAAGTGAAATGCTAGCCCAGGCGATTTTATTTCTTTCTAAATCATTGATCACGAAACCGATGCTGGATCGATCATGCATGACTTTGAGCAGAGTTATTAGATCATCATCATAAAAGTGATGCGTGAAAAGACTGCACATAACGATGTCAAATGATTTTTCAGTTGAGGCCAGTTGTTGAAAGGGAAGATTAAGAAATTCTGCTCCTTGAATATGTGCGCACCTTTTCATTGATTGCTTGATTGCTGCCGATGACATGTCCAAGCCGGTGAACTGCACGTTGATGTTTTTTTTTGTGGCCCAATCATACGTTGCAGCAATAGTATCTCCGCCACCACAGCCAATATCCAGAATATGATATGTGCGACTGCGATCTTTCATCAACTTTTCAAGACCCTTGAAAGTAGTTTTGTAACCGCCAAGAAGCGTATTGATGGTTTCTAATTCAATTAAATTTAACGTCAGCTCATCTTCATTGACATTCGGATTGTCCATCAGTTCCGGACCGGGATGTCTATGATTAAACGAAAACATTAGACGTGAATTTTTGCTTTCAATTTTTCTATTGTGAGACCAGGGCCAAAGCCCAAACTATGCAAAATTGAGGTCTCTTTTGCTTGACCAAGTATTTCTTTTAAAACGAATACTATAGTTGCAGATGACATGTTTCCATAGTGCTTCAATACATGCCTAGATGGGTTCATTTGAGCCTCACTCAAGTCTAATGCACTTTCAACAGAGTCTAGAATGTTTTTCCCTCCAGGATGAATAGCCCATAAGTCCTTGTCTGATGGTTTTGAGGTTTGATATAATGATAAAACACCTTCTTTAATGGCTTGAGGAACATAAGAACTTAGTCTTAGTAAAAAGCCTTTGGAGTCAATATTCCATGCCATCATACTGTTATCGCTTGGTATGAATTGCTGCTCAAAATCGATTAACTCGATTGTAGGTTTATCTGTGTTGTTTTTAGCGCTGAGGAGCATTGCTGCCGCTCCATCTCCAAAAAGGACATTGGCTAAGATGGAATCGTCATCATCAGAAGGTTGAAAGTGCAGGCTGCACAGTTCAACCGATACTATCAGGACATTAGAATTAGAATCAGACTTGATAATCGAATGTGCTATTTTCATGGCATGAAAAGCACCATGACAACCAATAAAATTAATGGCATGCTTAGCACATGTTGAGTTCAGTTTTAGAGCCCTCGAAAGCCAAAGTTCTAATCCTGGTGCCGACATGCCTGTGCAGGAAACGGTTATGATGTGTGTTATGTCCGAAGCTCTGAAACCGTCTAACTGGTTTATTGCATCCAGAGCTAGCGGCAAGGAGTGAAAATTGTATTGCTCCAATCTTGATTCAATAGAAGGAACGGGAGTTTTGAATAATGTCTTATCACTGTTATTTCTGAAGTCTTCGAGAACAGAATATCGGGACTCAATACCGCTTTTCGAAGAAACAATCCTGGCCTTTCTTTGCGCTGTAGGGTTTACGGCAGTATTGGCAAGGAAGAGGCTTATTTCTTCAGCAAGGTATTTGTGTGAAGGAACTGCTGTGGTTATTTGGTTGATGTAAACAGGCAATGATTCAAGATGTATTGTTGATAAACATACAACTTGCCTTTAAGGTTTAAGTGACAATCACAAACAAAAAGGCCTCAACCGAGGTTGAGGCCTTTTTAACTTTAAAACAAACTATAAATCACATATGAACAATTACTTAGACACCATCACTTTGGATGTGTGAATTTTATCATCTGCATTCAGAATAACCATGTAAATACCATTTTCGAATGAACTAACATCTACTGTTTCAAGAGTGTTGTTCACATTAGAAGAAGTATAAACTACTCTTCCTAAAGCGTCCATCATAGTCAAAGCGTATGACTCAAAAGAAGCAGTCTCAATATTTACAATTCCATTAGTTGGATTTGGATAAATATTTAGATCAAAATTACTTGGAAGACTGAAGATACCTGTTCCTGTATCGTTCGTGTCAACTGGTACTTCAACACAAGCCTCGCAAGAATTCCAACATACAACTGGCAATACAGTATCTGAGGATACAATGATGAGTCTATTTACAAAAACATTGTTACCATCAATTGTGGTTAAAACGCAGGCAGAAGCTGAATCTAATTCTTCTTGACCAGTCCAAGCGTCATGAGAAAACTTGAATTCGATGGTGTCAAGTGGAATATCAATTGTCGCTTCCCAAATACTATCGTTATTCACGTCAGTCATTGGGTTACAGTTTCCACACCAGCCATTAAAAACACCATTAACCTCAGGAGTCGTGTAATTGCCTGTGTAACCTCTCATGTCAACTTGAAATGTAACTGAGTTTGTGTCGATTGTTGGATTAGGAGTTGGAGGAACTGGCAATCCAAAAAACACGCTATCGATATAGAACTCTTGACCACTTGCAGCAGTCTGAAAGTCCCCAAAGAACGAAAGCACATCGTAATTTAAATTGTAATCAAGAGAACCTGCAGTTGGAGCAGAGAAATCAAAGAAGATAGTTTCCCAAGCGTTAGCTACCGTAGTATTGACTGTTGCTTCAGCGAACCCGCCACCAGCTTCTTCTGCTTTCATCATTATTGGAAGCCCTGCTGCTGGAGAATATACTTTTACTGATACAATGTTTTCTGCAGCTGTAAAAGGGATAGGGTTGTTAAGTGTTTGGTTTCCTAAAGTAACTCCTGCCCAAGGCTGAGCGCCTACTGGCTTTGTGAATTTTAACACATTGTTAGAGGCATCAGTTGGATCGATATCAGCAGCAGAAATACCACCTTCAAATGCGGTAGTTGTATAATCAACGTTTGCTGTGTCATCCCAAGAAATAGGAAGATCGATTGTGTCAAGGCCAGAAGGTGGTGGTGTAATACCTCCGAAAACAACGTCATCTACGAAAAATACTTGACCACTTGCAGCGGTCAAAAAGTCACCGAAAAATGAAAGCATGTTGAATTGAAAAGCATAATTAATAGCTGCTGTTCCCGGAGCCTCATTTGAAAAATCAAATGTTAATGTCTCCCATGCATTGGCCACAGTGGTTGTCGCGTCCGTCTCAACACTTTGTGTTGGAGTGCCCGCAACTTCGGCTTTCAGTCTCATTGGAAGACCCGCAGCTGGAGAATAAACCATCACGGAAATAATGTTGTTATTAGCGTCAAATGGGATGAGAGAAGCCAAACCAGTAGGTGTGCTTAATGTAACCCCTGCCCATGGTTGAGCGCCAACTGGCTTAGTGAATCTTAGAACATTGTTAGTAGCATTTAAAGGATCAACATCAGCTGCAGATTGACCACCTTCAAAAGGTGTTGTGGTATAGTTTACCGTGGCGTTATCCCATGAAATAGGAAGATCAATTTGAGTTTGAGCATTCAATCCTAATGCAAGGACGAACGACAAACATGTTAAAGTAAAATTTTTCATATGTAATTTTTTTTGATTAATACAATATTACGAAAGATATAGTTATAAATACCATAAGTACTGTTTCAAAAAGCTGTAAAAACAAAAAAGCCGCATTTTAAAGGGCTTACGGAGCTAAAAAAAAATTGTTAAATTATAGTATAATTGACTAAAACCTCAGAGATATTCAGTTTATCGTTCTGTAAACTAACTGTTTAAATCTATTTTATTGGAAAACACGCACATAATCCACGATCAAGGTTTGAGGAAAGACGGTTTCTGAATTTGGAGATCCAGGCCAATTTCCGCCAACCGCTGCATTGAAAATAAAGAAGAATTCTTGGTGAAATTCACTTAAAGCTGATGGCGTAATATCGATTTCATTGTATTTAATATCATCACGGTACCAGCTGATTGATTGCTCATTCCAAATAATTGAAAAGACATGGAATTCATTGGCAAAAATTCCATTTGACAATGAATTTTTATCACCAAAATTGGCATATGTGCCATCGTTATCCCAATGAACTGTGCCATGAACAACATTGTCACCACCACCACTAACGTTTCCACCTACCAGTTCCATTATATCTATCTCACCGCAATTAGGCCAACCTACAGAAGAGATATTATCTCCTAACATCCAAAGTGCAGGCCATAATCCATTTCCATAAGGCAATGCTGCTCGGATATCAATTCTTCCATATTGAAATGACTGCTTGTTTTGAGTAGTGATCCGTGAAGAAGAATAATTGCTCCCACTGGTCAATTGTTGCTTCGCTTTAATGACCAAATAACCATCAGTTAGAGTCGCGTTTTGGTCTGTATAATATTGAAGTTCATTATTTCCCCAACCGTTACTGCCTGTTCCTATTTCATAATTCCAATCACTTGTTGAAAAGGAATTCCCTTCAAATTCATCGTTCCATACTAAGGTGTAATTCGGATAAGAAAGAGGCGTTGAATATCCAGAAGTTGGAATAAACCCAGGAATGGGTGTATTGTCTGTGATTGTGATTTCTACCGTTTCTGATTTATCAATGTACGCAGAATGCGATGTGTTTGCTTGTACTACAATGGTATACGTGCCTGTCTCAGAATATTGATAGGATGCTTGGCCATCTTCGTTTTCTTCTATGCTCTCTTGTCCGTTTTCATTGAAAATGAAGGTGTAAAAGTTTGCCTTATCTGCTGAAGCACTTACCTCAACAAGGCCTTCTACTTCAGTAGAAACTAAAATATCCATTGTAAGATTCGTTGGAAGTGACACATCATCTTCCACAGGCTCTTCCTTGCAACTAGAAAGTGACAAACCATAAGAACATAAAGCAATCAGAAGAAAAATCTTGATTTTCATAATCAGAACTATTGACAATTAGACGAACGCTTTTCAGTAAAAGATTGTTCGTTTATTGTTGATCTAGATCGTCCAAATAAAATGTTTCGGCATCGCCAACGTCCCAGCCCGGGAAGACAACCAATCTGTTATATGAAACGGGCTCGCCATCAAAGTCAACCGATAACTCAACCCATTCATTGGCTGTGGTTACGTCCACATCCTTTTCGACAAATGTGGTCGAACTAGCTTGATCTTCTAATTTTACACGAACCGTTCCAGTTACAGGAGCCCATATTTTGAATGTTATAGTAGTTTCTGTTGAAAAATCTAGCTTGTCTTGAAGGTCTACGAATAAACCAGCCCAAGTTTCATTTCCGTGAACAGTCTCCAGAACTCGTGTACTTGTATTAATTCCACTTGTATCAGGATTATCGATAACAGCATAGGTGCTATTTCCAAAGGGGCTGAACACAGGATCTTCTAATTCAAAATCTATTGGTAAAACATATGCAGTAGAATCATTTGTCCCACCACCACCGTTGCCAGTGGTGTCAATATTGCCATCTCCAGAATCATATCCTTCTACCACCAACCTATGATACCATGCTAGTGCTGGATCACCTGCATCAACATTGCGAATAACCATTTCATTTTCGTCAATGCTCACTATTTTATATTCGTTCGTCCCGGTGTAGAAGCCCATAAAAGCTCCTGATGAAAGGGTGAGAATGATCTCACCATCTTGTGTTAAACTCCAAGTTTTATCAAACTGATTTTCATAAGGGGCAACGTAATCAGGATCAGTAAGAGTAGCTCCAGGAAATTTAGATTCTTGTAATGCATCAACAAAAACGTCACCATGCGTGATCATATCAAATTTGAATCCGTCTAATGAAAAAATGTATTTATCGTCATACATTCCGTTTCCAGTTTGTTGGTTGGGTTCCGCACTATAATAATGAGGTACCTCACCAAAGGCAGGGTCAGTAGGGTTTGGCCCAACACCGAAGTGCCCGTCATGATTTGAATCTATTACCCAAGTTTTTGATCCAATTTCTACTCCTCCAGTAAGGAAGGTAAAAATAGGATCGTTTAGTAGACTAAGATCATCTTCAGCAATAACTATTTCTTGCGAAGAGCTAGCACTTCCGCCCTTGTTGAATACTGTAAGAGTTACAGTGAATGTATCCGCGGTTGGGTAGATTCCTCTTGCTTCTATGCCTGCTCCGAGCGTATTATTTCCAAAATTCCATTTAGCTATTACGTCAGGATTGCTGGCCTTGAAAATGATGATGTTATCACTTTCAGGCGATGCGCTATATGTGAAAGCCGCATCAGCTGCAGTTGGCGGTGCACCTAATTCTTCTAAATCTTTTTTACAAGACTGAAGAGTAAATAACGAAAGGGAAAGAAATAGTAGTGCTAACTTTTTCATAATGTAAAGTTTTAAAAATCTTAATATCCAGTATTTTGATTCCAATTCCCACCCGCAAGGTCTATCTCAACTTGAGGAAGAGGAAATAATTCGTTTTTATTAGCTGTGAATCCGTCAATGGCCGCAGCAGCTTGTCCAGTTCTAACTAAATCAAAGAACCGATGTCCTTCGCCAGAAAGTTCTAATCTGCGCTCATTCCAAATATCTTCCGTGAGTTGATTTCCGCCAGTAGATAGTTCTGGCACATTCGCTCTTAATCTTACCAAGTTCGCGTAAATTAAAGCTTGACCGTCATTACCACTTCTATTATGCGCTTCAGCAGCCATAAGTAAAACATCAGCATAGCGAATGACGCGATAATTCACCGGACTGGTTAAATCATTGTCCGGAAGACCAATTTCACCTTGTCTTTTGATGTACTTGTTATTGTAGAATCCGGTATGACCTCCACCACCGATGGCGTAAGTAATATCACCTGAATTGGGCTGGGCTGCAATAAATGCGTCTATGTCTAAAACACTTGCATCTCTGCGTATGTCGCCACTCGGGAATGCGTCATATAAGTCTTGTGTTGGAAGATTATAGCTATTACCATCGCCATAAACTGGTCCGGTATATTGGCGAATGCCATGAAATCCAGGAGCTGCATTTCCTTCAAGGCAAATTAAGCAATCGTAGCTGCCACCTTCAAGTCCACTGTATTCGATCTCAAAAACACTTTCTGAGTTTCCTTCGCTAGCCACTGTAAAGAGTTCAGCGTAGTCATCGGAAAGGCTATATCCACCTCCGGTGATCACTTGGTCAAGAGTTGAAGCACTTTCTGTAAACTTGTTTTGATAGAGGTAAACTTTACCTAAGAGTGCTAAAACAGCGCCTTTATTCACGCGGCCCTTAATTGGTGAAGACCAATCTATAACAGAGCTTGCTGCATTTAAATCTTCTTCTATTTGGGCATATACTTCTGAAGCAGGGGATCGCTCGAGATCTTGAACTGCATTATTCCCTAGTCTTTCATCGATTATCAAAGGCACATCACCAAAATACTTCACAAGCTGGAAATAATAGTAAGCTCTTAAAAAACGAGCTTCAGCAATGATTAGATCTTTACCATCAAAGTCAATGTTGTCTTTGTTTTCCATGATGTAATTCGCTCGAGTTACACCGGCATAGTTCCAACGAAAAATATTTCTAAGCTCGATATTAACGCCACCATGAGTCATTAAATCAATTTCATGCAGTCCTTTGGTGTCATTGACACTTTCACCGCCAGCAATAGAATTGTCAGAAGCAATTTCTCCGATCCAAACATTGATAAAAGAGCCTTGAAGTAAGTCATAAGCACCTATTAATGCCTGCTCATAGTCACTCTCATTCTGAAAGTAATTCTCAGCATCCTGCGTAAATAACGGGTCAGTGTCTAGGAATTCGTTGCAGCCAATTGTAGTTGCAAGAATTGCAATGATTGAAGCTGATAGTATTTTAATTCTAATTGTCTTCATTACTTAAAATTTAACGTTGATACCACCCATGAATGTTCTGGCTTGTGGATAGAAGCCATAATCTACTCCCGCAGAAAGAGTTCCTCCAGAGGAACCAATATCTGGATCAAATCCTCGATAGTTGGTCAGAGTGAGCAGGTTGTTGGCTGAAACATACACTCTTATTGACGCCACTTTAATTTTATCCATTAATGACTCAGGAAGCGTATAACCTAATTGAACGTTTCTTAGTCTTAGGAAAGAACCATCTTCGACATAGTAATCAGAGAATGCT
>Ga0209199_1002143_pt1 | contig 21765 bp, 25 predicted proteins | sample COGITO_mtgs_1105_7_FD_184805 | JGI IMG/M metagenome (GOLD analysis project Ga0209199, IMG submission 184805) | Pelagic marine microbial communities from North Sea - COGITO_mtgs_110523 (SPAdes) (version 2) | ecosystem: Environmental > Aquatic > Marine > Epipelagic ...
AAAAAAAAAAAACTTTTTAAAAAAAAAAAACTTTTTAAAAAAAAAAAACTTTTTAGAAAAAAGTTTTAAATCAAAAAATATTTTTAAATCAAAAAATATTTTTAAATCAAAAAATATTTTTTGGAAAAAAAGATTAATTATTTTCCAAATCAAATATTTAAAAATAAATTTTTATTTCTAAATATGTTATTTATATCTCCACCATTTGGTAATTACATAAGTCTTCCATATACAACTTCTATTAAAGGAAGTTTTACATTAGAACCTCGTACAGGACTTTTCAAACAAATTCTCAAAACATTACGTTATTCATCTCTTTATGGAGGATGGATTAATAAAATTGGTTTAAGGAATAAAGGAATTGATTGGGCTTTACAATATTATAAAAATAGGAATGATGTGATAATAAGTATTGCTCTTATGAATGAAGATGAAATAGAACCATTTCTAAAAAAAATTCCAAATAAAACAAATTTAGAGATAAATATCAGTTGCCCTAACGTTCATAAAGAGAAATTAGAAAATGATTTAGGAAAATTTGTTAATGATGAACGTGAATGGTGTATCCTTAAATTATCCCCTTTAACATCTGAAAAACAGATAGATAATTATTATAAACAAGGTTTCAGACAATTTAATTGTTCTAATACACTTCCTACACCAACTGGTGGTTTAAGTGGTCCAAGTTTAATCCCTTATACATCCAAACTTATAACAATTTTAAAAAATTATGATGATGTTGTTATTATAGCAGGAGGTGGAATACAAAATATGGAAATTCTTGAAAAATACAGAAAATTAGGTGCAAATCATTTCGCTATTTCAACTATTTTCTTCCATCCTTTCAAATTCGCTTCATTCTATTTTAATTATATCAATACTCTTGATAAATAATCACTAAATTTAGAATATCTTCTATTTATAGGAACAAAATTTATAACTAAATATGCTGTAATCATTCCGGGATTAGGATTTCTACCGTGATATCCATTTTGAAATGAAATAAGAATATCTCCCTTACTCCCAGTGAAGAATTTAAGGTTCTTTCTATTATGTGTTGCTTCTTGATCTTCATGACTACCTTTAATAAATATTTGAGAACCTTGATTATTCGTTGCTACATTAGAAAGATATATACAACATTTCAAACAAGTTTCTTGATCATCTTTATGAACTTTCTCAGGTTGAACTACTCCATTTGAGAATTTCAAATTCATTCTACTCATTTTCCAATTTATTCCTGTTAATTTCTTTAAAAGAACTTTCAAAAAATTAACATCTATTGAACTATTTATAAAAGTCATAACCCTTTCAGGATTATAAACTTCTATTAACCCTTTATTAGTTACAGTGTCTTTATTACCACCTACATTGAAAACAGGAACACGATAATATTGTATTTTATTAAAAGAATTCAAAATAGAATAATTGTTATTTACATAATATTTATCTTCTTTCATATCTTCTCTATTACTTATTTTTGTAAAAATATGTTCGTCACGCAAATAATTATTAATTTGTGAATTTGTATAATTTATAATATCTTCCTTTATAACACTTTTTAAAAATACATAACCTTTTTTATCTAATACATAACCTTTTTTATCTAATACACTCATTGATATATATGAAAATTAATTTATTTTTATATATATTTTTACACAATGTAATATTTTCTAAACCTATATATATATATATATATATGTATTCTGAAAAATATTTGAAAAGATTAAAGGAATCACTTGAAGATAATCATAGATCAAATCCAATATTATTAGGATTAGTTTCAGTTTTACTGGCAACTATTGGTTTATCAACAAACTCTGTTTCTACTATTATTGGTTCTATGTTATTAAGTCCTATTGGTTCTATTATTGTAAAAAGTAATTTGTATTCTTTTTTAAAGAGTGCTGGGTTGCGTTTGGAAAAAAAATATAGTAATTGGATTTTTCCGTTATTAACTGTTATTATATTTGGACTTATAATTTCATTTATTCTTGGTAAAATATTACAAAATATTTACAATCCATTTACAGATGAAAAAATAACAAGCAGTTGGCCTACTGATGAGATGTTATCACGTGCGGACCCCATAAATGGCATTTATATGATTTTAATTGCTTTATTATGTGGTATCGCATTACCAATCGCTGTTTATATGAAATCAAGTGTTGTATTGGTTGGTATTGGCATTGCAACTGCACTAATGCCTCCAATCGCAAATATAGGTCTTGCTTTGAGTATAGATAATGGTGAAGATTTCACTTTAAAAAATTTAATAAGTAAATATACTGATGAAGGTAATTACAAAATAAGAGCAGTCATAACAGGCACTTTAATTTTTATTATCAATCTATTACTCCTTTGGATTCCTTCCAAATTATTATTAAAAGAAATAGCAAAAAAAAATAATGTATTCAAACAATTTGAAGAATTTTTTAACAAATTTATGTAAGATTATAAAATAAATAAAAAATATTATAAATAATTAACAAATTATTTATAATTAAAAAATTATTTATAATTAAAAATTTTTTTTTTTTGATTTTATTTTAATTTTTTTTTTGATTTAAAACTTTTTTCTAAAAAGTTTTTTTTTTCTAAAAAGTTTTTTTTTTCTATCTCATTCCGCAATTCTTCATGTAATCAATGTTTCTAACAACAGTTCTTGTGCTTTCACCACCTCTTACCCAGTGTGTTGGAACAATATGACTAACATTTTGGACGTTGTCTTTTAGGCAAGGGATTAATGGAGTAAATCTATTAACATAAACACCTGCTAAACTGCCACCTGCTTTATTACTATGAGTATTTTGACCACTCATTAATTTAGATTTGATGTCAGTATTTTTCAAAGTAGATTGACCTGCTCCCATATATGGAGAACCTGGGAATAATCTTGTTTTCAAACATTTTCCTGTTCTTTTACTTTTAGATGTCATAATATTACCCATTTTTCCATTTAATAAACTTGAACCATTATCAACTGCTTGTCCTAAGCCATCCATATTACCACTTTGATAGACACCTACACCACAAGCACTGTTTAAGTATTGGCTTCTATTATTTTGACCTGGGTTGAAAATTAAGTAATCATTGATTAATTGATTGGTTCTATTTTTACTATCAACTTCACAATCATCATCATTTAATCTGGTTTTATTATAGACATTCAAAGCACAGTTTTGACTTCTGGAATTCATATATATTATAAATATATTTTATTTGTAATATATTTTACTTTATTATTATAAATTTTCAATCTAACAATCAATAAAACTTAGAATTGTTGAGGATTATTTTTATATGGATTATTTGTATCTTTAACAGGTGAATAAATAGGCGCACAATATAAACCCCTCTCTTTACAAGTTGGACCTGAGTTGAAACACCATTTAGCAAATGCCGTTTGGTCATTTGGCATTGTTGTAGCAGGCATTGTATAATATTGTCTTTGTGAATTATTCTTTCCATATAAATCCCCTACATCTCTATATAAGTTATATCCAAATTTATCTTCCACTTCATCTCTAACCTTTTTACTATCAAAACTATCACAAGCCTTACTTCTATCACGTTTATCTGTTATTATATTGAAATTCATCATTGGATTATTAACCGTTGGTTTAGTACAATCCTTCTCTTCTAATTTATCTTTATTATTTTTTGTTCTCATATCATTAACATTGTCATAATACATTTCTAAATTACCCTCTTGGAATTTATATACAAAAAATGTAATTGCTACTACTATAACTGTAATATATAAATATAAATAATTCCTCATTAATAATGCTAAAATAACTCCTAAGTAAATTCCTAAACGAGTTATGGCATTCAATTTCTCTACCATTGTCATTTTAGATGTTGGGAAAAATTCTGCTAATCTATCCACATTAAATAATACACTAAAATCATTAGCCCAGAATTTGTCACTTTGTAAATTTTTCTTATCCACTAAATCAGACATTAATATAATATTATTAATATAATATTTTATTACATTAAATACAACTAAAAAAAGATTATTTTCCTCCAAATAAACCAGCGAGGTTTCCTAAATTACCTCCAAACATTTTTGAAAGACCTCCCATAGACTTAGTCAACATCTCTACATCCTTCTGTAAAGCATCCTTCTTTATACTACCATCTGCCATCTTCTCCCCCAATTTTCCCATCACTTTTCCAATAGTAGCACCCAATTTACCATCCATGCCATTACCTTGTAACATATTCCCCATTGATGACATTACTTTACTTGGATCATTCAAACCTTCCATATCCTCCTCTGTGAATTCATCCTTTAAATCTTCCTGTAACTCCTTCGCTAATTTAAATATAGAAGAATTCTCTAACATTCCACCCATCCCACTTCCTCCTAATAAACTGTCAAAAATAGAACTCCCCCCTTCTTCTTCATCAACATCGTCATTCTCACCCTCTTCATCTGTTGATACACCCTCATCTTCTAACTTTTGATATCCATCTAAAATCTCACTGTAATTATCCAAAACTACTAAATATCTTGAATATCTCTTGGAATTCTTTAATGAACCATCTACATGAGTTCGCAATTCATCCAAATATTCACCCATACTCCTGAAAATAGACACATACTCATCAAAAATATTATTAATCTCTAAATTACGACTTACCCTATGACCTTTTGGCGGAGACTTTAATGATGAAAGCACATATCTTAACATATTACCCGGAAATAAATAAGTTGAATTACCATTCTCCTTCTTCACATTCTTCTTCTTCCCTGTCATCAAATAAGGTTTCTGTGACAAAAATAAATCAATATTCTTATTCACTAAATCCTCCATAATATGTAAATTCTTTACAACAAAATAATGAAAAATAGCACCATAATCATTTGTATTAACAAAATTATTCATATTCTTCTCATACTTCCTTAAATGCTTCTCCCTATCAACTTCAATATCCTTAATATGCTTCAAAATTATTTTCAAAAGATTAACATATCTTGTTGATACATCCCTCTTGAATTCCTCAACACTCATCCTCTTTGCAACACTTTCTAAACCTTGTTCTAAAATATTATCTAATTGTTCTTCCTTAACTTGTTGCGTTTCATCAACTTGTTGCGTTTCATCAACTTGTTGCGTTTCAGTAACTTGTTGCGTTTCATTAACCTGTGCTGTATCACTCATTTATAATATAAATATATCCAATTTTTTTAAATATATTTATATACGCAATAAAACTTTTTAGAAAAAAAAACTTTTTAGAAAAAAGTTTTACACTCTTGAAGATTTAAAATGAACGTTTTTATTATATTTTTATATAATAAATAATGCCTAAACATCATAGTGAAGATTATAAAATTAGTGCCGTTCAATATTATTTAGATAATAAAACTACTTATTCTAATGTATGTAAAATTTTCAAATGTTCTGAGAGAAGTCTTAAACGATGGATTGAAAATTATAAAAAAATATAACGTCTCTTATAATATAATCATAACAAAAAATGTTAATTTTAAATTAAAATAATTTACATGTTCTGAAATGAACAAACCTTGAAAATTTTTTTTGGAATTTTTGTTCCATTTTAAATTTCCAAGGGTGAAAATAGTTAGTTGTAATTTCTATGTTCAACTTCAAATTTATAATGTCTTTGCTTTCTCTTATTCTCTGCATTATCATTATAATATCTATCTTCTTCGATATTTGTTATATCATCTAAAAGTGTTAATACATCTGCCAATTTTTCTGCTGAGAAAGTTATCACTTCTATATTTACCCTTCTCCAGTAATTATAAATATCTTTTAACTTTTTTAATTGTACATTATTATTCGCTTCTTGAAACATCATTGATGATAGTGCAACAGCATTATTTGTTCTCATTTTTTTCTTTCTTTTACTCAACTCTGTTATTTTATGTCTTAATTTACTCATGAATTCAATATAACAATTTTGTGTTTTTTTATGTGTTGATGAATAATCCTCAACAAAACTAACAGCCCCACTCTTGTCCATACTGAATAGTTGATGGAAACAGTTTAATTTTCTATGAATAATTGAAGCATAATCAACTTCATTATGAGTTGAATATATCAAACTATGAGCTTTAGCTTTATTGTTAGTATTATTCATTATATTTGGTTCATATCCCACATTATAATATGCGATACATGATCCATTTATTAATAGATATTTGCCTGGTTTTCCGATAAATTTTGAAACAACATATCTCAAATCTGTTTTAACCTTATTCTCTGTAATTTCAGGCCATGAAATTGATCCATTTTTAATATGTTGATTTAATCTACCACCTTTCATATATGTGTGATAATTGTAAAATTTTGAAACACCCATATTTGATTTTGGATCTTCAAACACAAGTGAAACATTGTTGATTATATCTCCTGGTTTAAAGAATCTCAATTGGTTTGATGCTACACTTCCAGCTTTATACGAGATTCCTGGCATTAAATTGTATAGATACCTCATATTAACAATATTATCTAAATGGGTTAAACTCATATTCTTGATATAAGTTTTAGAACCGATTCCAGCAGTTAAAATAATATATAAATTATCAGGAACAAAAAAATACTCATTCAGTCTAACTATACCATGTGCACGAACATAGTATATTTTATTATGTTTACTTGTTAAAATTTTATCAATTTCGGGATATTTTTTTTTGTTTGCTTGATAAATCTGATTCACTGTTTTATCAACCATTTCCATACCTAAATCTCTTTTCATCTTATTATTAGCATTTGGATTCAACATATTGCCAAGTAGTATTTGAGTTCTTGGAGTGTATAGATAGTCAATATTACCACTGTAAATATAAGCGTTTATTAATTTCGATGCATCAGTAAATTGTAAATTACTCAATTTATTATCAACATCTCTATTGTTATTTATTTTATTAAACAGATATGTTCTAATATTATTTTCTGAAATATTAGTTGTATTAAAAGTTAACTGTGTATTTTCTAAATTAGGCATAGCTCCTTTTAAAAAGAGTGGTATATAACCAGTTAAATTGGGATTGTTTGATAGATTGAGCATAGCCAAATTTCTCAAGTTTTCTAAACTATTTGAAATGTCACCACTTAAATTATTAGAATTTAATGACAATAATGCCAATGTTCGTAAATTTCCAATACTCGGTGGTATATTTCCTGTTAATTGATTATTCCCTAAATTTAAGTTCTCAAGACTTCCCAATTGTCCAATACTTGGTGGTATATTTCCTGTTAATTGATTTCTTTCTAAATTTAAGTTATTAAGACTTCCCAATTGTCCAATACTCTCTGGTATATTTCCTGTTAATTGATTTATCTCTAAATTTAAGTTATTAAGACTTCCCAATTGTCCAATACTTGGTGGTATATTTCCTGTTAATTGATTATTCCCTAAATTTAAGTTCTCAAGACTTCCCAATTGTCCAATACTTGGTGGTATATTTCCTGTTAATTGATTATTCCCTAAATTTAAGTTCTCAAGACTTCCCAATTGTCCAATACTCTCTGGTATATTTCCACTCAATTTATTACTTTGTAAATTTAAAGTTTGAAGATTTATTAAATTTCCAATACTCTCTGGTATATTTCCGCTCAATTTATTACTTTGTAAATTTAAAGTTTGAAGATTTATTAAATCTCTAATACTCTCTGGTATATTTCCAGTTAGATAGTTCTTAGAAAGGTTTAAAAATCGTAATCTATTTAAATTTGAAATGGTTATATCAATTTTACCTTTCAATACATAATTTACAATTTCTAAGCACTCTAAATTTGTATAATCGTATAATTCTTGCGGTATATCAATTTTTGGTGCCAGTCTTCTCGACATATTAATTATTGACAAACTAATTAAATTAGGATTTTCATGTAATTTGTTTATTAAAAATTCTGGATTTGAAAATTTATTCTTTATTTTAATACGCTGCATTATAAAAATATATATATATTTTATTATTTATATTATTTATATTATATTTTATTATTTATATTATTTTTTATTATTTATACACATATTTAATCTTCACTATGATGTTTAGTCATTATTTATTATATAAAAATATAATAAAAACGTTCATTTTAAATCTTCAAGGGTGTAAATCAAAAAATCGAGAAAAAGAAAACTTTTTAGAAAAAAGTTTTAAATCAAAAATTTGGAAAAGGAAAACTTTTTACTTTCCTACTGAACTCTCGATGAGGTGTTTAACGTGTTTCTCCGCTAAAATAATAAGAATTTTGAAATATTTCCAAATAATCTCCTTTTGTTCTTCACTTAAATTCTTCCAATTCTCTTTTAAATCAAGTGAATATTGATATTTATCCTTATATTTATCCTGCTTTAACTTCTCCTGTCCCCCTCCATTCATAAAATAATCTTCATCTCTATTGAAAATTTTATCTTTTTGGGGAAGAACAAATTTAATGAATGCATTAATAATCATAGCACTATTAGTCTTCTTAATTAAATAATATTTTTCATTAAACATTTTAATATTCACATCATTTGGCAACTCTTTGAGTAGATATTCAATTAGTTTCTCAGTCTGTTCTAAAAAAAATGATTTGGCTGACTTACTCTCCATTATAATAATTTAATGACAAACTTTTTAAGCCATTTTCACGTATAAAAATAAAAAAATATTTTATGAAAAAATAAGTTAAAGAAAGATTTACTGTCTGGCTAAAGCCCGTGGAATATCATTCTTACGTGAATTCATTAATCTTTCGAAATCCATTTCTGTTTTTGTTTTCTTTACTTGCCTACTTCCACCTCCCATACTTCCTCCGTGAAATCCATTACTATCAATTCCATTAAAACCATTTTGTTGATTTTGTGGAGAGAAACCTTGTTGTCCCCCTTGATTTCCTTCATCGAAAGTATTATCGGAGTCAGGTGTATTAATTTTTTCTTGTCCTTGTCCTAAGAAAGTGAAATTCTTAACCATTCCACTTTCAGATTCTAATGACGAAAAATTATCAGAAAAACCACTCATTGATGACGGATCCCATTCATTAATTCCAGGACCTCTATTTTCCTGCATCTGTTGAGTTTGACCTCCTTGTTGTCTATTTTGGGTTTGATCCATTTGTTGTTGTTGTGGTTGAACTTGCATTTCACTTTTACTTCTAACCCAATTTGATGCGTCTGGTTCAAATAATACTTCTGTTCTTCCATTTTCTGTTACTAATAATGCTGGGATGTGTGTAATGAATTTTGGTATTTTTAATCTTCTATCATTAATATTTATAAGATGAAAGTTTTTATACAATTCATAATTTTTTATCATTTTATCTTTTAATAATTTACTATTATTATCGTAATTGCTTAAAAAAAATATGTATTCATTACTCATTTTATTAATTTATACATAAATGATTATATAACCATACGCATTTTATTAAAAAAAAATAAAAAATGAAAAATTAAATTTATATTTAAAATATTCTTATAAATATATTATATATGAATTATATTGCTAATATTAATAAGAGTGACCTTGACTTAACTTTTCAAATTACTAATAGGGGAAATAATAAAATTCCAATTAAAGTTAGTTTTGTAAATGCTCTTCGGCGTATTATCCTAACAGATATTCCTATTGTAAATGTATCAGAGAAGAAAACACAATTTATTAAAAACAGTTCTATGTTAAATAATCAAATCCTCGCACATCGTATGAATTTATTCTCTGTCCTAAATACAGATTTTGTCGAAAAGAATTTCAATAATATTGTTGTTCATCTAAATAAAGAAAATAAGAATGATGAAATTGAGACTGTTTATGTAAAAGATTTTGAAATCCGTAAAGGTGATGAAAAAGTAGATGTTAATAAAGTTTTCAAATTCCCAAATTCTATCTTTGCTAAGGTAAAACATAATCAATCAATTGTTATGAATGCCAATTTAGAGCGTTCTAATGTAAGAGAAAGTGGAGCAGGTCATTGTCCTGTCTCTACTTGTGTTTATTATTTTGAATATGATAAGAATGATGAAGATGAAGATAAAGAGAGAAAATATGGTCGTGATAAATTAGGTAATCCAGCAGTTTATAACTTCTCTATTGAATCATCCGGACAAATGAACCCTTCGCGTATTTTTGTTACTGGATTAGATGTTCTTATTAACAAACTGAATGTTCTAAAAGATGACATTCAAAATAAATATAAGAATAAAGTTATTATTAATAAATCTCCAACCAAAATGAATGCTATTGATTTCAAATTAATTGATGAAACAGATACTGTTGCTAATCTAATCATTCAATATATTGATTTCGTTGAAAAAGTAGATTACAAAGGTTATGATATAGTTCATCCTCTCAAAAAAGAGATTATTGTAAGGGTCGGTCACGGAACAAATACAGAAGAAAGTGCTTCTGCACTATTTGTAAAAACAATTGATTTCCTAATTGATTTTACGAAGAAATTTAAAGATGAATGGACTAAAAAGAACTAAATCCACACCTGAAATAATTTATATTTTTATATTTTTATATTTTTTATTTTTTTTTATTCAAAAACTTTTCGACTTTACTTTGTGCTTTATACATAACATATCCTAAAATAAGTCCTATAATAATTATTAAAGGTGTTTTAAAAAGTAATGATAATAAATTGAAAACAATAAATGATACTACAACACCTGCGATAAGGAAAATAATTAATTTATTTGATACAACACCTTTCACTTTTTCTCCCATTGATTTCATATCAATATTATCAGGATGTAATTGACTATAATCAAAATTATTTATTTTTTCCATTAAACTATTATAATAATTTTCCATAACTATTATAATAATACATTTTTTATTTATAATATAAGAATTTAATAATTGATGAATTTTCCCATTTTTATTTACAAAACAGAACCATTTGGAACAACATCTTCATCGTAATCTTTTTCAATTGTAAGAAAATTCTCTACATTTCTTCCTGTATCATTCATTATTTTCAATACTAATAAGGCTGTTAATGCTACAAATGATACAAAATAGAATATTTTATGGGAAATATTAATAGGTGTTGTTAGAATAGTTACTAAATTGAGGAATACAAATAATAATAACAATCCTAAACTTAAATAAGGAATTCTTACTTTTTCATTGTTTTCGACTTTCTCTACTAATAAATATACAAAACTAATACATAAAACTAAATTAGAGATTAAAATCATAGAATTTACAACATCCATTATAATTATATTATTCTATATATTTTTTTTATACTAAGCCACAATCAACATCGAATACTTTTTGACAACTTACTTTATTTTCATTATTTAATTTCCAATAACAATTATCACGCTCCCTAAAATTTGAATATAAATATTTCTGTATTTTACAACATACTAAAAAAAATTTATAAAACTGACTATTCTTAATCTCTATCTCCATAGATAATGCATCTTCATTTACAGACGTTGAAAATAAATAAACAAATAGATCGTGACCTTGTGTTAAATTAAATTTCCCAAAATTACTACCTCCTAATGTTAGAAATGAAACATTCTTTATCCAAGGTACGTTGAAATCATAACAAGTACCCTTGTCTAAATTTATATAATTATACGCTAATTGTAATTTATTATAAAAATTAATAACCTGTTTTAATAATTTTTGATATTTACATGCATCACTACTTGGTTCATTACAAGGAAATTCAGGAGATAATGCAAATTTCTCAGAAAATAAATTTATAATAAATCTATCACTTCTTAATCTGTTGTTTTCATCTAAGAATTCAGTAGGTATAATCATATAATCCGCATGTTCAGCACGAGTTTTATTAAAATATATATCATTTACATATTTGTAATAAACAGATTTATTTACATATTTCTTGTCTAAAAGGCAAAAATTGAAATTTGACATATTTAATATATATTAGATTTTTATAATATTTATTTTGTTAAAAAGATATTTTACTTTTCATATTCATCGCATTTTATATCGCTGAATATCCCAAAGTCCTCCATCATCCTCCTCCTCATCACTATTAGATGAATTAGCCATTCGTTCAATATATTCTTGAAATTCAGCATCTTTATCTTCCATCTCTTCTGCCATATCAATATCATCATTAAGCCCTTCGGCTAAATCCATATTCATCTCATTAATATGTTTATCAATGAGATAATTAAAATAGAATGAAGAATATCCCTCAATATCGTATAGCATCGATTCAATAATTTTTTTGATATTGAAAATATCTTTCTTTGAAGGATATAGATCCTTTGAATATGAAATGATACATTTTAGATTACCTCCCTTTTCGGTATTGTAAAATGATACATTGACCTTATTCTTCTCATAAGAGATCACTACATCCTGATTACGATTAATATCATATTCAAAAAGATATTCCTTCTCATTACTCTCCAATTTCACATATAGAGAAATATTTCCTTTATCGTCTAACTCTGTAAAAATATCTTCAAAAGTCAAACTTTTATCTTCTAAAAAATCATTATTATATTCTCGTTTAGTCTCACTTTCAATGACTTTCTTTTTTTCATATTCAAAAAATTCTTCTTCTTGAAAAAATTTCATAAATACGAATGCTTCATCTAAATCCTGTTGAGAATATGATTGCTTCTCGTTAAAGTTAATTTTGTTATTAAATGTAATTAAAGTATTCATATTAAATACATATATATGAATACCTAATCTAAAAAAAATCATTTTTTTTTTGTTTTTGTTTTATTTTGTTTTATTTTATTTTATTTTATTTTATTTTTAACATAAACCACATTCAACTATTTTACATTCTTTCAATGGTTTGTCATTCCCATCTGTTTCCAAACCATTCAACATCTCAATAACATCATAACCTTTCTTTATTATACCAAACGCTACGTGTTTTCCATCTAAATGAGGGGCTGGTTGCGTGCAAATGAAAAATTGAGAACCATTGGTATTAGGTCCAGCATTAGCCATTGATAAAATTCCTGGTTGATTATGCTTTAATTCAAACGATTCATCTTCAAATTTATCCCCATAGATAGAACGTCCCCCTGTCCCGTTATGATTTGTAAAATCACCCCCTTGAATCATAAAATCCTCTATAATTCTATGAAACGTCGAACCTTTATATGCAGGTGCTCCCATTCCATTTACACCCTTAGAACACAATTGTCTGAAATTCTTACAAGTTTTTGGCACTACATCATCTATTAATTCAAATACAATTTTACCTACCGTTTCTTCTCCTACTTGTATAACAAAATAAGGATCGTTTCCTGAACTACCTGTTACATATTGTACTTCATTTACATATCCAGAACCATCTCCAGAACCATCTCCAGAACCATCAGCATTATTTAATAATCCTTGACTTTCTCCCCCACTACTATCTTCTATACTCTTTTTATTACCACCAATACTACCAGGTAATCTTATAACGTTTCTATCTTTGTCGAAATATTTTTTGTAAATAATAAAACCCACAACACCTAAAACAATAATTACTAAACCAATTATAATATTTCTGTTATTAAGTAATTCCATAATAATAATTATTATTTACATTTTCTTTATATTATTATAACGTAGTATATTATATATGAATGAAATTCCCAAATATGGAAAAATGAATTATAAAATATATTATTCAAATGATTATGAAGGATATATTATAGATTATTATGAAAACAAATCTTTTCCATTAAACGGTTGGTTAAAACCTTGTTTGATATGTAATCATATATCAAGTAAATTTGAAAAATATAAAATAATACATACAGATGAAGTGTTGATTATTTGTTTATGCCGGTTATGTCAAAATAAAGAGAAAAAAGAGAAATATAAATATATTGCGAACCAAGTTGATAGAGTTATTATAAGTAATTATTTAGAAGATATTTTTACAAATGGAAAAAAATTCAAAAGAGTAAAAAAAAGGAAACGTGTATCATCTATATCACAAGAAACAGATAATATATCAAAAGATATTAAATCCCCAGATAATAAATCCCCAGATAATAAAAGTTGTGTTTGTATAATTTCTTAATAATTTATTAATAATTTATTAATAATTTTTATTAAATATTATTTTTATTAAATTTCTTTACCAAAATATTATTTTATTAAATTTTTTTACCAAAATATTGTTTTACATTTATTTATAAAAGTTTCTAAAACTGAATTAGAAATATTCTTATTTTCTTTCCTTAACTTTATATATGATATGTATTTGAATATATTATAAAAATCTTTTGATATTTCATTAACTTTTTTATTATTATTTATTTCTAAAAAAAGAATAGGAACATTCCCTTCTAAATTATTTTTCATAATCTCTGTTTTCCATACATTATTCAAATTTTTGAAATCACTAAATATAATGACAAAACCATCTGTTTTATCATAAAAAATAATATTACTCTCTTGAAAATATTGTAATTTATTTCTAAAATGAAATGAAACATCTATTTCATTTAATTTAAATGTATAAACCACCGAATAATCAGTCTTTTTATAATCAAAATTTCCAATATAGTCACAAAAATTCTCTATTATACTCTCTATTAATAGTTCATCTAAACAAAGAAAATTTATTTTCATTCCCATTGTATTAAAAATATATTTTTTTGGTTTAATTTGATTTTTTATTTCAAATTAAATATTTTATAAAAGATTTTTCAAAAAAAAACAAAAAAAATATTTTTTTTATTTTTTTTATTTTTCAATAATTCTTTAAGCCCTATATGGTAATAATCTGTTTTGTGGAGCACCTTGACCTCTTAAATATAAACAGTATAACATTTTAAGTTCTCTACCTGTCAATTTTACTCTGTAATGTTGTCCGTTACTTGAAAATTTTGCTGGAACATTAAATACTTTGCAGTATTCTCTGTTATTAGCATATGTATAAATAGAGTTCTTTAATGTATATAATAAATTTACTAAAAAATTAGAGTGTTTCATATAATATTGAATTCTCTTTTCATTTTCTGTTAATGAGACTAATGTATGTGGACAGAAGTTGTATGTTTTGAGATTTTGTGGTGTTTTTGGAGCGGTACAAGCCCATAATGTTGGTAATCCTGCAACTAATCTTGTAACAAATGTTCTTTGATTTAAGTTTTGGTTAGTTACTTCACATTCGCTGTTTAAATATAAATCGATTTTTCCATTTCCACCTTGAATTTCACTTACATTTAAAGTAGTGCAGTAATGTTTATGTTTATTATAATAATCTCTTGCCATTTTTTTAGTTTCAACAATTTTATAAATTAATCTTGCGTGCTTTAATACATTTAATACTAAATCAGCAAACTCAGATTTTCTTGAAACACTTTGGTATGGATTACATTCTTTACTTAAAAATTCTGTATTTGTTTTATTATCACCACAGCAGAAATTATTCTTTTCAGTAAATCTATCACATTGTGGGAATGTAGTCTTAACAAAATTTTTATTGAGAGAAGCCATATATATAATATTACATATTATTTTTTTTAATTCCAAAATAAAGGAATTGGAAAATTATTATTTTTTTTATCATTAATTCCAACTCTATATATATCTAAAATCTCTTTTACATCATAATTAAATCTCCTATATAATTCCTTATTATAAAAATCAGGAGGAGGTTCAACACTTATAGAATATTCAGTAACGTTCTGGTAATTGATTTTAGCATATTCTATCGCCCTATAAATTTTATTATAAAATTCACGATTTTTATAAATAAAATAAAAAAGTTGGTCTATTTTATTCTTCCTCAATATTCCATTCCCTCTAATACTAAAAAGTTCTTTTATATTTTTTCCTGAATACCTCTTCTTTATTCCATAATGTGGTAAATTGAAAACGAAAAAATATTCTTTACATTCATTAAAATATTGTAATGCTTTATCAACTGATTTAAAAATTCTTTGATATAATCCTTGATTAGAAATTATATGAAGTAAATATTTGTCTGTATAAAACTTTTCATTATTAACTCTTGGATATTCTGCTAAAACTGGTTCTATAAATGTCCCGTAATTCATATAATTTATAAAAAAATAAAAATACTTATCTTTTAACACATACAAAGAAACTATTATAAAATTAAAAAAAGTGATTAAAAATATTATATAAAAAATTAACTTTATGTATAATATACTATGAATTATTCAGAAACCCAAATCAAAGATTTATTTAATATTAGAAAAACTTGTATTGAAATGTTGTCAGATCGTGGTTACGAAATCCCTGAAATTCAACAAAATGTAAGTTACGAAGATTTCAGGGTTATGTTTAATAACAAAAATATTGACCTTCTTATTAATAAAGGTGAAAAGAATGAAAATGATGTATATATTTTCTATCAATTTGATGACGCATCATTTGGAAAAAATGATCTGAAAAAACTTGTTGATAATGTTTTCAAAGAGATAGAAACTAATGAAGTTCTTATTATTATTGTCCTTAAAGATAAACCCGGAAGTAGTATTAAAAAAGAGATTAAATTACCAAAATATCATAATACAGAACTTTTCACAAGAAATCATTTAAAATTTAATGTAAGTAAGCATTATTTAGTCCCAGAGCATACACCTATTAGTAATGAAGAAGCACTTAAAGTATTAGAAAAATATAATTGCACTCGCGAACAAGTTCCAGGAATTCTTGTAGAAGACCCACAAGTTAAATATCACGGTATGAAAGTAGGTGATATGTGTCGTATTGTAAGAACTAATAAATTTAATGGTTATGACATCTATTACCGTATAGTTAGAAATGAATAATTAAACTTTTTATTTATTTTACATTATTATTTTTTTATTATTTTTATTTTTTTATTATTTTATTATTATTATTTTATTATTATTATTTTATTATTATTATTTTTTTATTATTTTTATAATTTTTATTATTTTTATTATTTTTATTTATATTTTTAAGAAACTTTTCATAAAAATCTAATTATTTCCAATTAAATTTTTATCTAAATATCATTATATGGATATAAACAACTATATTAATAGAACTATTCCAAAACCACAAAGAACTATGACAGTCCCATTAAATATGAATCCTGTTCCATCAGTTTCATCACCACGTGATCCAACCGCTAATATGAATTCAATTGCACCTAAACACAGAAATGAAGATAATTTAAATTATTGTAATATACTTCCACCTGCCCCAAGAAGTCAATTAACTAATTATCCACAAAAAAGCACAATGTGTCCAAAAGTAAATCCTAAGCCATATCAAAGAAACAGTTGCTATTTAGTAAATAATGAAGACCAAGGCGTTGTTGGTTTAGTATGTAATGATACTGGTGGTTCTAACAATTCTAATTTCGTTAGAGGTAATGAATTTAGTAATGATTACTTATGGATTAACCAATATGAAAATGATAAAAAAAGTTTATACACAGTCGAAGAACCAGTCCAAACACCATTAGAAATGTCTAATCCAACTATGATTTACGAACCATCCAATTTCTACCCAACTAATCTAAATTCCCAAAAAACTAATCCAACATATCGTTCTTATCCACAATTTAAGAACTATGACGCTAATGGATTTCCTATTTACACTTACCCAAACAAAGTTTTAAATCCAGTTTCAGGTGTAAATGTAATTGAAGGTTTCGCAAATCAATTAACATCTGGTGAAGGTTGTAATTTAATCCTTTTCTTCTTAGTAGCCGTCTTAGTAATAATCGCTATTTTATACTTTTTATAATTGACACAACTCTTAAAAATCTCTATCCGTCGGTTTCAAATATGGTATTCCCAGTATTTCAAACAATTCCTCCTCTGACTTCAAATATCGAAGTTCTCCATTATCATTATTCACTAAACCATATTCGTTTAATGAATAACCAAGCCCTTTCGCCTTCTGTCTAATGAGTACATTGAAATTCTTTGAACCAGTGAAATAAATAACCGCTGCGGGATATTCTCTATAATTGAAACATCGAATATCTATTCTACGGGCAATTTCAAAACCAGGAAGGCGACATACACCCATATATTTCTTTTCTCCCAATGTTGTTAAATCATCAATAAAGAAATCCAAATCTTTACATATTTTAACAATAGACGATAAGTGTTTTTGGTCTTGAATATTTTCATTATATCCTGGGTCTGTAATAATAATATCAATATCACCACTATCCTTTTGTCCCCTACGATATGATCCACATATTTGATAAACTAATTTTTTATTATACTTTTTCAAAATTTTACCAAACATCTTATCAATCTTCTTTATCTCTCCCCTTGGAATACGCTTCTTGAAATCTTCATAATATCTTAAACCAATCTCTATGTGATGCGTAAGTTTAATTTTATCTTCTCGTTTAGCATTTTTAATATCTTCAATTGATTTATATCCTTCATCAATCCATTTCTTAGCCTTAGTATCTCCTACACCAGTAATCCCTTTAAATATTTCTATTAAATTAGTATCATATTGAGGGGTTTGTTGGAGATCGCCGAGAGTTCCTGTTTTCAATATTTCATCAATACGTTTAAGCATACCTTTTCCAATATGTGGAAGATTAGAAACTTGACTACTTGCTACTATTTCAAAATCACACTTCTTAATTGTCGAAATTGCTTTTTGTAAGGCAATCCCTTTCCATTTTTTACTTTTATCGTTACGATAAGAGTTTAATTGTTGATATAAAGTGTCAATAATCTTTTTATTCATATTTAACTATTGTAACGAATACTTAAATATTTTAATTTCACTTTTTTATAAAAATTGATGCAAAAAAATCTTGGATTTAAAAAATATTTTAATTAACAACAAACTTAATTTGCTTTGCTTCTCTCTGCTTTGCTTTGCATTCATTCTCCCTTCTATTTGACGAAGATGAGTGACGTCGTTGATGTCGGGTGGGACATTGACAACATAGGCAATGTTTTTCCTACAGGAGGACGATCCAGGCATATCACGGAGAATATTGATTCGAATGGTCACCGCACGTTTGTGGTCGAATTCACATTTGACACAGGCGTGCTGATTCTTGAACAGACCGCACACGACGAGAACTTGGACCACGTCTTCCTGATCAAGTTCTTTCAGGACGGCGAACTGAAATGTACCTTTTGGGGTCTCCTGGAAATGGAAACCGACGAAAACCAGAAGAGGTTCACGGTCACCTCACAAGACATGCACACCTGTGACCGTTCTACAACGGATGGGATAGATGTGCTCAGACAGATCCTCCCAGAAGAGAGAATCTGTCAAAATGTTCTTGACAGAGAGCGTGTTGGACACTACGCCGATGACGACGATGACGACGACGAAGACGACGCCGAAGACGACGACGAAGGAGGCTACGCCGAGGACGACGAAGGAGGCTACGCCGAGGACGAAGACGAAGAACAGAGTGACCCGGCGCAGAACCTCGCGGGTCGCTTTGCCGATGCTGCCGGTGACGCCGAGGGCTACGACGACGACGGCGACCTCTTTGCTGATGTTGTCGACGACACATCCGGTCAGGTCTGATGTGCCTCTCAAAAAAATTATAAAAATTAATAAAAAAATCTAATTTAAGTTAATGATAAAGATAGAACAGAAATCAATAATTCATTTTTATAATAAAATTAAAAAAGAGTATGATAAAATTAATATTTCCGTTGATAATATTGATTATTGTAAAACGGATGAAATGAATATAAATGAAAAGTATGGTGGGGATCGGTTCTTCCCAAAGCCTATTTTAGAAGATGTAAATCGTAATTTAATTCATTGTTTTTTATTAAACTATTACAATACTCATATCCACATTTATACAAAGTATAACATTAAACAGATAAATGGAAATGAAAATGGAATATTAAAAATTATTAAAAATATTTGTAAAATAATTTTCATAACCCGCCGTTTATTTGCAGATGAGAATGAATTAACTATACATTATTTCGATTGTGAAATAGAGAAAAGATTTCCAGAAAAAAAAGGCATTATTTTGTCAGAGGAGAATTGTAACAGTGGTTCGAGTTATGTTGGTTCATATTTAATGTTTGTATATAGACGCGAAGAGTATATTCGTGTTTTAATCCACGAGTTAATACATTCATTTATGGGAGATTACAGTTTGATAAATGATAATTTCAATTTGGCGCTTTCAAAAGTATTCTGTTTGAATAATGATGATAATATAAATATAAATGAAACATATACCGAAAGTTTGGCAACAATTATAAATTTGATATTTCATTATTTAGAATTAGATGGAGAAACAAAAGATAAAAAAAAGCGGGATTTTAGAAAATTAGAAAAAATGTTACAAATAGAATTCGAACATTCGGTTTTGGCTTGTGTGACTATTTTAGATCATTATGATTATAAGAGTATAAAACAATTGAGGAGAGATGATAATAATTGTAAAACTTTATTACAAAAAACGAGTGTTTTCAATTATTACATTTTGAAACCTTTTATGTTATATAATTTAGATGGTTTATACAAATTAATTAAGAAATGCTCTAAAAATTTACAATTCTCAAAAATGGAAATATGTTTGGACGAATTCTTTAATTTAATTGTTGATAATTTTGATAATAAAAAAGTCCAAGGAGTAATTGATAGAATGTTGAAAAATAAAAAATATAGAACAAAATCTTTGGCAATGGTTAGATTTAGATAATTCTTTTATAAATAAATAAAAATTGAAAAAAAAATAAATACTTAAAATTAATTCACTAACTAAATATACCTGCTATGGGAATTAAATCATTAAGTACGATTTTAAATAACTTTTCAAAGAATAGTATTAAAAATGTAACATTAGATAATTTTAAAGGAAAAGTTATTTCAATAGACACAAGTATTTATCTTTATAAATTTTTGTATAATAACTCAGATTTTATTGATGGATTTACGAGACAGATTTTGAGACTATTAAAGAATGGAATTACTCCGCTTTATATTTTTGATGGAAAACCACCAAAGGAGAAAAAAGAAGTATTGAATGAGCGCAAGGAAAGAAAAGAATATTTATTAAAGAAAAAAACACTTTTAGAAGGTATGTTAAAAGGTGATATGTCGGGACAGGATGGAATGGAGAAGTATATGATGAATGTTGTTGATATGACGCCAGAAGAGATTAATAAAGAGTTGAAGAAGGTTCAAAAGAAGATTATTTATGTGACAGGGGATGATATTGATAAGGCAAAGAAACTTTTCGAGCATTTTGGTATTCCATATATTGATGCGGATGGAGAAGCAGAAACATATTGTGCGGTTTTAACTAAGAACGGATTTACATCTGGTTGTATTACAGAGGATACTGATTATTTGGCTTGTGGGGGTAATAATTTCATAAGGAGTTTCAATTCGAGTACGAATAATATAGTTTTATATAAGATTAAGGAGGTATTGAGTGATTTGGAGTTGAGTTATGATCAATTTATAGATATGTGTATTTTATGTGGATGTGATTATACAAATAAGATTGTGGGGATTGGTGCGATAAAGGCATATAAATTCATTAAGAATTTTGGAACAATTGAGGGAGTAATTGAATCTATAAAGGATAAAGATAGTTATAAAGTTCCAGAGGATTTTGATTATATAACAGCAAGGAGATTATTGAAATGTGAGAATACATTTGATTTGTCTGGGGTTAAGAAAGAGGAATTTAAGGTTAAGATGACAGATGAGCAGATGTTAATTAATTATATTAAATTTTCATCACCAACATTAAAGAAAAAGTATTATGTGGAAATTACAAAGTGTTTAAAGAAATATAAGATGGGGTGTTTGAGTAATGTTTCAAAAAAGAAACATAAGAATAT
>Ga0209199_1002154_pt1 | contig 21693 bp, 31 predicted proteins | sample COGITO_mtgs_1105_7_FD_184805 | JGI IMG/M metagenome (GOLD analysis project Ga0209199, IMG submission 184805) | Pelagic marine microbial communities from North Sea - COGITO_mtgs_110523 (SPAdes) (version 2) | ecosystem: Environmental > Aquatic > Marine > Epipelagic ...
ATCAGGTTCCGTGCGTTATGCCAGTCGATTATTTTCTGTTCCAGTGCGTAATATGTTGCCATTATGACTCCTCTCTGTAGTTTACTTGCTCTTTAATATCTGCAATAACCTGCTGTAGTTCTGACAGGCTTTGTCCTAGCTCGTCAATAGTTTCCGCTAATAGGTCGTTCTCTGTGCTATTGTCTATAATCATATTTTAATATCCTCTCGGTTAGCCATTTGGCGGCAAGTGAAAATCTAAACCTAAATTTAACTCCTCTGCTGCTTCAATATCGTCAGGGTCTGGAGACCACTCGGCATAGTTCAATAGCCTATCTATTTTTTCCTGCGCGGAGGCTATATACGCCTTTAAAGTCTCGCGCCGGTCAATGTGCGCTTGTAGTGCTAGCTCTCTCTCTTCCGCGTCCGTTAGTACGTCAAAATGTGGGTCTCCTCTATCTTCTTCACTTACTCTACATCTAGTCATTATAAATCCGCCCATAGTTGGTTAAAATGCTTTTGATTGTCTAAGCGTAACCGCTCCAGACGTTCTACCAGTGTATCAGAATGCTTTGACTCTGTAAATACAATTTGTGTCACTAAGAAATCATGCTCTTTTTTAAACTCTGCGTATGTCATACCCTTTAAACCTCATATAATCAATTCTAAGCCATTTTAACAGGGTAACCCATGCTACCCTATAGGCTCCCCGTTAAACCGCTGTAATCGCCCTAAATCCTAGGATAAAGACCGTCATTATCAAACCACCCGCGACAAATCCACCTAAGAATAACAGCATTGAATCCAAAATTCTATTGTACTTGTAATTTTTCATTGTAAAGCGTCTCTATTACTTCTAACGGCATTATGCCTTCCAGTAGTTCTAAGAGTAGCAAATCAGCCTCTCGATTGCGTTTCTTTTGCTCTTCTTCTGCTTCTTTGTTCATTGTAGAACCTCCCCAATTAGAATAACATTATGTAAACAAGCGCGACATACATAAATTTTGCTGTAACTGCCGCCCCTAGGATTACCACCGACCACCCGAAAACTTCAACGGCTAGAGTGATGCGCGCCTCTTTTCTCAATTGTCGTATTTTTGCACTGTTCATACTATCAACCCTCTTTGAATTGTAACGCCTAGCACGTCACTATCTGTTACAGTTTGCCCCAAAAAATCATGCTCTGCTACGTAGCGCGTTTTTACCAGTTCACCCGCGCTATTATAAGTCTTTAGAATATCCGTTACAGTTTCTACGCGTTCCTTGTTGGTATGCTTGCCGCGTTGTTTAATAAACTTTGTTCCAATTGCAATTGTCATCTCAATACCCCTTGTAGTCTACTTCACGTTGTACCGCTTCAGCGCCTGCACTGAATGCCCTGATGAAATTCATAGTCTCACGGGCGGTGCCTCTGTAGGAAATATCAGACTGACCGCCGCCGCTGTTGGCTAGTTTCACCAGAGTATAACCGCCGTAGGCACAGTCTAACTGGTAGGAACCGACCGCACCGTCTTCAACGTGGAATTGCTTGTTTAACCACTCAATCTGAGCGTATAAGTCTTTTTTTGTTACTCTATCCATTTTAATCACCTTTGTTTTATGTTGGTAGTTGTTTTGAGTATACCGGCCATTATACAGACCGGCATAGTTAAAGCAACTATTTATTTTAACTTTCTACTGGCGGGATATAGCGCTCTCCCCTTTGTTTTAAAGCCATACCCGCATAGTGTATTGTATCCGCGTATTCACCACACTTAGGATTTTCAGGCATTGCCGCCATCGCACGCTTACAGTCTTGTATCATGTAACACAGCGTATCACTACTTACATGTAGTAGGCGCTCAATTGTCTCACTGTGCCATCTTCCCGAACCATCGTTATATTCTGCCATCTCAATCACCTCTCAGGTTGCCCCTTGCGGGGCGTTGGTTTGTTTAGCAAATCCAGTCAGCTAGGCTCCCGCCTTCAACTATACCAAATTCTTCCTCTAGTTTGTCCATCTGAGTGCGGTGCCAAATTGCCGACTTTTTAATAGCCCACAAATGGGCGGCCTCTTTGGTTTCGCTAATGGTGTGCGGCCAGTACTGCTTTCCCTGAAATACCGCCCAAGTGCCGTTGTCTAACTGTTTCGCGTTGTATTTCATTTTATCACCGCCTGAGCCGCTAAAAGCTCCGTATTTTGCGCCGTGTCTTTAATCGCGTGGTAATAGCCGCCACCTAACAGAACGTGCGCTAGGTCTACTTTACCCTGAGCCGACGCTATAGCGCGTGCCTTGCTCTTGCTATCACCGCCAAAGTGCGCTTCGTATTGAGCCTTATAGTCTATAAAGAGGGAGGCTTCAAGGGTCTCCAGTATTTCGCTCTTGTTCATCTTGTTTGCTCCTTTGCACCGTTTTGGTGCGTTGGGTTGGTTTCTCTGTCTTGTTGATGCCATTATATCAAGATGCTGAATTGTGTCAAACATTTATTTATAGCAATTTGTTATATACTTATAGCTTTTTGTTATAGGCTAAACTATAGAGAGGAACGGGCGCGCGCAAATATCACAGATAAGACACAAAGTCAATATAACTTTTAGCTATAAGAATACTATAGAGATATAACTATTATAGGTAGAACCGCTACAGCCCAGGCGTGGCAAGGGATACAGAGGATTTCGACGTTAGCGTTGATTTGATACCAGTGTTAGGGGTAGGCATGACAAGCTGTTAGACGGCAATTGAGAGCCTTTAAATACCATGGAACTTTTAGTTATAACCAGTGTAATCTATATGCTAATTGAGTATAGAATATATGTTGACAGTAGTGTTCAAGATGTGCTAGGCATCCTATAGGTATCCGCTAGCACACTCACACTCCTCCTGTCAAGGTTTACTCGTGACTACATCTGACCCTCCGGTCACCCTTAGAGATTGACAGGCTGGCGCTGGTATGCTAGGGATTTACAAGGGGGCGGGGGGGCTGGCGGTGCTCGGGTATTGTTACGGTAACCCCCTAGATACAAAAAAGTAGCCATTTGGAAAAAGGACAATAAGTGTTACCATAAGTAACATTAATGGTTTGTACCATAAGTATACATAAGTAAGCCTAAGTCATTGATTTTATTGGGCAAAAGCGGGTACGTAGGGAGACCCAATAATATCCTTTAATGTTGATTGGTAAATTAGTTAAAATAATGCTTGACTTTTGCCTAAGAATATGGTATAATAGTACTATAGTATAGATTAGTTTAATTTAGTTTGTTGTTTTGTTACTAACTAAAGACTATAAACAAAGTACAACCTAACGAGGTCTAAGGTATACTAAAGTATACTTAGGTAACCTAAGGAGAGATTTTTTGTCTACAAATAAAAAAGACGATTTGCCCACTAAGAAGCGCAGAGGTCGTCCACCCAAGTCTGAGATTGTCTCACGCAAGCGGGGAACCGTTGGCACTAGGGGTCGCCCAAAGGGTGATGCTGCTATAATCAACGAATACAAGACACGGATGCTAACGTCCCCTAAGTCTAAGAGGGTCTTGGAGTCTATCTTTGATGCTGCTTTAGATGATGACCATAAGAACCAAGCAGCCGCATGGAAGCTAGTAATGGATAGGGTCTTACCTGCCAGTTACTTTGAAAAGGATAAGGCAGGAGGAAGTAAAGGTGGAATCAACATCTCGATTACCGGAGTGGGCGGTGAGACTACTGTCATATCCGAGAATACAGACCAAGAGTCAGATATCATTGACGGAGAGTACACCGATGTATAACCCTAAGTACTTTGCCCTAAGTGAGTTTAACTGTCAAGAAACAAATCAAAACGAAATGTGTCCAGAGTTCCTAGAGCGTTTGGATGCCCTACGAGAAGCCTGTGGTTTTCCCTTTGTGATTACTAGTGGCTACCGTAGCCCTAATCACACAATAGAACGACGTAAGGAGAAAGCAGGAACTCATGCCCAAGGTATTGCAGCGGACATCAGAGCTATTAGCGGAACAGAGAAGTACGAGATTGTTAAACAGGCGCTCCTGCTTGGGTTTGGCGGCATTGGAGTGGCTGGTTCATTTATCCATGTGGACGACCGGAGCAATGCTAATCCTAACTCTAAACCAGTAATGTGGACTTACTAGTATGGGTACTATTAAGTATATCCACGTCAACCAACACAAGATTAAAGCCAACCTAAAGCACGGTACTAACGAACCTGTAATAACTGTTAAGGAAGGTAAGAAGAACACCTACGGACACTCCGTTAAGATACACGGGGAGTCCGAAGTCATATATGGAGGTAGTGATAAACCTATCCTGTCATGTGGCGCTAGAGTTGTAATTAAAACTAAAGCGGAGGTGACGATTGACTGACTTAAAGGTAGAGCTTCTACCGTGGCAACAGGAAGTGTTTGAGGATAGCTCACGCTTCAAGGTTATCGCGGCAGGACGACGAACAGGTAAGTCACGCCTAGCGGCTTGGAAGTTAATCATTGAGGGTCTACAGTGTAAGAGAGGTCATGTCTTTTATGTCGCACCCACACAGGGTCAGGCTAGGGACATTATGTGGCAGACATTGCTAGAGGTGGGTCATCCTGTCATAGCGTCAAGCCATATCAACAACCTACAAATAAAGCTAGTCAACGGTGCAACCATCGCCCTCAAGGGTGCTGACAGACCAGAGACTATGCGTGGTGTCTCCCTTAGCTTCCTCTGTATGGATGAGTACGCCGATATGAAGCCGGAGGTCTGGGAGCAAATCCTAAGACCTGCCCTAGCTGACCAGAAGGGTGATGCCATGTTTATTGGTACACCCATGGGACGTAACCACTTCTACGACCTCTTCCAGTACGCTAACTTGTCTAAGGACGAACAGTGGAAGGGTTGGCACTTTACATCATACGATAACCCCTTGTTGGATGAGGAAGAGATTAATGCGGCTAAGAAGTCCATGTCTGCCTTCTCCTTCCGACAGGAGTTCATGGCATCCTTTGAGGCAGCCGGTGGTGAACTCTTTAAGGAAGAACATGTACAGTTCTCCGAAGAGGAACCGGACGGAGGTCAATTTTATATAGCAGTGGATTTGGCAGGCTTTGCGGACGTTCAGAATGCGACAACTAAAACCAACAGGCTTGACCAAACGTCAATTGCGGTGGTTAAAGCGGGTACGGAAGGATGGTGGGTCGCTGACATCATCCATGGTCGTTGGGGAGTTGAGAAGACAGCACGTAAAATCTTTGAAGCAGTCCGAGACTACCGACCAGTAGCTGTAGGTATTGAGAAAGGTGCATTGAAGAATGCTGTCTATCCTTACCTTAATGACATTATGAAATCAAATCAACGCTTCTTTAGGGTTGAGGAACTGACACACGGTAACAAACGTAAGATTGACCGTATTGTCTGGGCGCTCCAAGGGCGTTTTGAACACGGTAAGATAACACTTAACAAGGGAGAATGGAATGCTACGTTCCTAGATGAGCTATTTCAGTTCCCTAATAAACTAGTACACGACGATTTAATTGATTCGTTGGCTTACATTGACCAATTGGCTCAGGTAGCTTACGGGATTGACTACGAGGAAGAAGAATATGAACTTACTGACTATTACGCAGGGTATTAACTATGTATGATGATAACGAAGGCTTCGTCTTTGAGTCACTTGAAGGTTGGGTAGGCAACAAATGTGACGACTGGCGTGATAACTTTGAGTCTAATTACTCAGAGAAGTTCGATGAATACTACCGTTTATGGCGTGGACATTGGGCAGAGGAAGATAAGACTCGTCAATCAGAGCGTTCCAAGATTATTTCCCCTGCCCTACAGCAGGCTGTTGAGTCATCTGTGGCTGAACTAGAGGAAGCTACCTTTGGTCGTGGCAAATGGTTCGACATTAAGGACGACCAAGCCGACCAAGATAACGCTGACATCCAAATATTGCGTAATAACCTAGATTCTGACTTTAAACGTAACAAAATACGTAAGAATGTAGCTGAGTGTCTTATCAATGCCGCTGTATTTGGCACTGGTATTGCTGAAATAGAACTAACTACCGAAAAAGAAATGAAACCGGCCACGCAACCGGTCATGGGCGGTGAGTTACAAGCAGTTGGTGTCACAATTACAGACAAAACTTGCGTTAAGCTCAACCCTGTAATGCCTCAGAACTTTCTTATCGACCCTGTAGCGACTACCGTTGAGAATGCGCTAGGTGTTGCTGTGGATGAGTTTGTATCTCGTCATACTGTAGAACAATTACAGGAAGAAGGTGTATATCGTGAGGCTGAGATTGGCACATCTACTACCGATTGGGACATCGAGCCTGATAAAGACCTAGCTACTGCTTATGACGATGATAAAGTACGTCTAACTAAGTACTACGGTCTTGTTCCTCGTTATTTGCTTACTGAAGCACAGGCTGACCCTGATGCCGAAGAAGAAGTAGTAGAGCTTGTTGATAGTGGAGAAGAAGACAACAGCTACTACGTAGAGGCTATTGTTGTTATTGCTGATGGCGGTACACTGCTAAAGGCTGAGAAGAACCCTTACATGATGGGTGACCGTCCAATCATCGCATTCCCTTGGGATGTCGTTCCTAGCCGCTTTTGGGGTCGAGGAGTGTGTGAGAAAGGGTATAACTCTCAGAAGGCGTTAGACGCAGAACTACGCGCCCGTATTGATGCTCTAGCACTGACTGTACATCCTATGCTTGCAATGGATGCTTCTCGTATGCCAAGAGGCTCTAAGCCAGAGATTCGTGCAGGTAAGGTTATTCTTACTAACGGTAACCCTGCGGAAGTACTACAGCCATTTAACTTTGGTCAGGTCAATCAGATTACCTTTGCTCAGGCACAGGCTCTACAGACGATGGTACAGACCGCTACAGGCGCTATTGACTCAGCAGGTATCGCAGGTAGCGTTAATGGTGAAAGCACAGCCGCAGGCATCTCTATGAGCCTTGGTGCTATTATTAAGCGTCATAAGCGTACATTGATTAACTTCCAAGAGTCGTTTATCATTCCGCTAGTGACTAAAGCTGCACACCGTTACATGCAGTTTGAGCCTGAAACATACCCAGTAGCTGACTACAAGTTTGACGTGTCTAGCTCTCTAGGTATCATTGCTCGTGAGTATGAAGTCACACAGCTTGTTCAATTACTACAGACTATGTCGCCAGAGACTCCAATGTACCCTGAGTTGGTTAAGTCAATCGTTGACAACATGAACCTGTCTAACCGTGAAGAGCTTATTGCTAAACTTGACCAAGCTAATACTCCTAACCCTGAACAACAACAAGCAGCACAGCAGGCTCAACAGGCACAGCAACAAGCTGCGTTGGAGTTCCAGAACGCACAAACTACTGCCCTACAAGGACAGGCACAAGAGTCTCAAGCACGTGCTTCTAAGTACGCTGCTGAAGCTGAGGCTGTACCACAGGAGCTTGAGATTGACCGTATTAAGGCAGTTACTGCTAACTTGAGTGCAGGGGACGTAGACGACAAAGAGTTTGAGAAACGATTACGTATCTCTGACCGAATGCTGAAAGAACGTGAAATAGTTATTAAAGAAAAAGCAGCGGATATAAACGTAGCTCAACCACAAGCACAGCCAGAACCAAGGGCTATGCCTGAACCACCAATGATGCAACCTAATATGGGACAATTGCCACAATGATTACACAACACCAGTTTAACAACGTACTAAAAGAACTTAACGCTTCCTTTGCGACCTTAGCTGAAAGGATTGAGAAACTAGAGAAAGAGATTAAGGTTTTAAAATCAAAAGAGGAGACTGTCGGTGGCAAAACCACGAAAGGGAAAAGCAAAGGTTAAGGTCACTTCCTCCGGTAAGAAAGTCTCCTATGGACAGGCAGGCAAAGCTAAGGACGGAGGTTCCCGTGTAAGAGCGGGGACTTCCAAAGGCGACAGCTACTGTGCTAGAAGTCTAGGCATTAAGAAAGGCTTATCTAAGAAGAAACAAAACGACCCTAACACACCTAACAACTTATCACGTAAGCGTTGGAAATGTTCTGGCGCTAAGTCTAAGAGGAAATAGTTATGATGAAGAAAGGCGGATGTAAAAAGAAAGCAAAGTCTTGTCCTGCTAAACCTAAGCGTGGCGGACGTGCAGCTAAGAACAAAAAAAACAAGATGACAGTAGGTAGCTACAAATAAGTAAAATAGTTCTTGACTTTTGCTTCAATATATGTTATAATAATACTATAGTATGCTTAAGTATACTTTAACTTGTACTTTAACTTATAACAAACTGTCCTTTAAGGAGAAACAGTTAATGATTGAAACAGATAAAGAATTAGAAAAATACTACGAAGATATGCTTTCGATGTTCCGTACAGATGGTTGGACTACTTTAAAGGAAGACCTAGAGACGAACGCTAAGGGTATTGATTCAGTAGAGGCATCGAAGAATGTTGAAGACCTTTTCTTCCGGAAAGGACAACTTTACGTCATCGCTTCGTTGTTAAACCTAGAAGAGCAAGTCCGTACAGCTTATGACAACCTTGGTTCTGAAGAAGATGCCACTGTTTGATTTTAAATGTGAAGCAGGACATACTAGCGAACGATTCGTAAGTAGCGACACTAGAGAAGTAGACTGCAATGAATGTGGTCTACCGGCAGTAAAACAGCTAAACTCTTTCGGAACTAGAACTGAGAAACATCACGGTGTCAATACCGATGCTTGGGTAAAGAAACGAGAGCAGAAGCTGAAACAAGAACGTAAGGCAAATTCATAATGGTGTATGAACCCTTACATAATATAAACCTCCATAATACTAAAAGGTACGGAGTTTAATAATGGCAGCAACTATTATAGATGACGAGCGTCTCGACGACGACAACACAGAACACGACAATATCAATGACCTTCAAGAGGAAGCTCCGCAAGAGACAACTCCACCTGAAGATGATATACCCGATAAGTACAAAGGAAAGTCAACCGCTGAGATTGTACGGATGCACCAAGAAGCTGAAAAGCTCTTAGGAAAGCAAAGCGGAGAAGTAGGGGAGTTACGTTCAGTAGTTGATAGTTATATTCAGACACAACTCGACTCGACCACACCAGTACAAGAAACACCGACTGAAGCCGAAGATATTGATTTCTTCTCTGACCCCGACAAGGCCGTCGAAAGAGCTATTGCTAATCATCCTTCAATTAAGAAGGCAGAGGCAGCTAATCTAAACAATGTACGCACTACTGCACTTACGCAACTGAAATCACGTCATCCTGACATGGAACAGATTGTACAAGACGGTAAGTTTGTTGAATGGATTAAAGCCTCTAAGATTCGTACACAACTCTTTGCTCAAGCAGACCGACAGTATGACTATGAAGCCGCAGACGAACTCTTTACTAATTGGAAAGACCGTCAAGGTGTTGTAGCTCAGACTGTAGCTGCTGAGAAGGACACCAGAAAAGCCGCTGTTAAGACTGCTTCCACAGGTAGTACCAAAGGAAACGGTGAGCAGCGAGCGAAGAAAGTATATCGACGCTCAGACATTATTAAGCTAATGAAAACCGACCCTGACAGGTATATGTCTTTGTCTGATGAAATCACACAAGCGTATGCCGAGAACAGGGTTAGGTAAAAACCTAAACTTTTTTTTATTATAAGGAATATTATTATGGGTGCAGGCACATATCCACTAAATACCGCAATTGTAGACAACACCTCAGCAAAAGGCGGCGCATTATCAGGTCAAAACGCATCTTCGTTCATCCCTACTCTATGGAGTGACGAGATTCGAGCGTCCTATGAAAAGAGCCTAGTTATTGCTCCTAAAGTTAAGAAACTAAGCATGACTGGCAAGAAAGGCGACGCAATTGTTATCCCTGCTCCTATCCGTGGCAACGCCTCGGTTAAAGCAGAAAACGTAGCTGTCACCATTCAGAACAACTTGGAAGAGAACGTACAAGTAGCAATCGACAAGCACTACGAGTACTCACGTTTTATCGAAGATATTACTGAGACTCAGGCTTTGTCTTCTCTACGTAAGTTCTACACCGATGACGCAGGTTACGCACTAGCCAAGCAAATCGACACTGACCTTATGGATTTAGGTAAGACTCTAGGTGACGGCGACGGCACTTCTTGGGGAAACAGTGCTATTTTCAAAGTAACTGACGCCGGTGGTGTGGAATTATACTCGAACGGACAAACCGGCAGTGTTGTCAATGATTTCACTGACGCGGCTTTCCGTGCTTTGATTCAGAAGATGGATGACGCTGACGTTCCTATGGACGACCGTTGTTTCGTAATCCCACCTTCAGTACGTAACTCTATCATGGGTCTTGACCGTTACGTTTCTAGCGACTTCAGCAACACAGGAACTCGTGAGAACGGTCTTATCGGTAACATCTACGGTATTGACGTAATGGTTTCTACTAACGTAGCTACTCCAACGTCAGGCGTTCGTGCCGCTCAGCTTATCCACAAGGACACTTACGTTCTTGCGGAACAGCAGGGTATTCGTTCACAGACTCAGTACAAGCAGGAGTTCTTAAGCACTCTGTACACTGCTGATACTCTGTACGGTGTTAAGACTCTCCGTCCAGACGCAGGCTTTGGACTTGTAGTTCCGGGCTAAGTAACAAACTGGGGGCATCCATAAGGGTGCCTCCTTTTACTTTCGGGCTATCACGCCTTCTTATCTTTACATAGGAAAATATTATGTCTACTTTGACAATTGATTCAAATGCAAAACCAATTCAAGTTCTTCGTCCTACTACTGTTTCTAAAGTATCCACTTCAGGCACTGCCGCCTCCGCTACTGCTATTGCTGACGGTATTCGTGTAGCTCGCATCGTAAGCGACTCTGACTGCTTCTATAGCGTCACAGGCACAGCCACTACTTCTTCTTCATATCTTCCTGCAAACGCTATTGAGTATATTCATGTGTTCACAGGGGATACTGTTTCTGTTATCCTAGCTTCCGGTACTGGTTCCGCCTACATAACCTCAATGGTGTAAGCCATGTATGGTTTAGGTGTAAACAGACTAGGTGTAACGAATACATCAGGATTTGTACCTTCGACCCTTTTTGCTTCCGGTGAAGAGGGCGCTTGGTATGACCCTTCCGATTTTTCATCCATGTTTCAAAACAGTGATGGCACTGGCGCTCCTGCGGTCAACGGCCCTATAGGTTACATCGCAGACAAGTCAGGCAACGGCAATCATGCTATTCAAGCTACCTCTGCTAAACGACCAACGCTACGACAAGCAGGCTCTTTGTATTACCTAGAGTTCTTTGGCGCACAAGGTCTAGCTACAAGTGCTATTGACTTTACAGGCACTAATGAAATGACTGTAGTTTCAGGCGCACATAAAGACATTGACGCCACTGTAGTTGTTGCTGAGTTATCTCCTCACGTTGGGCAAAACGATGGAGCATTTAGATTAGCCTCTGTTGTTACTGACGCTTGGCGCTATACTTCTAAAGGAACCATTACTATTAACAGCAGCACTCCTGCTGACTATGCACCTCCTTCAACTAATGTCTTAACAGGTATTACTGATATTGATGGTGATGTTAATAAGATTAGAGTTGACGGTGTAGAGAAGGCTTCTTCCACTTCCGACCAAGGCAATGGGCCATTAGGTAACTGGACGCTGAATGTAGGCGCTCGTAACAACGCTACCTCATTGTTCCTAGACGGTAGAATATACGGCCTTGTTGTTCGCGGTGCTGAGTCTAGCGCAGCAGAGATTGCTTCTACTGAGGCGTACATGGCCGCTAAGACAGGAGTCACCCTATGAATCAGTATGCAACCATAATCGTAACAGACGCTAACAAAACTGCTGCACAAGAGTTACTAGGTGAAACTTTCTTTGATATTCCTTTAAAGAAAACACTAAGCAAGTACTGGGTTAGCTCAGGCTACTTCCTAGTTGAAGAGTATGATGCAATAGTAGACAGCGGTTTAGCTTTTAACATTAATACTGAAGACAGTTATTTTGATTGTTTATCAGAACTTAACATGACTAGAATTATCAAGGACGAGGACTAACCCATGGTAGAGGAGACTAAAGAAGCATTGGACGTTGTAGCTGTTTCAACAGGTATACTTTCATTAGCGGCATGGCTACCGCCTATCGCGTCGATATTTACAATCATCTGGATGGGCTTGCGTATATGGGAGTCCAACACAGTTATGGAACTCAGGGGTAGAAAGTAATGTCAATTCTCATGTCGTTAATACAACCAGTAACAAAGCTGTTAGACAAGGTAATCCCCGATGCCGATGCAAAGCAACGTATAGCGCATGAGATTGCCGTTTTAGCAGAGAAACAAGCACACGAACTAGCTAAGTCACAAATAGAGGTAAACAAAGCTGAGGCAGCACATAAGAACTTATTTGTCGCAGGTTGGCGTCCGGCTGTTGGTTGGACTTGCTGTCTTGCAATGGCGAGTAACTTCTTGGTTATACCGATGGCAAACTTTGCGTTGGCTCTTGCCAGTTCTACAATCGTCATTCCCCTTATAGACCTGTCTACTATGTTACCTGTACTTATGGGTATGCTTGGTTTAGGTGCAATGCGTACTGTTGAAAAGACTAAAGGAGTTAAGTAATGAGTAGAGGAACGGGCGCACAGCAGATGACCTACGGTGGTGGAGGTGGTTACTATAGTCCATACAGTAACCCAGCCGGACAGACTTATCAACCTGAGAATAGAGGTAATCACAACTTTTCTGTATATGACACACCAGATACTGATTTTGGAGACGGCGGATTATTTGGTCAAAGTGGCACTGCTAACGACCAGTCACGTACAGACCAAGCAGCAATTACTAAAGAAAATCTTCCAAACTATAACAATCCCGCAGAGTCAGCTACGGATGCTTATCAAAGTCAGTTTGGCACAATGCCGCCTAATGAACCTTTGACTTTCGGCAGTATGATGGGCAATATCAAAGATTACGCATTATCAGCGTTTAGGTCAGCGCCTATCGTCAGGATTGCAGGTTCTGTGTATGACGGTTCTTTATTTAACGACACAGGTCAGTGGCTAGGAGATTTTGCGGATAGTCCTTGGAATCCTATGAACTGGGAATCAGGAGACCCTGCGCAAGGTTGGACAGTCGAGTTACCTGACGGCACTGTTATGATGCAGGGAGACACAGCCCAGTCTGGTATGCTGGGTTACGGAGGAGGTGTGCCGGGGTCGGGGACTCTTTCAGGAGGCGCAGAGGTAGGAGACACTTTAACAACAGCCGGCGGCGGTACTGTAATTTTAAGTGACAGGGAGTATAAAAGACCCGGAGACCCTGGATATATTCAGTACGGAAACGCTCCTATACTCCCAGAGGATATGGACATTCCTGACGGTCATATCTATAATTATAGAACAAATGAACTTCAAGATTTACGCGGAAACCCTTATTATTATAGAGTGATAGACTCTAACAACGCTTACAAAGAAAATGTGTTGCCTCTTTTAAGGACGGACGAAGAATGGCTTGCTATGTCCGAAGCTGAAAGACAAGAAAACTTTGAAGCAAGGTCTGCAGCCTTAGACCCTTATAATTTTGGAAGTGAAAGTACGACATCACCTTTTGGGCAAACCAGTGTTTATAATAATTTGCTTCCTGTAGGGTCTGAGGACAGAACCGAAGTTTTACGTCAGGCATATCTTAACGGAGAAATTACTAGCACAGAGCTTAGCCGTTATCTGGATGATGCTACAAGGGCGCAAGGAGCTAAAACTGAAGAACAGATAGCTGTTGACGAGGGGATGGATTTTCTTGTAGACCAAGGAGGATATACTGAAGAGGAAGCAGAAACACTTTTTGGAAATAACTTTACTCGTGATGAATTTTCAAGCGAAGGTGTTAGGTCACAAGAAGACTTCTTTAACTTTTTTGATGATAGTCTTACAGAGCTAACAGATGTAGACATTGATTTAGAAAGTACAATGTATCGGGCTTACGATGATAAACGCGAGCAAGATTATGCTAACGCTTTTAATTATTTAGATAGCTTGCAAGGCTCTGATGATTTTATTGGTGCTTACCAAGGCACGGACATTACTAAAAGAAACGCCTATATTGTAGACCTTTATGAAAGGGATTTGATTGATGAGCGGCAGTATACCGAAGCTGTGGTTGCTAACCTTGTTGAAGCAGGTGAGTTTGTTTTTCAATTAGAAGACGGAACGTATGCAACAGGCACTGAAAATGGTATTTACGACGATTACAAAGTTATTGTGCCTCCCGGTTCTGCTGATGAAAATGAACAACAATACTACGACTACTTAAAAAATCGTACTTTTGACGACATTGAAGAAGTTGAGGGTTTTACTGCTGAAGAAAACGAAAGACGTGCTGAAATAGCTAGATTAGATAATCTTGGTGGTGTTGCTTTTGACGATAGAAAGGCAGAAAGACGACCTCGTAAGAAATGGTATGACGCCATTTTACAGCCTCTTAAAATAGTAGCCCTTGATTTTCTTACGGCGGGTGCCTATACCGCTATCCCTGCGTTAGTTAATATTGCAAAAGGAGAGGGAAATACTGAAGACTACGTAAGAGTTGCTCCCGGTCTACTAGAAGCAACGGGCGTGACTACACCTCCTGTAAGTGCAGAGGAAGCCGCTGTAATTCAGGATAATGCCACAAACAACGCTTTGGATAGAGGTTACAGCCCTTCAGACGCAGCGCAGTATGGTTACGATGCCGGCCAAAGAGCTTTAGAAGGTACAGGTCTTAATTTTGGAGTAGGTGAATTAACTTACGAGCAGACAAACTCAGCAATTAAATATGCCGGTAACGGTAATATAAAAGAGTTTGTGATTCAAGAGTTAGCAGCCCCTTACATTAAGGACATGTTTGAAGGAGTTGACACTGACCTTTTCAACGGGAAAAGCCCAGAGTTTGTAACGAGATGGCAAGACACTTGGGATAACATGCCTGAAGATGTTAAAGCCGGTCTTAACTCAGCAATGGACTCAGCGTTAGCCGGAGACAATAGAGAAGAAATATTAACAGGAGCAGTAAAAGATTATCTTGAAGCCTCTGGTTTTGACAATTTTGTTGAGGACTCGCTAAGACAGAGAGCAAGAGATTTTGATGATAATTACTTACAACCTCTTTTAGACTTTGAAGGGTCTTTTCTTAATGTTGATGCGGCTAAAGAGTTCTTAGGTATTCTTAGCTCCTCTGCACAAGAGGTTGGACGTACTGTTGGTGATTACGTAGACCCCGCTTTAAGTGCTGTAGGAGACGCAGGTTCTACTGTTGATGACGTTGTTTCAGATGCTATAGGAGACACTAGCTCCGCCGTGGGGGACGTAATAGACCCTGCTTTAGGTGCCGTAGGAGACGCAGGTTCTGATATTGACGATATTCGTCGAGAAACAGGTAGTGATATTGAAGACACTATTAAAGAAAATGTACCTCAAGGTACAACGCCTGAAAATCCTTTTGCGGGTAGTGGTGGCGACGGGGAAAGTTTTGGAAGTCCTGATTTTGATTTAAACTTTAATTTTGGTTTTGGTGGAGTAGGTGGAACACAGCAAGACCCTTATGAATACGACCCCTTTGTTATGAAAACTGAAGTAGGTTTGAGTGATAGACCTTTCTTAGAATATAGAGACCCTTCTAGTTCTAAGCCTACTGATGAAGATTATTATTATATTGAAGACTTTTTAACTAATGACCCTTTTAAGAGTACACTTTAATGAACTATTTACAAGCAATTAACAAAGTACTACGTAGGCTGCGGGAGGACGAAGTAACGTCCCCTGATGCTACAGCGTACTCTAAACTGATTGGTGAGTTTGTAAACGACGCTAACCGTACGGTAGAGGACGCTTGGAACTGGTCAGCCCTTCGTAGGGAAAACACTACAACTACCGTAGCAGGGCAGCGTGACTATTTGCTGTACAACTTAACATCAGAATTTAGTACTTTACAAGTAACTAATAGCACTGAAAAGTGTTTTGTAAACTTAGGTACTGAAGCAGGTTTACAGGAAGATAAGTTTATTAATCCTGCTACAGAGTCTGTACCTTCTAATTATGTTTACACAGGCTACGACGAAAATGCGAATACTATAGGTGTCGCTCTCTATCCTGTTCCTAATAAAGCATACGTTCTTAACTTTAACATAGTGGACAGAAGCGGTGAGCTAACTACATCACAAGATAATATTAAAGTCCCTTCTCTTCCTGTTATTCAGTTAGCACAGTCAATGGCTGTTGAGGAACGTGGAGAAACTGGAGGCACTACAGCTGCTAAATTACAAGCACAAGCAATGCTAACATTGAGTGATGCTATTGCTTACGATGCAGCTCGCTTCCCTAATGAAACAGTGTGGTACGCCGTATGAGCCAACGATTACAGAATCTAACAGTAGCAGCACCGGGATTCCTTGGTATCAATACCGAGGAGTCTCCTGTTGGCATGAATCCTGCCTTTGCTTCCATTGCTGATAATTGTGTAATTGACAAGCGTGGTCGCGTAGGGGCGCGTAAGGGATACGACACTGTGTCTACTAACGGTGGTAGTGTCCTAGGAAGTAGCCGAGGTATCGAAGGTATCTTTGAGTTTACTTCCTTTGGTGGTGTTACTACGTTGTTCTCTGTGGGTAACAATAAGATATTCACAGGTACACCCACACTAGCCGAAGTTACTCTCCCCAGTGGCTACTCTATATCAGCAAACAATTGGAAGATAACATCCTTTAACGATGACGTATACTTCTTCCAGACAGGCCATGCGCCTCTTAGGTCAGATTCTGGAAGCACTACTCTTGTTGAAGTAGCAGGCGCACCACAAGCTAACGAAGTGTTGTCAGCATTTGGTCGTCTTTGGGCGGCTGACTTAGCAACTGATAAACATACTATACATGTCTCTCAGTTGTTAGACGGTACTGCGTGGGCAGGAAGCGATTCTTTTCAAATAGACGTTACTCAGTTCTGGCCTGAAGGTTACGATGAGATTGTAGCGTTGACAGAACATAACGGTTTGTTTATTGTCTTTGGCAAGCACTCTATGTTGATTTATGATGGAGCGCAAGGTGGTGCAGGTGCAGGTAGTTCAGGTTCGCCTGCTACAGCAAGCTCTACTATATTCCTAAAGGACACCGTAGAGGGCGTAGGATGCATTGAGAGGGACTCTATACAAGCCACAGGTAATGACATACTGTTCCTGTCTAATCGCGGTGTAATGAGCTTAGGGAGGCTTATACAGGAGAAGTCGCTACCCTTACGTGACGTTAGTAAGAATGTACGTACTGACTTAATGGCGATGTCTAACTTTGAGTCCTTGCCTGTTAAGAGTGTATACAGCGCTGAAGATGCTTTTTACTTGTTGACGTTCCCGTCTAGTAACACTACTTACTGTTTTGACGTAAGACAGCCTATGGAAGATGGTTCGTTTAGGGTGACTACATGGTCAGGTATTATACCTTTGGCGTTTAACGAACTTGCTCAGGATGGTTTCTATATGGGACTGTCTACAGGTATTGTTAAGTACGCAGGATACTTAGATGACACAGCTACGTACCAAATGTCTTACTACAGCAATGAGCTAGACTTCGGTAATCCGGGTATTGTTAAGTTCCTAAAGAAATTTCACACAACAGTAATTGGTGGTGGTAGCACTACAGCAAACCTTAACTGGGCTTATGATTACTCTGATAACTTCAGTAAGCAACAGTTTGAGTTTGAAGCAGCGGGTGTTGTCGGTGAATACAATGTAAGTGAGTTTAATACTACTGCGGAGTTTACAGGGGGTGGAGAGATTCAGACACCAAAGGTAAACACCACAGGTTCAGGAAGCGTAGTAAAAATTGGAGTAGTATCTACTATTAATAATAATTCTTTTGCAATACAGAAAATTGACATACTAGCTAAAATCGGGAGACTTTTGTAATGTCTAATTATACAGTAACAACAAACTTTGGAACTAAGGATTCGCTTCCTTCAGGCAATGGAGCTAAAGTTATCAAAGGCTCTGAGTTTACTACAGAGTTTAACAACATTGCTACAGCCAGTGCAACCAAGGCTGACCTCGCGTCACCTACGTTTACAGGTACAGTGACTATACCAACTGCTACCATTACTACGGCTAATACTACCACAGCTAACATTACTACAGCTAACTGTGATAATTTAACTGTTGAGAAAGCAGCTAACAACGCAGACTTATCACTATTGATTCATAACACAGGTACTGGTGAGGCTGACGCAACCCTGACACTTGATTCGTCAGCAACAGGTGAGAGTGAAATTAATTTTTTACATGATGGCTCTTTAGGCGCAACAATAGAATACTTTGTTGACGGAGGTTCTCCTGACTTAAACATTAAAACTTTAACTTCAGGGAGTGTTATTGACTTACAGCCTAACAATGTAAACACACTAAGAGCCGCTGAAGGCGTCGTTACTGTTACAGGTGATTTAAGAATTAGTGATGGTTCAGTTAAGGGTGAAATAGGTTTAGTTGGTGATGACGTTTACCTTGCTGACAACATTGCAGGTATTCGTATAAGTGGTGCGGACACTAATAACATATTCTCTTGTGACGAAAATGGCACTGCCACCCACAAGGTAACTAACTTTGGCACTCCCACACATAGTTGGAAGACTGGTTACTTTGAGGAACTAATTGTAGAGAAAGCAGGCGATGCTAAAATTACCATTAAGGGTACAAACTCAGGTGGAGACGACGATGACGCTGAGTTATTCTTAGACTCTAACGGTAATGGTGAGTCTGCTATTCGTTTCCAGACCGACGGTACTGATGGTGCTGCCTTATTCTGGTCTCCGCAAAGCAACGATGATTTAGTAATTCAAACCTATTCCGCAGCATCTGATGGTGGTATTCATCTGCGCGTTAAGGAAGAGGATTCGTTGCTTGTTAAGGCTGACGGTGTTCTACAGTTAAGTGACGGTGCTGTTAAAGGTACAGTTGGTATTTTAACTGGAAGTAGTGATGTTTATTTTGCAGATGCCATTGCCGGTATCCGAGTAAGTGGAGCAGGTACTAATAATATATTCCCCTGCGATTCAGCAGGCGCTAGTACTGACGGCGTTACTGATTTAGGTACGTCCATACATCGTTGGAAGACTGGTAATTTTACAGGACTAGACGTACAGAGTTTAAGTACTGGTGATAATGCTGATTGTAGAGTTAATATCACATCAAGAGGCACAGGAGATTCAGATGCTACTCTCCATTTAGATGCTAATGATACAGGCGAGGCGGAGATTGAGTTTGCTGTTGGAGGCACTATTGGTGCTGATGTAATATGGACTACCGAAAGTAATGATAGATTTGTTGTTACTACTTTAGCGGGTACTGATGCTCCTATTATTTTAGAGCCTAATAACAACCCTCTTGTATCTGCCGCTGAAGGTCAATTTACTGTCGATGGTCAGATAAGACTCGGCGATGTTTCAGGCACAGGTGTTACTACTCCTCTTGCTACAATAGGTTTAGTAAGTACAGATGAAGTCTTTATAGCGGACGCTGTCTGTGGTTTACGGATGTCTGGCGCCGGTACTATAAACATATTCCCTGTTGATGGAAATGGTGTAGGTACTACCGAAATTGCTAACTTAGGTACTAGCAATGACAGATTTAAAACTATCTTTTCTAAGAATGCCTTGGACACTTCCTCTGACCGTAACCTAAAGCAAAGCATTGAAGAACTTAGTGAAGCTGAAGTAAGGGTTGCACAGGTTTGTAAAGGTTTAATTCGTAAGTATAAGTGGAAGGACTCAGTAGAAAGAAAAGGTGTTGACGGTTCTCGTTATCACGTAGGTGTGATAGCACAAGACTTGGAAGCAGCTTTTGCAGCTGAAGGTTTAAACGCAGAGGAATACGGTATGTTTACAAGAAGTGAAGAAACAGGAACTCTTTCAGTTAGTTATTCTGAACTATTAGCATTTATTATCGGAGGACTATAAGATGGGAGAGTCATTAACAGGTTGGGACGCAATTCCCGGAGCAGTTTTAGGAACAGTAGGTGGTTATGCTGCTCTTACCGATTTACAAAACCAACTCCGAGGTTTAGGTAACAGAGCGTATACTGGTGGCATAAATCTGGGCAATCAGGCAATGCAGGACTCGACCTTTCAGCCTTACACCGTTACAAGCGGTTTAGCTAACGTAGGTACAACTGCTCAGGGCGGTTTTAATTTAAACTTGTCCCCACAACAGCAAGCAATGCAGAACGCGGCGTTTGGACAGGCTAATCAATTCTTTGGTCAAGCAGGACAAGGAATAACTCGCGCACAACAACAAGCTGCTTCAGGTTTGTTTAATCAAGCCCAAGGAGCTTTTGGTCAAGCGGGGCAAGGAATGACTCCTGCTGAACGACGGGCTGCTTCGAGTTTGTTTAGTCAGGCTCAGGGACAGTTCGGTCAAGTCGGTGAAGGCATGACACGAGCCGAACGTGACACACAAAACCGTAGATTTAGAGAAGCAGAGGAACTGTATGGTCGCGCTAGAGGCGACACAGGGGCGCTTGCCGGTGAATACTACGAGAACATCCGAGCAGCACAGCGTCCTGAAGAAGAACGTCAGCGCATGAACCTAGACCAAGGTTTGTTCTCTAGTGGTCGTGGTGGTATCTCTACTGCTGAGTTTGGCGGAACTGCTGAAGAGTTCGGGTTTGAAAAGGCTAGAGCGGAAGCAGGCTTACAAGCGTCAGCGATGGCACGACAGGCAGCGTTAGGCGAGCAAGCACAAGCTCTACAATCAGCACAACAGTTGTCAGGTCAGGCGTATGCAGGACAGCAAGCAGCACGAGCGAGAGACTCGCAAGCACTTGCTTTAGGTACAGGCTTAATGAGCCAGTCCTTCAGTCCTGAACAGCAAGCCTTAGCACAGCAGCAGGGCTTTGCAAACTTAGGTGGTGCTTTGATGGGTCAGTCCTTTATACCACAACAGCAAGCCTTAGCACAGCAGCAGGGCTTTGCAAACTTAGGTAGCATGATGATGGGTCAAGGTTACATGCCACAAGAGCAAGCCATTGGTTTGTTTGGTGCTTCACAGATACCGGCACAGATAGCTGCTCAAGGTCAATTAAGTGGTGCGGAACTAAGGTCACAACTTTCACAGGCTGGTTTAGAAGGCTTGTTAAACGCTGGTGTAACTGAAGCGCAGGTAAGTGGTAACTTGTACAATTCCATACTCAATTCACTTGTTGGCGGCGTCAACTCTTTCATGGCGGAGGATTAAAAATGGCTAGAGGTTTTTTAACAGGATTAGACTCTACGTTTAATCGAGAACTAGGTCAGTCAGTATCTGGCCTAGCAGAAACAATGCTAACAGGTGTTGGTCAACTAGGTGCTGGTATCGGAGGTATTACAGGAAACGAAGCTCTTGCTAGGGCAGACTTCCGACCTGAACGTGTTAAACTCAAGGAAAGGTTTGCACAGCTTACTGGCTCTAAAGACCCTAATGACCGTCAAGAGCTTTTACAAATTATGGGGAAAATGGGTGCTTCTCCAGACGTAATTGCAAAGTATCAAATGCAGTTTGCTGCTGAAGATAAGGCAGAGCAAGCAACAAAGCTACAAGGTACACAGCGTACACAGTTCTCCTCTTACTTGGACAAAACTTACCCTAATAAAGGTTACGGAGATTTGGCTTTACAGGGTTTGATTACTCCTGCCAATATGAAAGACTTTATTAAGGAAGCCTCTTCTGGAAAGACGACTACTGAAACAATTAGCGAAGACGGAAAGAACAAGTTAGTCGTGCTTGACGAGGGCGGTGA
>Ga0209199_1002157_pt1 | contig 21652 bp, 13 predicted proteins | sample COGITO_mtgs_1105_7_FD_184805 | JGI IMG/M metagenome (GOLD analysis project Ga0209199, IMG submission 184805) | Pelagic marine microbial communities from North Sea - COGITO_mtgs_110523 (SPAdes) (version 2) | ecosystem: Environmental > Aquatic > Marine > Epipelagic ...
GCTCAGCGTGCGCAATGTGGGCGACCCGATTCCTGACTATGCCATCGACAAGCTGTTTGACAGGTTTTACTCGCTACCCAACCGCAAGGGGCAGAAAGGCAGCGGAATTGGGTTGAGTTTTGTAAGGGAGGTGGCGAAGCTGCATGGGGGAACGGTGGCTATTGAGAATGTTGGGATGGGGGACGTGTGCGCGAGGATCAACACGCCAAGAGCGTGAGCGTTAAACTGCGTTATGAAAATTATCCAAGCGTTTAGGAAAATGCCAATCGAAAGGCATCTCAGAACGAGCAAAGGCTTGCCGGCGCGTGACATGCGAGCCCCACTGGTTGCGTATGCGCTGCGGCGATGGTCAGTAGATTGTTCGCCCGAGCACAGTCTGAACCCAAAGGAACACCATCTATGGCTTAACAACCCGCAAACCCTTTACGGTGTTAAAAGTGCCTCTTTGGCTCCGGGTTACGCCTCTGACAGGTCATCACCTCAATGAATATTATTAGTTTAAAAATCATGCCTTTTTTGCTTGTCGGTTCTTGCACTGGCATTGGGTACAAACTACTGGCTGACGAATTGCAACTATTGCGAATGGCAATCTATTTCTGTATTGCGGAGAAAAAATAATGCTTGGACTGACTCTACGTGAAGAATTTCGGGGTAAGCGCCTCAAAGGGACTGCCATTGAGCTCTCCAACGATACAAACACAGGCGCGACACAGGTTGCAGCAAAGGCATTTCTGGAGATCACATACCCCACACACGATCTCCTAAAAGGGATCGAGGCTGTTGGGCCAAACAAAGGTCAGCCAATTGCTGTAATAGGCGAGCGTGGCTTGGGTAAATCACACTTGATGGCAGCGCTCTACCATGCTGTAAATGATCCGGTTTCGACTGAAGCGTGGCTCAAATCTTGGGCGACGACCCTTGGGGATCCGAGCATTGGCAAGATTGCCCTTCGTAGCGAAATGCTAGTCATTGGTGAAAGCCTGCACCGCCAACGATTCAAATTCCTCTGGGACCTGCTGTTTGAACGCCATCCGCATGGCGCTTACATCAAGGGTAAATGGGAGGGTATGGGTGCGGCCAAAACAGACATCCCATCAGACACACTAATTCTGGAATTGCTTCAGCACAGTCCCACGATGCTGCTGCTTGACGAATTTCAGACTTGGTACGACGGTTTAACCAACACCAAGCAGTACCCATGGAAAAACTGGGCTTTCAATTTCATTCAAATTTTGTCGGAGATCGCTAAGGAGCACCCAGAGTTATTGGTCCTGGCTATTTCGGTTCGCAATGGAGGCAGCGACGCCTACCAACAAGTTCATCGCGTTAATCCGGTCGCTATTGATTTCAAGGCTGGCGGTAACGCTGAACGAATTCAGCAAGATCGTCGGCGAATGCTGCTGCATCGTCTCTTCGATAACCGTTTACAGATCGCGCCGACCAGCATTGAATCTTTGGTCGCAAAGCATGTGTCTGAATATTTCAGACTCATTGATGTCCCTCCTTCTGAGCAAGATAGAAAACGCAAAGAGTTTGCGGAATCCTGGCCATTTGCGCCGCACTTGCTGCGACTGCTTGAAGAGCAAGTTCTCATAGCAACGGATGCCCAAGAAACACGAGACATGATCCGCATCCTGGCCAACTTGTTCAAAAGCCATGGCGAACTTGCGCCGGTTCTGACCGCAGCAGATTTCAGGCTAGATGACGAGTCCTCAGGTATTGGAGCTTTGCTTGATTCGGTATCAAATGAGCACCACCGTACTCTTCGAGCCAAGGCCCAGCAGAACATCATCTCGGTGACTGAAGCGGTTCCAGACCATGCCAAATTGGCTCCGCATCTGCAAGAAATTGTCGGCGCGTTGTGGCTACGTTCCATCGCCGTTGGAAACCAAGCAGGTGCAGAGCCAGGAACACTCCAGACAGATGTCACGCGTGACAGAGCCATTGATGACAATGCCTTCCAGGTTGAGATGGCCACGATCGTTGAAAACAGTTTCAACATTCATCAAGACGGCAATCGACTTGTCTTTAAAGAGGAAGAAAACCCCCAAGCCAAACTGATGGCCTGTGCACGCAACGACAAATTATTTTCTGACGGCTCTGACATGGCTCACCTTGCCAAGGAAGTTCGATACGTCATTGGCGGGACCGAGGAGGTTGCGAAAACATTCAGGGTAATTGCTTTGCCTCAATCTTGGTTGTCGTCACCATGGGCATCGCTTGATGAGGCCGAACAACCTGAGCGCTGGGATGACAGACTTCCGATTCTCGTCCTACCCGAAGAGCCAGACAACCTGGATCAGCGACTTGGACGTTGGATTAAGGACCATCTGCAAAAACGTCGGAACACCATTCGTTTTTTGCTTCCACGTTCAGGTTCACTGAATGCATTCCAGGACCGTGATCTTTTGATCCTTGCCCGTGCTTCGATGAAGGCACAGGAATGGAGTAGCCAAAGTCCGGAATACAAAAAACTGCAAACCAAATACCAGAACGATTTGCGCGAAATACTAAAGAAACGATTTGATCGCTTTGCAGTTCTTCATCGCTGGAATTTCTCCGATCCGAATCAATGCGTATTCAATGTAGAAAGCCTCAAAAAACAAGGTTCCCTGATACCAGAAGGAATCGAAGAGGCAATGCTCAACGACTTATTTGTTCCAGAAGATTTCGAAGACCTAGTGCTTGCCGCCGCAAGTGAAAACACATCAGTTGGAAAACTGCTGAAAGAATTGCAAGAGCCCCGCCCTGCTGGCCAGGATTGCATTCCTTGGCTTGGAGAAACACTGATGAAAGAGCGCATTATTCGGCTTTGCTCACGTGGCAAGGTGGTCATCAACTTGCGTGGAATGGAAACCTTGCAGGCCCAGCCCGGCGAGGATGAAGATACAGCCTGGCGGCGCTTGCGGCCTAAGCTCTCCTTTACCGGACGCCAGCTTGATGAAGTCACTTTATTGGAGCCATCTGCGGTTCCAACAACTGGCGGATCTACTCAGACACCGCCTGCTACAACTGATGTATCGAGCCCCGGTGGTCTTTTTGGATTACCAACTCCACCAACAGTGAACGAGCCTACTCCAGGCGGATTCACGACAGTACCACTAAGTGGCGGCGGTATTTTTGGAGGCGGTGGCACAACGGCTGGAGCTAGGCCGCGTGTTGCACTGAACAATCCGGCAACTTCACCGTTAAACCTCATTGGCAAACTCGAGGGTTGGGGGATTGGGCCAGCAACACAGATTACAGAGGTGTCGATCAAAGTTTCCGCCGCCACCGGCGCACAACTCAAAGAGCTCCTCAAGAAGTTGCCCGATGGCATGACCTTCGAACTAAATCTTAAAAAAGAGGACAGCTGATGACAATCGATGCTGGTTTTCTAAATCGCCTGACCAAAGGTTCCCCCGAGGACGCTTGGCGCGTCATCATCAACAAAGCGCTTGAGATCAGCATTAAACCGCTTACCCAAAGTAATGCGGCCAGCGAGGTACTTAAGCGCGACCGAGAGATCGGGGCATTTGATTACTTCTTGTCTTCCAGTGGATGGGATCTCTGGCAATCATTTGGTAACACGGTTGAAAGAACATCAGACCGCCTTGTTCGATGGTGGGACGAGCCCTATAGTGCAAAAGCTGTGCTGATACTTGATGGGTTGTCACTTCGTGAATTACCTTGGCTATTGCAGGGTGCAAAAGAGCGAGGTTTCACTCTGCACGGGGCTACGGCTCATGCATCTGAATTGCCCGGAGAAACTAACGAATTTGCGAGAGCCCTTGGTTTCGGTAGCCGTAGCCAACTTCAGAATAACGGAGGTGGGCTTTCGCATCGCTTGCAACCGACACAAACCGAATGTCTTGACATGCCTTGGGCTGACTGTGCGTGCTTAATTAACGCTTCTCCCAACTGGGTTTTTTGGCACCACTGGCCAGACAGCAAACTTCATGATGGCGCTGTCGCGGGTCAAGGGCTTGACACTTTGACGCCAGACGCGGCATCACAACTGAGTAGCGACGATTTTTGGTCATTCGTTGAGCGACTAGCCACAGGCAGAAGACTCATCATTACCTCAGACCACGGGTATGCCGCGAGCGGCTACTTTCCAGATGCGGAAGGTGAAGTTGGCCAATTCCTAAAGAAGACATTCTCCAGCGGGCGCAGCAAGTCTGGGCGCGGAGATACCGGCCCTTTCGTACCGCCCGTGGCCCTTCAAGTTAACAGCCCCCATGGGGAACATCTTTTGGCAGTTGGCCGCTGGAAGTGGAAAAGCCAGGGAGGCTACCCGACACTGACTCACGGCGGACTCTCAATTCTTGAGGTGTTGTCTCCGTTTGTTGAATTATCAAAATAAATAAACTCAATCATGGCAACTAAAAAAGAACAAGTAGCTGAAGAAGTGGCCAAGGCCGTCGGCGCAGGCAAGACGGTCGCAATGGAAACCGTCGACTTCAACGACCCTAATCGTCCCAAGACTTGCCTTGAAGTCGACTTTCCGATCCTTCCCGTTAACCAGGTGGCGATTATCGAAGGCAACGCGGGTAAGCCTATCTACCAGATGTCAAAGTGGTGGGCGCGACGTCGCTCCAGCGTATTTCGTTCGATGCTCATCGCGGCGGCCACCAAGGCTCCCGAGGACAAATCGCACGCTGCAAAGCTGGTGTGGGACAACTACTACGCCAACCACCAGAAGAAAGGCGCGTTCAAGCACCTGAAGGTGGCCGACATCTTCATGGGCGGCGGCACCACGCTGGTTGAAGGCTCACGCCTTGGAATGCAGATGGTCGGCAACGACCTGAATCCAGTCGCGTGGTTCGTGGTCAAGCAGGAACTGGCCAACGTTGATCTGGATCAGGTTAAGAAGCTGCTTGCCGACATCGAGGTCGAGGTCAAGCCGCAGATCATGCCTTACTACTACTGCGACGGCCCGGAGGGTGAGAAAGGATCGTGGACACACCTGCCGACTAAGAAGTTGATGCCCGCCGATTTCGACCCGCTGTCTATTCCGCGCGACGAGCGCAAAGACTACCGCTACGAAGGTCCGGAGGTCATCTACACCTTCTGGGCCAAGCACGGCCCTTGTCAGGTAACGGGCTGCGGCCACCGGACGCCCATCATGACCAGCCCGGTGATGGCGGTCAAAACCATCAGTGTCAAGCACTGGGAGCACAGCTGCAGCAAGTGCGGCAGTGAATTCCACGTTGAGGAAAACGCAGCGCGCATGGCACCCGATGTTCCGCTGTTCGTCGCGCCGGGCGAATACCCATTCTCCATGCTCGACCGAAAGAAGGGTGTTGTCTGCCCGCATTGCGGCCACACTGCCATAGTAAATCTTGGTAAGGGAAAGAACAAGAAGGTCGAATTGAGTTTGGTGGTGCATCCGCAATGGCTGGCCGGTTCACCCAAACAGAATACGGACGGCCAATCCTTCGGCGGTTCAGCCCAAGACGATGTGGCTGCGACCACGCGGTGGGACAGTGAGCGCGCATCCAAGATTCGACTACTTGAAGTGCGTGGCGCACTGCCGGAGGAAGTGACCTGCCCAGAAACAAAGATCACCTTCAAACCTGAGGTCGGCACCGTCCCTAAGCGCTCAAACTATGCCTGCGGTGCCTGCGGCACAGTGCAGGATGTATTGACCACAGTCAAAGTAAGTGGCAAGACTGGACCGATGGCCGCTTACGCGGTGCAAGGCTATGCACCAAAGCGAGACGAAGCCGGAAAGCCTTACAGCGGCCGATTTTTTGCAGCCTACGATGCTGCGCGCGCAAAGCAATATGACGCGGCCTTCGCGGAATGGGAAGCACGCAAGGACGGCGATCTGAAGGATTACTGGCCGCGTTCAGCAGTGCCCTACGGTTTTATGACCGGCATGGCAAACGGCGACATCCGTGAGGGCCACGGTTTTACGCATTGGTGGACGATGTTCAACCCGCGCCAATTACTCGTTCATGCGCAACTGCTGAAGGCTGTTGTGAATATCGGGGATTACGACTGGACGGTGCGCGAGTTTGTGCTGGGAGCCTTCCAGCAGTACCTTCGAAATCAGAATCTATTTTGCTTTTGGGATAGCGGGTACGACAAGCTCGTTCCGCACATGAGCAATAACAACTATCACCCCAAGAGTAATGTCGTTGAAAACTGCGTTTTCTCGGTGTTGGGCCGTGGTAACTGGGCGTCTTGCATTGAGGGTATCAATGAAGGCCGCGTATGGGCAACGCAGCCGTGGGAGGCGGTCAGCGTAGAAAGCCTAAAGCGCCGCGATCCGGCTCTTGCGGCACAACTGACGGGCAAGAGCGAAAAGGTCTTGCCTGGTGACCCTGTGCTGGGCGCGGCAGTGCATCAGGGCTCGTCCACCGATCTAGCGCAGATTGAAAGCGGTAGCCTCGATCTGGTCATTACCGATCCTCCCTTCGGTGGGCTATTGCACTACTCTGAACTGGCCGACTTTTTCTACGTCTGGTTACGTCTTGCGCTAAAGGACAAGTACCCGCAAATCTTCAGCGGTGAATACACACCAAAATCGCTTGAGGCTGTGGCTAACAAGGCGCGCGAGACTGAAGATCCAGATGGTTTTTACCAGCGTCTGCTTACGCAATGTTGGCGCGAGGCGCATCGCCTCTTGAAGCCCAGCGGCATCCTCGCCTTCACCTTCCACCATAGCGAAGACGAGCCGTGGGTGGCTGTGCTGGAATCGCTTTTCGACGCCGGCTACTACCTTGAAGCGACATACCCCATCCGCTCTGACGAGACGAAGGGTGACGGCGAATTCGGCTCCAAGACCATCGAGTACGACATCATCCATGTTTGCCGTAAGCGCACCGAGGAACCCAAGCCCGTCAGCTGGGGCCGGATGCGTCGTGAAGTCATGGCCGACGTGCGGCAATTGCAAGGAATGCTGGAGAACCATGCCAAGGAAGGCCTGCCTGCTGCTGATATCCAAGTTATTCGTCGTGGTAAGGCTCTAGAGTATTTTTCTAGGCATTACGGAAAAGTTTACGTTGATGAAGGTCAGTCCATTTCTGTTCGAGATGCCCTTATCGGCATAAATCAACTCATTGACGAAGATGCAGACAAAGGTAAAGAAGTTCCACCAGTTAATTTAGAGCCTATGTCCCGTCAATTTTTGCGGACATTCGATGGCAAGTCCGAGATACCTCGTGACCAACTGCAGAAATTTCTTAAAGGCTCTATCACGACACCGGATGAATTCGTTCAGCGTGGTTGGTGTACAGAAAAGAACAAGGTTTTTACTCTAGTTGATCCATTAGAGTTTGCACGCGACTGGCAAGGAAAGCACAAACGCAAGCTCACATCTGATCTAGACCAGGCGCTCGTCTTGATTGGTGCCTGTATCGACGGCAGCGGAATCAATGCTGCTGACACATTAAAAAACGACAACTTCAAACCTCATGCGGCCTTGAAACCACTTCTCGATTGGATGAGCAGACGTGCTGCCACGTCGCACTCGCGAAATGCGGCGATTCGAGCTATCTCTATTTATAACAACTGGGCTGCGCAAAATCAAAAGCAAGTCCAGCAGATGGCTCTATTTTTTGACGAGGCGTAACCATGAAAATCCTGCAGGGTGATGTCTGGAAGCGAAGGGGTGTTAGCCTTCTATGGGGGGCCAACTCGCTGTCGGCTTTGGTCGAGCCTAAAGATGTTGTTTCAATACGGCAGTTTTTCGCACTCGTGGGAAATTGGCCAAATGATTTACCTTGCAACGATGGGAACACATTGGTCGTCGCGGGGCTTGAAGGTTGCGTTGATTTGATGGAGCCTGAAGAAGCGGAAGGCTGGTTGAAATCAGAATTCCTGCCCGCTGTTCTTGCATTTCAAGATGAATATAGTCTTGAGGCTGCACTAGTCTTTTGGTTACCCACTGGCAAGAGCCGGGTCCGCATGAACCGTGCAACAGAGGCCTATACGTGGATTTGCTCCGCCCCACATAGTAATCAGCACCTCGACATTGGCCGAATACTTTGGGCTGGAGCTGAGGCTGATGTTGGCCGAATCATTGATTCTGACAATACCAACCCAGATCCAGATGGGGCGGCTTGGATCGGACTTCATCATCCGAGGTTGTCTTGATAATGGCCGAAGAAGTCTTTACCCCTGGCGAGCGAATAACCCATCCGGAATACGGCCCAGGCGTTGCACTTGAAATTGCACGTGACGGATATTTGCGGGCATTTTTTGGGGTTGGTGAACGCAGAGTTCCGCTTGGATCTATACGCCGAGAACTATCGCGGACAGAGCGTATTTTGCGTGCTGTAGATGGAACAGCCGAGAGATCACGCAAGGCTTGGCTGTCTTATGAAGCCCACGCTCTGCCAGTTATGGAAAGTGCATCGGCATTAACCTCGGCAAAAATTGATCTACTCCCTCACCAAGTAGTGCTGACACACCGCATTGCGACTGCATCACCACGTCGTTACCTTATTGCTGACGAAGTGGGCCTCGGTAAGACCATCGAGACCGCTCTGATCTTGCGGGAGCTCGCAAGCCGTGGGGAACTGAGTCGAGCACTTATGGTGGTACCAGCTGGTTTAGTAAACAACTGGCATCGTGAGTTGAATGATGTCTTCAACCTTGATTTTGAGGTGTTCGGATCTGAGGGTGACATTACCGATAGAAAAACGAACGCATTTGCTAAGCACGATCGCTTGATTGCAAGTATCGACACGCTCAAAAGGCCTGCACGTATAAAACGCCTATTGGACGCTCCACGTTGGGATTTAGTGGTTTTTGACGAAGCTCACCACTTAACGGCATACCGCACCGGTGGAAAAGTTCGAAAGACCGAAAACTACAAACTTGCTGAGGCATTAAAAGACCACTCGCGGGACCTTCTGCTGCTTTCGGCCACTCCTCACCAAGGCAACCATTTTCAATTCTGGATGTTGGCACAGCTACTTAACCCAACACTGTTTGGCAGTCCTGAGGAAATGCTTGAGCACAGGCACCGTCTAAATACTGTGATGTATCGACGAACCAAGGCAGACGCATGCCAGCCTGATGGATCCCCTCTATTCGCTCGACGATGGGTACATACCGAATCTTTTCTCATGGGCATAGAGGAAAAGCTCTTTTACGAAAAACTGCGCGAGTACCTTGAAGACGGTTTTAATTTAGCAAGGCGGCAAGGCGGTAAGGGCCAGGCACTTGGATTTTTAATGGCAATTTTCCAAAAAATTGCTGCATCCAGTTTTGCTGCCGTTCGACGAACACTCAAACGTCGACTTCTGATGTTGACACTTCATGAAGCCTTTTTAAGAGACAAAGAACTCGACATCGAAGGCCGCGAATTGTTGACCAATGAAGCCAGGGAATTGGTTCATGAAGAATTCAATTTGGCTCGCGACAGTATTGGGCGCAGTGAGGTTGATCGCGTCATTGCCGATTTGAAATTCCGATTAGTGAAAAAGCTAGATGCCGAAGCACTGGAACTTGCATCAGATCCCTACGGAAGTGAGTATTCCGCAGCACATGCGGAGGAAGCAGCATCGGCGGTGGTCGAAATGCATTTGCCAGAAGAGCGCTTGCGTATTGGGGACTTGCTCAGTGTTTTTCCCCAACAACGGGAAACCAAAGCCCAGAAATTGTTAGATGGATTGGGAATTTTGTGGCGACAGAATCCCAATGAAAAAATCGTGATCTTTGCGACTTACCTTGGTACTGTCGATTTAATCGCACGTGAGATTGATCAGACATTTCCTGGGCAAGGCGTAGTAGTTTTGCGCGGTGGTGATCACGGTGCAAAGGTCGCCGCTGAACGTCGTTTTCGGCAAAAAGATGGGCCAAGAGTATTGGTATGCACGGCTGCGGGTCGAGAGGGCATCAACCTTCAATTCGCCCGCATTCTGTTTAACTTTGACCTACCGTGGAACCCAATGGATATTGAGCAGCGAATCGGGCGAATCCATCGTTATGGGCAAAACCATACGGCTCAGGTTTACAACTTGGTAATGTCTGACACGATTGAGGGTAGGATATTTTTGCTGTTGGATGAGAAGCTGACCGAGATTGCTCGCACCGTTGGAAAGGTGGACGACGAGGGCAATGTTGCTGAAGACCTTCGCGCGCAGATTCTCGGTCAACTCTCCGAGCGCTTGAACTATGACCGTCTCTATCAAGAGGCTCTGTCTGATCCGGAATTGAAACGCACGAAGGTTGAACTTGAAGCCGCTATGTCAAATTCGCAGGAAGCGAGACAAGTAGTTTTTGATCTGTTTCAAGACCTCAATGGATTCAGTCTTGATGACTACAAGCCGTTTTCTGACGTTTCGTCTGGGCTTGGTCGCTTGGTTAGATTTATGTCAGCTGCTGTTGAAGATCGACAGCAAAAGCTTATCAAAATTGACGATGAGACCTATGACCTCGTGACTGTCGACGGGTCTCGGCGCGCTAGATTTACGTTGAACCGGGAAACTGCGACTGGGAGTGACACCATTGAATTGATGGGCTTAGATCACCCTTTGGTACAAGAAGAATTAGGCCGGTGGCGAAGTGTGCCGCCTGAAGAAATTGGCTTGGCTGTTAAGGGCGATTTGGCTGACCCCGTGCTGCTGTCGTTATGGATGGTTGAAGCATCAGGAAGAAATGGTGAACGACGCGTGGTTGTTCAAGCCATTGCTGTCAAACAAGACGGTAGCCGTGTGCCGTCCGTGGAGCGGCAAAGTGAGCGCTACATGCAATCTTCACCATCAAATTCAGCATTTTCGCCAGAGCAACGAATAGAGCTATTTTCAACAACGGTTGAACCGACCTTGCAACGTGAACTTAAGCATAAGGGCGCTGCAAATGGCGATGGTAGCTACTCGGCCGAATTGATCGGATATGTTGAGATCACAAATCTAGCGCCTCAATAACCGACTCGATACCGGTTTGCGGCCATAGCGCTCTGAACAACAAAATTTCATTCAACTTGGTTCAAAGCCTGTTTTGCCTTCACCGGCAAATTCACGGCTCGGAACCAAGTCCGAAAAAGTCATGAGGTTTTGAGACAAACGGGGTTTGAGACGCCTTTACCGGGCCACTGGTGCAGGTCGCAGTCAGGAGCCCAAAGCAAAAAGCCCCGCGTGGTGCGGGGCCTGAGGCTGCCTCAAGGCCTGCTGAGCAGGTTTGAGGTCTTTGTACTGGCGGGTTGAATGGCATACGAAAACTCGGTGCGAGTTCGCATCTGTAATAGCTATCTAGAAAGACAGGCTCATGCTCGGCAACATCATCGGCGACCTCATCGGCTCTGCCTACGAGTTCAGCGGATACAAGGGCAAGGCGTTCAGCCCCCTCTTCCACCCCAAGTCACGCTTTACAGACGACACCATCTGCACCGTGGGCGTTACGCAATCGCTGCTTGATAACGCGGACCCTGCAACCACCCTCATAGCGTGGTGCGACCGCTATGCCGAGAACGGTGGCTGGGGTCGTGCCTTTGCACAGTGGTTTACCGCAAGCAAGCCTGAGCCCTACGGCAGCTGGGGCAATGGTGGCGCCATGCGAGTGTCGCCGGTAGGGCTCCTCGCAACCTCCGAGGAGGCCGTCATCACGATGTCTGATGCGGTCACCAACATCACCCACAACCACCCTGAGGCGGTGGCGTCTGCGCAGGCGGTTGCACTCGCAGTATTTTGGGCTAGGCGAGGTGCGCGGGCGGAAGACATTGCAGCGCGACTAGCTGGGCGCTGTGGCTACCCACTGCACCGCACGCCTGACGATATTCGCCCTGGGTACAAACGAACCGAACGCGCCAGCGACTCTGTACCCCAAGCCATTAGCTGCGCCCTACACGCCGTTAGCTACGAAGATGCCATTCGTAATGCGGTGTCACTCGGCGGTGATAGCGACACCATTGCCGCCATCGCAGGCGGTATAGCGGAAGCCATGTTTGGCATACCCGATGAAATCAAGACCGAGGCATGGACTTACCTGCCAGCAGATATGCGTGAGGTGGTGACACGCTTTTACGAGGCAACGAACAGCCGCGACTGATTTTCTACCAGCTCGTGAGGGCTAAGGCAGATAAGACGACCGAGAGTGGCTATTCCACGCCGCGGTGTTTAAAATAGCACTCTTATATGCCCACACTTTTGACATCAAATGAATAACATTGATCAGACGGTTGAACACTGGCTACCCATATTTCTGGAGCCGTTCACGCATATTTCCTACGGTGTCATTGCGCTCACTTGTCTCTTCGCACTCGCCCTGTTATCCATAATTGTTTTGAGCCGTGCTGGCTCAAAAGTTCAACGTCAGATCCGGGATGCACGAAGAATAGTGGAAGGTTGTGAAAATGAAGTCGATTTCACAAGCAACTTCGGCGCAATCAGTGCTGGCATCTCGGCACTGCCGGTGTTCGCCCACTCATGGGTTGAATTTGAAGAAACGCTCATTCCGCCTTTGCAAGAGGTAGACGACCCCGCTTACCGTGTATACCGAAACACCACCCGACCGCAGGACTACTTCAACGCTAAAACGACACTATCCGACGTCAAACCATTTATCGAGAGCGACCGGCTGATTGGTATCGGCCTTATTTTGACGTTTCTTGGGTTAGTTGCGGCACTGTCAAAAGCATCAGGCGTCTTCATAGACCAAGACAAGGAAGCAATAACGGAGGGGTTGGCTCAACTTCTATCAACAGCCGGTGCGAAATTTCTAGCGTCTATCGGCGGCCTTGGCGGCGCCATCACACAGTCCATATTTCAAAGTTTGATCCATCGGCGTACGGAAGCAGAGCTGGCCAAATTTAATGACGCGCTTGAAAAACGCCTCAGTTACGCTAGCCAGGAACGGATTGCCGCAGACCACTACGGGCACGCTCAGAGACAGACCGCTAGACTCGAGGAAATGGGAACAGAGATCACTCTGGCGCTTGGCAATCAACTGAGAGAGTCCTTAGAGAAGTTACCCGGCATGATGGGGCAGCAATTTACAACAGCACTTCAGCCGATGCAAGACCACCTCGAAAGCGTTACGAAGCAATTGGCGGAGGGAAGCGAAAAATCAGTTGCGGATATGGTGGCGCAGTTTTCCGAGCAAATACAAGGTGCCAGTGACACCTCGATGCAAAACGTTACGCAGCAGCTTGAAACACTGTCGAGCACGTTGGCCTCGACCGTCGGGGAAATGCGCCAGAGCAACGCAGAAATGCGGACAAGCCTCTCCGAGTCGCTAGATGCCCTTAAAACGACATCAGCAATTTTTAAGGACGCTGTTGGTAGCAGCGCCGACGCGGCCTCGACACAACTCAAAGAGCTAATTGAACAGTTGAAGGCACAGCAGGAGAGCACCGCCAACTCAATGGCCGTTATGGTTGATCAGTTCAAGCAGAGCACAGAGGAAGTCAACGAGAAATTAAAAGACAGCTCCACCGCGGGTATGGCACAGATTGCAGCGGGTATACAAGAGGCGCTCAGAGGCGTGCTGGCCGAGACAAAGGCAAGCTCTGCAGAACTTGCGAAAAATATTAGTAGTTTGGTGTCAGACACAACAAACACGACCGTAAAGGAAGTGTCCGCCACAATAACTGACGCTACGCAACGAATCGCTGATGCGATGCAACCAGTTACGGATGGCTTGGCAGACTGGAGCCGAGAATCGCAAGCAGTCAGCGGTGCGCTGTCACAAACAAATCTAGAGCTCGGCCGCCATCAAACTGGATTGACGCAAAGCGGTAAAAGCATTGCCGATGCGGGCGTGGCCTTCTCCACTGCCGCCAGCACCTTACGTAGTGCTACGGACCCACTGGCGCAAACACTTTCGAAGCTGGCTTCAGCAGCGGAGGCCATCCAACAGGCCACAGTAAACATCAAAGCAACAACGACAGATCTCGGGGTACAACTCACGGCGACCAGCGAGTCGACCGAGACCTCATTGAAGTCGCTCGAAGATCTCTGGGTTGCGCATTCAGCACACTTCACAGGCGTTGACAAATCTCTAGAGAGTGCGTTCCAGGTGATTACCGAAAACTTGGAAACCTCTCTAAGTACCATTAGAGAATTCAACAACGATTTCAGCGACAAAGTTGGTAGAGCGCTTACTGACCTGGGCTCAATTGTGAGCGATCTCTCGGATACTACCGAAGACCTCGCTAAACGATTGAAGTGAGGCAGTCATGAAAAATGAGGACTCCGGGTCAGACTACTTTGCGTCAATGACCGACATGATGATCGGCATCCTGTTCATTTTTGTGATCATGATTGCGTTTTTTGCTTTTCAAATAAACACCACCGACGCTGTCCCACGCGCTGTTCACGACCCCGTGGTGGAAGAAAATAAGCGCCTGAAAGCTTTAATTGACCAGCTGGAGAAACCTAACCCACTAGAGACCTACTTGACCAAAGGACAGGAGGTGAGAAACGGAATCGTTTCAAGCGCGATCAAGCTTCTAAAAGAAAAGGGAGTAGACGCACGATCGGTAAAACAGGGTGTGATAACTATATCGGGAAAAGGCCTGTTTGGATCAGGCCGCTCTGACCTGGACAGTGTCCTAGGAGCGAGAGATAAAGTGAACACTATTGCAGAAACGTTGGAGTCCCAAGTTGCTTGTTTCGCTGTATCGGAAGAGGCCCTTGTAACCGACGACACCTGCAACCCCGACAGAATATTTGTAGAGGCTGTTTTTATAGAGGGTCACACGGACAATATTCCCGTTTCGACGACTCTTCTCGATGGGTCGACCTCAAACCTAGAGCTCAGTGCGCGCAGGGCTACCAATACCTACCAGCAGGTGGTACTCAAGCGACCATTTTTAACAAAATTAAAGAACCCATTCGGGCAACAGGCACTCAGCGCTGCTGCATACGGCGAGCAGCGCCCGATCGCAGACAACAAGCTGCGACAGGGGCGTGAAGACAATCGACGCATCGACATAAGACTTGTTATGCATGTTCCGCAATCAATTGATGCGCTAGAAAAACTTCACGTCAAGCACGGAGTGCGAAAGTGAGTCTGAGGGACGTGATCGCGCGATTTGATCCGAGCGTACTGCTCGTTCGCATGAAGGACCAGCGGCAGATGCGCAAGGCTGAAAAAAAGCTTGAGGCGCTTTCAGACGGCTTGGACGCCTTCGTGGTCGAGCCAACGCCAGAGCTATTGCAAGCGACCGTTGACCGCTTAAAGGAAAACGACTTACCGGACAGACGCGTAGCAAAGCAAATGGCTATGGGCGGTCTACCCGAGTTATTTGAACTTAACAACGGACAACACTGGGTAAAGCGTTTTATCGAACTGGTCCACGACGCAAGTAGCAGCGTGCTAACGCGATGCCTACTCATCGGCTATTTGCGTACCGCTACAGAAAACGATTCGCTCTCGACCTTGCTTCGTAACTACTTAAAGAAAAATGAAAATCGCTTACCTCGGCAATGGCAGCTCCGGATAGCGCGGCACGACTTATTGGGAACAAAGGTCGGAGCGCACGTTGCGCGACAAATTATTGATGCCACCGATCAGAGTCCGCGTGAAATCATGCTGGACGCTGGCTTGCGAGGGATTTTGGAAACCTCCGCATTCTCCGAGAATATATTTTTTGAAATTTGCCAGCAACTATCCTTTGGTCATACCGACGAGTCTCTAGCAAGATTTTTGGAGTGGGTACGGCCAAACGGCGATAAGCATGTTTTATTTAGCAAGTCTTTGAACCGCTATGCTGTTGCGTTGCTAACACCCTACCTTGATACGACCCCCGATGATGCTCACAAGTTGGCGATACAGGGCTTTCTTGTAGATGTTTTCAACGATCCACGTATTCATCGCGCAGCCTGGCGTGTTGTACCGGAGACACTACGAAACGTGCTGAACCGTTGGCTTACGGAGCAGTCATTCGAGCTTCTCATGCAAATCGTGAATTCTAGTAACGACACCACACAGTGGCAGGAAAGGCAACAGTTTTGGATGCCTTATATTGCCGCCGGCCATATCTCCGAAGCCTGGGTGGTTTTAGGTTCCAAAGGCGCTGCAGTTGCAAGGCAACTTGTTAGACGAGGCGAGCTTAAGTCAGCCGCGGTGTACGGCTTATTGCAAAGCGGTGACGTGAACTCCCTCCACTCGATGATCTTGCTACGGATAGGTGACTGGGTCATATCAGAGTGGACCCATTTGGGTAAGTTGCGTTTTTATAACCAGCTAACTAATAAAAAAACGCCCAAGTTCTACCAAGATATTTATCACGCAAGCGTCATACGGGTTGACTCTGCTACTGATGAATTTTTTACTCACCATGTCGGCTGGCAATCACAAGTACGCCAATATTTGACCAGGAAGATAGGCGTTGATGTGTCGGCACCAACCGCCGTGACCAAGCTTGCGAAAGCTAGGAAGGGCGGAGAAGCATGTGTGAGCTGCGGGAAGCTTTGGCCGGCAATCATGCTTGACGTTCGCGGCAAATGTCGGCGTTGCAATGACATAGGATTTAAAACACGATGAAATCATTAAATTTTCAATTCGCACTAAGCGCTGACGGTATCACTTTGACACTAGTCGAGTCTGAAAAACCCTTCTTTGGTAGACAACGCGAGCGAGTTCTAGATAAAAAATCGTGGCTAACCACTCCTGAGCTACATGCAATTTCAGCGCTCGCATTCATCGAGTCACGCTGCGAAGAAGCTAATGACGGAACACAGGCGCTGTCAAATGGAAGCGGTTATCACTTATCGCACGCCACTGTGTCCGCTTTTACTGATGCGCAGGCGCTTTCTGTTGGCTTGCCAACGCCAGTTCCGTATAGTTTGCGCCTCTCATTAAATGGCGCTCTCACCGCAAACGCTACCAAGGTATTGGCAACTTGGCATAACGCGTCTGGGAAAAGAGTGCAGCTTCAGGAGTCTGGCGCTATCGCAACTGACGGTAAGAACCACTACCGCCTCCCTTCCGGACTTTTTCAAGTGTTGTTGGCGGTGGATACCTTCAACGCTTGGGATGGCAGCAGTCTAGACGAGCGCTTAGCCCTAGCTTCTATGCTCAAGGCTCGTCTCAAACAATATTTTGGTGCCGCTATCGAGCTTGACAAGCAAATTGACGACTTGAATTTAATGCACGCATCCAGCCTATCTCTGGATTTGCGAGTAACCCGAAATGGCATTGATTTTGATCCCGTTTTATTTTCTTCAGAAGTGACATCAAAATGGGCGGACGGCGAACTAATAGAAGAGGAGAAGCAGGTCGTTAAGCCTGAGCTTCAAGCAGCCTTTCGCTCTCTCTTCAAAGCATCAGACGACGTTAAAGCAACTTATGTCGTTGAACGCAACCAATACGTTTTTATAGATCCCGCCCTCAGGCCGACAATCCAGGTCATACGTGACGCCCAAAAACTGCCCCCGGCAGAACGGGCCAATTTCGCAAAAAGTCCTCAAAGCTTCATAAAACAAAAATTACTAGACGATGGTCATGATGACGAGACCGCTGATGAATTGGTTACTAGTAGTTTTATTGAAACAGACCAATTTTCAGCTCGCGTACTTGAGGTTGGACTGTGGAGCCCACCTGTCTTGCCTTTTATTCAGAGGCAGGCAAACACATGGATACCAGAGGGCTTTGGACTGAAAATCGGGACTAAGAGCTACAACATACCTGAGTTGAATATCAAACAGACAGCGGAGCTGATCGCCGATGCGATGAAGCACAACACGCCCACAGTCACCATTGCCTGCTGCGAGGACCCGCTGCCCGCCAACCAAGGAGTACTTGATGCGTTGAATTCAATTCTGTCATTCCTCAAAGAGCAGCCTGTCGATATAACAGATGACATAGAACCGGATGATGCTACTGACCCTGAGCCAACACCTCCAAAAAATCCCACGGGCAAGTCAGTACTCATCGTTCACGACAATTTTCTGGAATCTGGTTTCACGGCGAAATTTAAACATCGTGCGACCACTGTAGCTTTCCAGATGCCAGATGGTATGTTGAGCCAGCCAAAGGCTCATCAAGTAGAAGGCTTGGAGTGGCTGAGGAGCTGCTGGGTGAAAGGCTTTCCCGGCTGCCTTCTCGCAGATGACATGGGTTTGGGTAAAACTTTTCAAGTGTTGGTATTTTTGAAATGGCTTAAAGATTTTTCTATTGCGACGGGATCCCCCATTAAGCCGATACTGATCGTCGCCCCCACAACGTTACTTGGGAACTGGGAGCGAGAGGCAGCGATTCATTTAGAGGCGGCTGCACTAGGCGGCACGACTCTTCTTTACGGCTCTGCACTGCGAAAGCTAAGACTGCCTGGTATGACGACCAATGATGTTGTTGCTGGCAAGCAAACACTTGACGTCGATACGCTGATGAATAGCGGGTTAGTGTTAACGACATATGAAACCATGCGTGACCACCATATCTCGCTAGCAAGCTTACCGTTCAGCTGCATTGTTTTTGATGAGATGCAGAAGATAAAAAGCCCCACCTCCATGATGACGCACGCGGCACAAGCACTAAATGCGGATTTTCAAATTGGTATGACAGGTACACCAATTGAAAACAGTCTTGCCGATATTTGGACTTTATTTGATACGCTCATGCCAGGCGGTATGGGATGGGGTGACCTAAGACAGTTTATGGCAATGTATAGAGATGCAAGCGCCGATAAATTGATAGCTCTAAAGGCGACATTGCAGATAGGAAAAGGGGAGATGCCGGCGCCAATGCTTCGTCGTATGAAAACAGAGGTGGCCAAAGATTTACCTGAAAAGTACCAGCATATTATCGACACTCAGATGCCAGTTGAGCAAGCGAGTCCTTACCATGCCGCAGTCCTACTTGGAAAGAAGGCTGCGAAACCGGGTGACCGAATGACTGCGTTTCAGGCAATCAGAGGTCTGTCGCTACACCCATATTACCCAGACGCAGAGGAAGCGCGGGATGGAGCCACTTATATAAATAACTCGGCTAGGCTCCGGTCAACGATCGAGATACTTGACAAGGTGCACGTATCGAATGAGAAGGCGCTCGTATTTGTTGAAAGTCGTGCCATGCACGAGTGGCTAGCCTTCTACCTCAAGCAACGCTATCAGCTAGCGAAAACGCCATATAGAATTTTTGGCGCAATCGCATCTAGCGTTAGAACGCAAATTGTCGATGACTTTCAAGATCCTTCGAAGACAGGTAAATTCGATGTCCTACTACTATCACCTAAAGCAGCTGGGGTCGGCCTCACGCTCACAGCCGCGACCCACGTTATTCACTTGACACGCTGGTGGAATCCCGCTGTTGAAGACCAATGCACGGATCGTGCCTATCGGATTGGTCAGACTCGTGCAGTTCACGTGCACATTCCTCGATCTATTCATCCACTGTACGGGGAAGGTAGCTTTGACTGCATACTGCACAATCTCCTGGAAAAGAAACGGACTGTCTCAGAAGAAATGCTGGTGCCAATGGAAGACGGGAAAGAGTTAGATCAAATTTATGAAGCAATGGGCATGCACGCAAACGGTGAGTCAGACGACGAAACCATTACAACGTGAGGCGTGCGACGCACACGGCTTTTTGTAAAAAATGAAGTGGCAAGCAAGCCAGGCTTAGCAGTGAGCCCTGAGCTACTGCAGGCCTTTAAAGAGACGCGATACACGGTGCATCACAAGCCACCCTTCAGCATGCAGATCGGGGTGCGTTGCGAGCCGCTACGCGCGCTGATAGCTACGAGCCATCACCAGCATGCGGCGTTCATCACCGCTTGGAATCCATTTAGCCAGCCGCTCACCGCCAAAGAAAATGCAACGCGTCAAGCCGCTTTGGTGCGTGATGTAGATGCCCTCGGCCTTGCCTACATTGAAGGCATTGGACAGCACCCAAGTAACAACTGGCCAGGTGAGCACAGTTTGCTGGTGCTGGGCATCGACGAAGCGGCTGCCAAGACACTGGCGGCTACTTACGGGCAGTACGCATTTGTGTGGGCAACCTCAGACGCGGTGCCTGTTTTATTGACGCATGACGCGTATTGACAAAACTGCAGGTGTTGGAGCCTTACGGCCACATTGGCTTCTCAGGACATAAGGCCAAAGGCACTCTCAAGGCTGCTCCAAAAAAACTTAAGCACCCATAGCAATACACCTAACAACAGAGCCAGGTAGGCAAGGAGCGGGAGCAACATCAGAAAAGATGCTACCCAGTCAATCAGATCCGTCTTTGCAGCGTCACCGTCCTCGGAGTCCTTATAAGGACCATTCTCCTCCTCCCACTCATCAAACTCTGAGCAGATGGACCGTAACTCCCATGCCCAATCCTCGCTAAGAGCCTCAAGGTTTTCATCATCCGGGTCCGCGGGACAGTAGTGGAAAGAAAACTTTGGGTATGTGTCTGATACCCACCGTTCCAGCCGCTCATCTCGTTGAGCGGACGCCACGCGTTCTCGTTTTATCTGCTGCCCCGAATGAGTAAATCTTTCTAATAGCGCCTCGTAGAACCCCTTTGCCAGCAGCCGGAGTGGCAAGAGGAGTACCCATAACAAGATATACGCCCCCCCTATTAGTGCCCCAATTACTTTCATTCATCGCCTCCCGATCGTTACAACTAATGTGCTGGACAACTCGCGTGAATACATATTTTTATGCCGATGGCATCACTTCAGCGGATGCTGGGCGCTCGCCTGTTAGCAAGAAATGGAGCGCCGCACCTGCCTCGTTTAAAGAGAAGTGAATCTCAGGCCCCTCTTCATCCTCAGCTGGATAGAAGACAATCCCTGAACCCTCAAAAAGGTTTATCCCATCGTAGAAATCACCAGATCCGTAAGGCGACGAATCTTGAGCCGGGTCATACTCTTTGTGTAAGACTTGCCACTCATTCTCCTCATCGTGGATGACCTCACCCGCGAATGGACCCTCAAGGATCTGGCATGTTTTAGCCTCATGGCCATAGCTGTAATGAGCCCAATAGAGGTCTTCTGCATACCGAAACCAATCGACGCCATCGAAATCGTAAGCATCGCAATAGTCCTCCGAACCATCCTCTTCTTCAGAATAGTCGCACCGCGAGCTTCTCGTCTCAAACAAGTCAAGCATCTCGCAATTTTCATCTGTTATTAACTGCTGGAGGTTCTTGAGGAGGTGTGTCAAATGATCATCGCAAGCGAGGTCAAAATCTCCAAACATCTCAAACGGTGTCGTATGCTGGATCCTCGCTTTGTAAAACCCTTGATTGACGTTGATATCTATTCCCCTGTCGCGCATCTCAATCAGGTCTATTCCATCCCAACGCGCCTCGCCAGAGAAAATTAGCTGGCAACCGTACGCAGCATAGGTCTCGTGGTTTTTCTTGACCCTTGATACCAACCTAGTTACCGTCTCATCTAGCGCTTCTTGATTCTGTTGATTTTCCATTTCGTCATTTCCTCATATTTTTCGTCGCCTTCCTTTCGGTCAGCTTTGGTTTTTTTCACGTTTTACTTCGTCTTGCTTCCCGCGTAAGAGATCGCCACCCACGCGACAACAATTCCAATCAACAAGAAAGGAAAGTAAGCCAGCGTCAGCGCCAGTGCCAGGGGTCCCAGGAGAGTGCATAGAACCACTGTCCACCAATTGAGTCTCGAGCTATTCCACCTTTGAGGAATCACCACTTCAATCTCGTCTGGGGCGATCCCTGACCTGATGAATTCACATTGCTCCCGCGACAGCGTACGAAACACCTCATGGATCTTTTTGGGGGAGTGTCGCCACTCGGCATACAGCCGCCC
>Ga0209199_1002158_pt1 | contig 21648 bp, 19 predicted proteins | sample COGITO_mtgs_1105_7_FD_184805 | JGI IMG/M metagenome (GOLD analysis project Ga0209199, IMG submission 184805) | Pelagic marine microbial communities from North Sea - COGITO_mtgs_110523 (SPAdes) (version 2) | ecosystem: Environmental > Aquatic > Marine > Epipelagic ...
CAACTCCCCCGCTATGTTTTTCGCAGAGCCAACGGCAGCTTTCGCTACAAAAGGAATGTTCCAGAGCGGCTTAGACCCCTCATTGGAAAGGCGACCCTGTATCGCCAGCTCGGGGACAGCTACCGAGAGGCCATGCAGGCCCTGCCCCTGGTGCATGCCAGGATCGAAGCCTTGCTGAACGATGAGACAGACAAATCGGCGAGAGAACGCAGCTTAGAGATAATCCGTGGAGCACTGGGCGATGAGGTGGCTGAGATGGTGCTGGCCGAGGCAGTCCCAGAGTACTCTCCTATTGAGGATGCTCTGAATGAACTCGGCAAAGACCTGCACAAACAAAAGATGCCACCAGAAGTGGTCCAGCAGGTCTATACCGGCAAGCTGAAGCCTGACGTCCTGACCCTCGCCATGACCCTGGACCAGTATGAGGCCTACAAGTCAGACACACCTAAGGCTGCCAGGGAGATTGGACAGCGGGTAGAACGGCTACGCACAGACATGAAGAGCGTCTTCGGCAAGCAGAAGCTGAAGTACACGCCCCTGACAGACATCACGAGACAGGATGCCAATGACCTGCGGGACCACCTGCTGAGCAGGGTCTCAGCCAACAGCGCCGTGAGAATGCTGGGTGCGCGCAATATAAATCCTTCATCGCTTTAGCCGAGGTCACTGCAAAGCGGTGTAACACTCTCAAGTTCGTATCGACCTATAGACCACCTTATCTTCGTGCCTGCGAAACTTGCGGCTGCTCGATGCGTCTATTGGGCATCGGAACTCGCCTGAGAATAGGTCAACGCTGACGTTGGCAAGATAGCACCGCGGCTAGAGATCACCTTCACTGCTGTATGATGAGCTTTTTGCAAAGCCACTGCAGGTGGTGACGCATTAATAATCTCAGCCAGAAAGCGGCCGTTAAAGCTGTCCCCTGCTCCGGTCGTGTCGACAACTGAGGTGGCTGGTTCAAATACCTGCGCAAGGCAACTAAAGCCGAAACAGACCGGTCCCTTGCCCCCGTTTTTCACAACTCCAGTAGGAACACCGGCTGTGATCACCCGGCTAATGGTGTGCCCCACAGTTGGATCAGACCAGAGCAAACATTCGTCATCGAACGACGGTAGGATCAGGTCACATTCACCCATCACTTCTAGCATCCATGATCTAGCGACTTCAGGACTGGCCCACAAAGCGGGCCTATAATTTGGATCAAAAACAACCAGACCGCCGTCGACACGGTAGATCTTGATCCAGTCCAGCAACAATTTGCGTCCGGATTCAGGTAGGATCGCAATGGTGATGCCTGACACAAACAAAGCATCTGGACGCCCGAGCAGTTCCACGAGCGCAGTATCATCCATCATCGTACGGGCTGCGGAAACCTCGCGCCAATAGGTGAAACTTCGCTCGCCCGACGGGTCGGTCGAGATCGCGTAAAGACCGACCGTTTTATCCACGCGGGTCACGGTAGCGTCGGTCAAAAGATTGGACTCTTCCGCGAACTTCAACACACGTTTGGAATAGGGATCGTTGCCCAGAGCGGTAGAAAATCGAACCTCAACGCCTGGATCGGCGAAAAGTCGCAGATAATAAGCTGTATTGAGAACGTCTCCTGCTACTCCGACGGTCGCCGTGCGGGACATCGCGTCGTCGAATGATAGCTCGATCATCGCCTCACCAAGGCAGGTGATCTGTCGCACCTTGGCAAAGCGACCCAGCAACTTGGTTACCTGTGATGGTAGACTGCTGCACGTCATCCTAGACGCATCCCGCCATCAACGGGAACATCCACCCCGGTGACGTAGTCAGCAGCGTCGCTACAAAGCATTACAACCGCTCCGACACAGTCTTTTGGGCTTCCGATACGGCCAGCCGGGATCTTCCCTTCGACATTCGCACGGTAGGGCGCATCCGAAAGCGCCACGCGGTTGCGTTCGGTCTCAATAGCACCCGGCGAGACCGAGTTTACCGTGATGCCCTGCGGGGCGAGCCGCACCGCGAGATTGCGCATCATGTTCTCGATCCCGCTTTTCAGACCCGCATAAACGAGCATGTTCGGATGCGGACGCCATTGTTGAACCGAACCGATATGGATGATCCGGCCAAAGCCCTCCCTTTGCATATCGGGAACGACAGTCTGGATCAGCGCCAACGTGCCAAGTACATTTGCGTCGAACTGGCGCCGCGCCGTTTCGGCGTCGATCTCCTCCAGCGGCTGCGGAATCTGAATGGCGGCATTCACCACCAATAGATCAATGGATCCGCCAAGACCGTCGGCAGCGTCTGTTACAATGGCGCGCGGCGCATCAATATTGGTCAGGTCGCCCTGAACGATGCAGCTGTGTCGCCCCGTTGCCTTGATCTTTGCGGCGACAGTCTCTGCATCCTCAGCCGCGCCAGCGTAGTGGATACATACATCGGCCCCTTGTGAGGCAAGCCCGATAGCGATATCGCGCCCGATCCCGCGGCTTGATCCGGTGACAAGTGCGCGCCGTCCGGTTAGGTCAAACATCGGATGGTCCTCTCGTGCTCAGCAACGGGCTGGCAGACGTTGCGATAGAGTAAAGCGCGCCTGTCTCGACTTCGGTCACGACAAGGCCCATCGCGCCTGAGGGGTCGAGCGCCACATTTGTGGGCTTTGCACCCGGCAGGGCAAGCGTGGAGATCAAGGCGCCGTCCGGGCTATGCCGTGTCACGGTGCCTTGCCCAAAGTTCGCGACAAACACCGACCCGTCTGTGGCAAAGGCCATACCGTCCGGGCCGACCGGTCCCGGCGTCGAGGCGAGGCTTTGCCAGGTGCCAAGATCGTCGTCGTAAGCCCCCGATATCAAGCGCTGGCGATATGTCTCAGCAATTACCAGAGCACCATCGGGGCTGAAGGCGATCCCGTTCGGAAACATCAGACCGTCAGCGATCTTCTCGACATGGCCGTCAGCAGTCATGCGGCAGACATAGCCAATAGGTTCGATGCGGGCATCATTCGAACAGGTAAAAACCAAGCGACCGACCCGATCAAAGCAGAGGTCGTTGGGTTTGCCGAGCGGCCCTCCATCGACGCGGTCGGCAAAGTTGGATGCGCGACCCATAGCCGGATCAAACCGCCGTATGGCATTCATCCCCTGATCAGCGATCCACAGGATGCCGTCGCGATCGAATGCGGCACCGTTGGGTCGTCCGCCTATCTCGAAAAACACTGGACCCTCCGGCGCAAGACAGCCAATGCGCCCGCCTTCGATCTCTACCCACCACAGGGTGCCATCTGGGGCGAAACAGGGACCTTCGGGGAACTTGAGGCCATCGAGAAGAAGATGCGGCTCAGGCATCGTGCCATCCATTCGCCTGCATCAACCCTTTCATGTACCCCATCGCAAAGATCATTCCGTTCGCCTCATAGCCCACGTTGATCCCGTCTATCCGATTTGACGCGACAGCGTCTCCGTCCATGGCGGGAGCGTGATCGGGGCGTATAGGACATGCCAGACCCAGGTCTCGATAGGCGGCGAAAGCGGCGGCCATGTCGATATCGCCTTCGTCCGGAAAAGTTTCTGTGAACTGTGATGCGGTACCGCGCACGTCTCTGATGTGAACAAAGGCGATCCTGTCGCGCCCAAGTCTGTGAGCCGCCGCGACGATGTCCTCTCCGGCGGTTTTGAGGGTGCCTTGGCAGAAGGTTATACCAAGGGCCGGGCTGTCCGCGATTTCAAGCCCCCGCTCCAATGCGGCGACATCGGTGAAGATGCGCCCGACACCGCGAAGGCTGGGGACCGGCGGATCGTCGGGGTGCAGCCCCATTCGCACGCCTGCTTGTTCGGCCACGGGGGCCACACGCCGGATAAAATAGGTGTAGTTGTCCCAGATTGCGGCTTGCGTAACTGTTCCCAATTCCGTTGGGCCTAGAGCCTCAGCCTGCCTGATATCAAAATCGCTGACCAGCGCCCCGCCGCGTCCGGGAATGCCTGTTCCGGTTCTGAACCAGCCAAAATACGCCATGAAGTTGAAACACAAGAGCCCGATGCCGAGCCGTCCCATGTGGCTGAGCATGTCGCAATAGCGCGCGATATCGTCGTCACGTCCAGGCAGCCCCAGCTTGATGCGTGACATGTCGAACTGATCACCTTCCAATCCGACAATCTCGAAACCGCCGGCTTTGTATCGCGCCACCTCGGATGCGAGTGCGTCGTAATTCCATGGCGGCGCCTTGCCGGTCAGTTCCGGTGCCAACTTGGCAATCGCATGACGCACCCCCATCTGGCGGGCCACCGTCCAGCGACGGTCTTCGGTTGGTGGGATCATCATGCAAAGTTGCAATGCGTTGTCTCCTCTTTTGTAGTTGGGTCAGGTTGCGAGAGCGGAAAGTGGCGGCATTTTCGGCACGGCAGCGATCAGATTGCGGGTGTATTCATGTTTCGGCCTGTCAAAAATATCAGCGACAGGGCCCAGTTCGACCATTTCGCCGTGCTGCATAACGCCGACGCGGTCGCAAATGCCCCGTACCACGGCAAGGTCGTGCGCAATAAAGAGGATCGTCATGCCCAGATCGGCCTTTACCTCTGCCAGTAGGTCCAGCACTTGCGCCTGAACCGTAACATCTAAAGCCGATACAGACTCGTCCGCGATTAGCAGTTTGGGTTGTACCGCAAGCGAACGGGCGATGGAAAGTCGCTGGCGCTGACCGCCGGAAAATTCGTGTGGAAACCTGTCGAGCGCACTTTTCGGCATGCCGACTCGGTCCAACAGCGCCGCAGCGGCCTTGCGGCGGCTTGCCCGATCTCCGTTTAGGTTGTGGATTATCATCGGTTCGGTCAGAATCCGATCGATCCTCCAGCGCGGATTCAGTGCGGCAAACGGGTCCTGGAAGATCATCTGGATTGCGCGCCTCAGGATCAGGCTGTCTTTGCCCTTGTAGGAAAGGGCCTTGCCTTGAAATATGATCTCACCGCCATCTGCGTCTTCCAGACCGACAAGCAACTTGGCCACGGTGCTTTTACCAGAACCAGATTCGCCCACGATGCCGAGGATTTCATCTTGATGAACATCTACGGAAACCCCGTTCAGGGCTTGGATTTTCTGACCATCGGGCAAGACATAACTCTTGCTCAGCTCTTGTAGTTTGACCAAAGGAGCGGGCGCATTGGAGTGAACCCGCGCCCTCAGGTCAGTTTTAAGGGACGGCACCGCGGCGATCAGCGCACGTGTGTAAGGGTGCGTCGGTGCCGTAAGGATTTGGTCGACCGCACCGGCCTCGACCACCTTTCCCGCCTGCATCACCAATGCGCGATCCGCTATTTCGGCGACAACGCCGAGGTCATGGGTGACAAAAACCATCGCCATACCCAGATCATCGCGAAGGTCGCGCAGCAGGTCGAGGATTTGAGCCTGGATCGTCACGTCCAGAGCGGTTGTGGGTTCGTCCGCGATCAACAGCTTTGGGCGGCCCGCAAGCGCCATCGCGATCATTGCACGCTGTCTCATCCCTCCGGAAAGCTCGTGCGGATACGCCTTGGCGCGCGCGCGGGGTTCGCGGATACCGACGCGGTCCAGCAGGGCGATGGCCTCGTCCTTGCGCGCGGCACCTCTCAACGCAGTATGCAGTGAAAGAGCTTCCTCGATTTGGTTCCCAATTGTGAACAGCGGGTTAAGCGAGGTCATCGGTTCTTGGAAAATCATTCCGATTTCACCGCCACGAACGCGCCGCATCTGGCGGTCCGTTAGCTCAAGCAGATTCTTGTTTTGGCCAGAATCGTGTATCTTCACGCCGCTTTGCGAAGATACATTCAAGACATTGGGCAACAATCCCATCACGGCGAGACTGGTCAGGGATTTACCGCTGCCAGACTCGCCGACAATGGCAAGGGTTTCACCACGCGCGATGTCAAAGGATACATCCTCTACGAGGGCCGGACCCTGCGATCCAATCCGAATCGTAAGATCGCAAACGGAAAGATAGCGTTCGGCAGGATTGATCGCCGCGCCGTTTGTATTCAGATACGTCACGTCAACTATGCCCGCACGAGATCGTATCACAACGTGCCATAGCGCCGATATACATCCTCGACATCTTCGGATTTGTATTCCTCACGTACCTTGTTTTCTCTCGCGACCAGTTCTTCGGACTTTCGCAAGACTTCTTCTGTCAGCTCCTTGGGCACAACGATGATACCGTCGATATCACCGAACATGAAGTCACCCGGATTTACAATAACGGTCGATGTCAGCGCGCCGCGCAGAGTGACGGGCAAATCCCACGCATAGTATGACCACCGCATTTTCGCTTCGACCGGTGTGAAATACCGCGCAAAGACAGGCACATTGGTTTCAAGAATATGGCGCGTGTCGCGGATGCCCCCGTCGATCACCGCCCCTGTTACGCCATGCTTCATGCCAAGGGTCAGGTTCATTTCACCATAGTGTGCCGCGCGGGTATCGAAGCCACAATCTCGAACATCCACGCAAGGGTGGCTCATCTGCTTGAAAAGTTTGATCCGCTTTTCAAGAAGATCGGGATCTCCTGTTGGATCGGTGATGCCTTTTATCGTAAAGGCCGGTCCGGCAACCACCATTTCAGGACGCAATGGACGCAAATCGTTCGCGAGCACTTGGTGGGGATGGCCCAGATGCTCCAACACATCATAGACCACACCAGTGTAAAGCTTGCGGTACCGTTCGCAGATATCAAGAATTTCCATTTTTTTTGTTCTCCGGTTCTTTTGAGGGGAAGGAGGGCGCCCGTCTGGGCGCCCAATTGGGTGGGGATTGCTACTCAGAGAAATAGACCTCATCCAATAGCCAGGTTCCCGACGCCTCGCGCCGCAACCCTTCCAGGTTTTCGGCAGCGACGTCACGGATTGGACGCAAGAAGAGGAAGCCGTAGACAGCCTCATCCAGCAAATGCCGTTGGACGTCGACATAAAGCGCCTGACGGGTGTCGCGATCAACTTCGGTGTGTGCGGCATCAATCAGGTCGAACAGTTCGTCATTGGAATAAGCGGCAAAGTTCAGGCCAGCATTCCGGCCCATAAGCGACGTAAAGACCAGGCTTGGGTCGATGCGTGGAACATTGATGCGCAACAAACCAATCTCGTGATTGGCGGCGCGCACATTGTTGACCCAGGCACCGCGTTCCATGATCTCGACAGCGACGTCATAACCAGCCTGGCCAAGCATCGCCTGGATAATCTGGGCGATTTGAGTGTCGGGGTCGCGCTGGATCACGGAAATTGTAATCGTTTCGTCGAAACCAAGCGCCTCACGCGCTGCGATTGCGGCTTCCAGATCGAATGCTGTCGGCGTCAGGCTTGCATCATAGATGAACTCTGACGGGGGCACCAAGGTGGGGGTCAACACGCCGTAGCCTTGCGAAACAACCTGTTCAATCGCGGCGTTGTCGATGGCCATCAAAACAGCACGCCGCAGCTCGGGGTCGTCAAAAGGTGCGCGCGACGTATTGAAAGCAAGAAACTGATGGATGCCGGTCGGTTTCTCGATCAGTTCGATGCCTTCAGCCGCTTCGATCGCCGGGAAATCCTGAACCTGGACCGTATCTACGAGTTGCACTTCGCCTGAGCGTGCCTCGAGGATTTTAACAGCAGTGTTTGGGATGATCCTGATCGTCACGTCATCTAGGTAGGGCAACGTGCGACCCTCGGCGTCGGTGCGCCAATAGTCGGGATTACGCGTGCCGACGATCCGGTCTCCGCTGCGCCACTCGACGAAGCGGAATGGTCCGGTCCCAACTGGATTGCGGGCGAACCCTTCGGTTTCAGCCGCCGTCGGCGACACGATCATACCGGCCTCATTCGCAAGCCCCGGAATAACGGCGCCGTTGAAGCCGTCGAAGTTGATTCGTACCTTGTAGTCAGACAAAACATCGACGGATGCGACCGCTGAGATATCGCTCGTGTGTGGCGCGTTCAGGTCCGTGTCGAGCGCACGTTCGATGGAGTATTCAACGGCGGCGGCGTTGAACGGAGTTCCATCGTGGAACGATACACCCTCACGCAATTGCAAGGTCATCGATGAACCGTCATCGGCAATTGTCCATGACGTGGCCAGCTCTGGCTGCATGACCGACTCTGCGTCAAGATAAAACAAGTTGTCATAGAAAAGGTTGTAGTAATTCCCGTCGATGGACGGCGCATTGCCAAAAATCGGGTCGAGGCTCACAGGTTCCAGATCAGACGCAGCGACGAGCGCGCCCCCTGGTACCGGCTGCGCCCAGGCCGCTTGAGTAACACCGACAGCCAAGGCCGTGGCGATTGCTAAAATTCTATTCATAGTTTCCTCCCTTAGTGTGAATTTGTAGATATCTGATATCTGATCTCTAATGCCTTGGCAAGAGATCAGATATCTTATATGTCTTGCAGAGGAGGATCACTGAACATGACATTTGACGACAATCACCTGTTCTCGCTGTCTCAGGAGGATCATCAGCTGTCGCGATCTGATGCCGTTCTGAACCGGCTGGCCAACCTCATCAGCGAGGGGCGCCTTGTTGCGGGCGATACGTTGCCGCGTGAAAGCGATCTTGCCGCGCAGTTCAAGGTGTCCAAGCCAACGGTGCGTGAGGCTGTTCGAAAACTGGAGATGATGGGCGTGATCGAGATTGTCCACGGACGAGGCTCATCCATTCGCCACATCTCGGCTGAACCTTTGCAGTTCTTTTTGCGTCTCGCTGTGGGATCGCTGGACCGTGGTATCGCAGAGATCATCGAATTTCGCAGCGCAATCGAGGTCAGTGCTGCCGGACTAGCCGCTGAAAACGGAAGCGAGGATCAACACGCCGAACTGCAGCGCCTCTTGTCGAAGATGGAGGCAGCAGCGGCGGACCACGACGATTGGGTTGCTTGGGATCTTGCGTTCCACGCCCATGTTGCGGCGATGACAGGAAATACATTGATGTCGTTCATGGTCGAGGCCATGCGACCGATAATGCGCCAATCCATCTCGATGTTGCACGGACAAAAACAACTCCGGGATGCCCAACAAACGCTGGCCCGCCATCGCGATATCGCATTGGCGATCGGGCGGCGCGATTCAGCCGCTGCCCAAACAGCGATGAAAACGCATTTCGATGCATCGGTGCCAGTCGCCATTTCTTTGGGCAATCAAGGAATCGGGAGCGACGGCAAATGAAGCGACTGTCGAACAAAGCAATCCAGCTGGCGACCGTTCTTTTGCTGTCCAGTTTCATCGTATTCGCGATCGGTGCCTTACTGCCCGGTGATCCTACGGTAACGGTATTAGGTGAGAATGCGACGACCCAACAGCGCGAGCAACTTCGAGAGACGCTTGGCCTCGATGATCCCCTTCCCCTACGATATGCCAGATGGATCGCAGGTGCTGTTCAAGGTGATCTCGGCGTGTCTCTGCGCACCCAAGAGCCTGTCGTCATGATCCTGCTCGAACGGGTGCCCATCACCTTGCAGTTGACCTTCCTTTCCATTTTCCTCGCGATCGTCGTCGGGATTCCCATGGGCGTGATCGCTGCAAAATGGCGCGGTCGTGGCGTTGATCTCGGCATCAGTATCGTAGGATTGTCTTCGCTTGCGGTGCCGTATTTTTGGCTGGGCATTCTGCTGATACTGCTGTTCTCCATCCAACTCGGTTGGCTTCCGCCCTCTGGTCATGTGCCGTTCTTTGATGATCCTTTGCAAAATCTGCGTCTGATGATCTTGCCGGTCCTGACTGTTGGGACGGCAATGGCGGCATTGGTGATGCGCCAGACTCGGACAGCAATGCTAGAGGCCTTGTCGCAGGATTACGTACGCACCGCGCGCGCAAAGGGTCAGTCCGAAACTGTCACAGTCCTGCGTCATGCCCTACGCAATGCACTTAATCCAATTGTCACGGTCGTCGGACTGCAATTCGGCGCGCTAATGGGTGGGGCCGTCGTCACAGAAACAATTTTTTCGATCCCCGGCCTTGGGCGCTTGGTTGTGGATGGCATCTTCAATCGGGATCTTGCCGTGGTCCAAGGTGCGATCCTGACTATCGTACTCTGCGTCGTTGTGATCAATCTACTTACCGATTTGTTGTATGCGTGGCTCGACCCACGCGTGAAATTATAGGAGGTCGTTATGGCAGTTTCTGAAATCCACGATAGCAACGAGCGATCCCCGTCTCAGGCGGTAAACACGTTGCGCTCCCTCTCAGTTCATCCTATGGGGCTGCTGGGTGGAGGGATACTGCTTTTGCTAGCTTTGGTGGCTCTTCTCGCGCCCCTAATCACAACGGTTGGCCCCGCTGAGATTGATTATACCGCAATTCTTCAGCCGCCTTCGGCCAACTACATTTTTGGCACCGATGAGATCGGACGCAGTGTATATAGCAGGACCGTCTATGGCGCAAGGATCGCACTCTTTATCGTTGTGGCCTCAGTCGGTCTCGCCCTTATTGTTGGGACGTTGATAGGCCTCATTTCCGGGTACACCGGCGGACGCACGGATACGGTTGTGATGCGCATAATGGATGCCGTTCTGGCGTTTCCCACGCTGGTTCTGGCGCTCGCCATTGTCGCTATCATGGGGCCAAGCCTGATAAACGCGCTTATCGCCATTGCGATCGTCAGTATTCCAAGCTTCGCGCGTCTCGCCCGAGGATCGGTTCTGGTGGTGCGGGAATTGGACTACGTGAAGGCCGCACGCGTTCTCGGCGCCTCCCGCGCGAGGATCATGTTCCTACACATCGCCCCAAACATCATGCCCAATGTCATCGTCTTCGCGTCGCTCACGGCCTCAGCCGCATTGATCACCGAGTCGGGCCTCTCGTTCCTTGGTCTTGGGGTCCAACCACCGACACCGAGCTGGGGATATATGGTTGCCATCGGCATGAACTATTGGACGTCGTGGTGGATGAGCTTTTTCCCTGGGCTATCCATTTTTCTGACGGTGCTGGGCTTCAACCTTTTTGGTGATGCCCTAAGGGATGTGCTCGACCCGCGCCACACAGATTGAATCTGTCAAGTGGCCCTGCCGCCGCCTCAATTGCTGACGTCCTTCACTCGTTCCAACTTGATGGGTCTTTCGAGTTAAGTTTCAGGCACTATCTTTAAAGAAGCGTTCCGAGACACCTTCAAGTATAAGCTTTGTCGGTTCAATCGGTGCGCGAAAGCGAACTTCCGACTAGATCAGAAAAACGAGTGCCTGATTGCCCGAAATTGGTATGCAGTCCACGATAGAGGCCTGCCGAAAGTAGCATACCAATCATTTGCGCATGCGCAGCGAACTTGCTCTTTGTCCTGCCTCTAGCTTGATAATCCCGATCACAGCGAAGGGTGCGTTTGGATTTTTGCTGGATGAGACTGCGGTGAATGTCCAGTCTCGCGAAAATTGCTGCGTTGCCGAAAAATAACGCCGCAGTTGCGAGAAAATGCTGCATCAGCAATAGCCGCACCAGCAAAAGGCCGCTTCGTCTTAGGTTTGTGGCTGCTGTCAGCGCGAGCTGCAGCGGCGATAAATCTGACAAGGAGGAAAGCGCGGGCTGTTTTGGTGCTATGGGGATTGTGGGTTACTGCTGCGTTGTTCGATGCATTGAACAACGGTTTTGATGGTCTTGATAAACATGCGGCAGTTGGTTTTCACAGTCTGACCTTGCCATCTGGGCCTTCGTGTCGCCGCCATTTACCTGCTTTGGGTCCACCTGTGGGAAGTTGGCTGCAGTGATTGGTCCGGCGCATAGACATAAGAGCGGCGGGTATAAACAGTTCGTCATGCGGCATCCTCCCATGGCGGCGCTCGGGATTTTGGAGTTTGGCCGCGTTTGAATGTCTTAACAACGATCATCACGCCACCGCATTTAGGGCATGCCTGTTCCTTCTCATTGGCGTCGGCACAGTGATCGTCATCGATCTTAAGATCAGCGTCCGGGTCCACATCAAGCAATCGCCTGATCATCTCGATCCTGTTGCGACGAATGCCGTTCGCAAGGAAGCCTGTGTGGCGGATACGATGGAAGCCGGAGGGTAGGACATGGATCAAGAACCTGCGGATGAACTCGGACGTGTGCAGGCGCATGACCTTCATCCTGTCGCCAGATTTGATCCGGTAGTCTTTCCATTTGAAGGCTACGACATCAGCATCGGCGGTGATCAGGCGGTGATTTGAGATCGCTATCCTGTGCGTGTAGCGGCTTAGGTAGGCCAACACGGCTTCGGGTCCGCCGAAGGGTTGTTTGGCATAAACGACCCAGTTTATTTTGCGCAGCGGTGCAAGATATGTCGCGAAGGCATCGGGATCGGCCAGCTTTGACAGGCTGCCAAAGAACGCCAGCTTGCCCTGCTTGTGCAGCTTGGCCAACCCTTCGAGGAACAGGCGGCGGAATAACCGTGACAGGACTTTCACCGACACGAGGAACCCTTTGCGGCAGGCAACCCAACGCTGACCGTCGGATGACAAGCCGCCGCCCGGCACAACAACGTGGACATGGGGATGGTGCGTCATCGCCGAGCCCCACGTATGCAGCACCGATGTCATGCCGATCTTTGCGCCAAGATGTTTGGGATCCGCCGCAATGGTCAGCAGCGTCTGGGCAGATGCCTTAAACAGCAGACCATAGACCGCAGCCTTGTTTTGATAGGCGATATCAGCGATCTGAACAGGGAGCGTGAAGACTACGTGGAAGTATTCGACTGGCAACAGGTCTTCCATGCGCGCCTGCATCCAGCCCTGCGCCGCAGCGCCCTGGCATTTTGGGCAATGTCGATTGCGGCACGAGTTGTATGCGATGTGCTGATGATCACATTTGGTGCAGGCCGCGACGTGACCGCCGAGGGCGGCAGTCCGACAGTTCTCGACTGCGGACATCACCTTCAGTTGTGGCAGGTTCAGGTGCCCTGCATGTTCACGACGATAAGCACCGCCATGGGCGCGGAAGATGTCCGCGACCTCCAGTTTTGAGCGACCCATCTGGGCTGGGATTAACCAGGGCCAGCCTCTCTTCGCACCAGAAGATCAAGCGGACTGGTCACGTTCTGGATCGTCTTGGTTGCCACCTTGGTATAGATCGTCGTCGTTTCCAGTTTAGCATGACCAAGCAAAACTTGGATTACTCGGATGTCAGTCCCGCTTTCCAGCAAGTGGGTCGCAAAGCTATGGCGCAATGTATGAGGTGATACCTTCTTCTTGACCTCGGCAAAGTCGCAGGCCGCCCCGAAGGCACGGTTGAACTGGCGCGTCGAGATCGGATCAATGCGGTTGCGCCCCGGAAAGAGCCAGCCAGCGGGCCGGGCTTCGCGGTAGTAGTTGCGCAGCAGATCCAGCAGGCTTGGCGACAGCATGACCTGCCGATCCTTGAGGCCTTTACCTTGTTCAATCCGGATCAGCATCCGGTCGCTGTCGATATCCCCGATCTTAAGATGGGTAACTTCACTAGCCCGCAGGCCGCCGCCGTAAGCAACACTGAACGCTGCCCGGTACTTCAGGCCAGGTCCAGGCGCTACCTCAAGAATGCGCACAACCTCCTCGGCGCTGAGCACGATGGGGATCTTCTTGGCCGCCCGCTGATAGCGCATATGCGTCTTCATCTCTGGTCGGGGACAGGTCGCAGCGAAGAAGAAGCTCAGCACCGTTAGTCGAGTGTTGAAGGTCGGAGCGCTAACGCCTCGTTCCTTCATATCCAGCTGAAACGCCCGTAAATCCTCCGGCGTCGCAGTATCTGGAGAACGCCCCAGAAATCGCGTAAAATCCCGCATCCCGCGCAGATACATCGTCTGCGTCTTGGGCTGCAGCCCTTTGATCTGCATATCTTCGATAAACCGCTTGCGTAGCGCCGGTACATATTGGTCTGACATAAAAACCTCCTGTTGGTCAGATTGAGAAGGTCTCAATCGTCCAACAGATCAGTCAGTTCGCAAAATCACCGCGCTCCAATCTATGCGCAACACTAGCAACACGCGCCAATACCGCGAGAGCGGTTTCGTCCTCGTCCGCATAGCAGACCTCAGGCATTGGCACGGTCAATGTTCAGTTCTGGGTGCAAGCCACAAAGTCACCCTGATGTAACGCACAAATCAGGACCGCTTTCGGGACCGCTTTTTAATTTCAATCTTAAAATAAGTAACTGTAATTAAATAGAAATATACAAAGTTCGACGTCCTCTTCTGGGCACCACAAATAACAGTTAAGTATTTGTAATTATTATATAAAAATTGGTTTTGTGCCTGTAGAATCCAGCCGCAGGACCACTTTCTTGACCACTTTGTCAATCTTTGACGAGATGGGGAGTGTTTTGTAATCTAAAGACGCTACAAATTAGCCCTGCCCGTCTCAAGTCGTTTATCAAAAATGCACAAATTGTTTAAAATCAAACCGCACGACAAGTTTCCCGGATTGAAAGGCTAATATCACATTTTGTTCGGATCAAGGCTGTATCGGCCCCTGCACCCTCAGATTGGATAATCAACTGACACATTTCGCGTCCAGCCAGCCCCCCAATCTCATTAGCTGGAAAATGAATGGTGGTAAGGGCCGGCTCCATCTCTTTACTGCCCTTAAAATCTCCTATTCCAATCACAGATACATCATCAGGGACCGAAAGACCGCGCTTTAACAGAGAAAATATGGCCCCCTGTGCAATCACATCATTGCCACATAGAACAGCTGAGGGGCGCTCGAGCAAATCGAATAGTAAACCACAGGCATCCTTGGCCTCCGCAATATTGTAAGGCGCTTGAATGGTCCATTCTTCAGGTGGCTGGGCACCACGGCGCTCCAAAACCTCCATGGCCCCAGCCAATCGCCCGCGCGCGCGGTCATTACCAATCGTATTTGGAAAAATCAGTGCAATGCGCTTGTGCCCCAGGTCCAACAAGTATTCTGCCGCCATCCGCCCAGCATCATAGTTTTCGGCTCCAACACAGGAAATCCGACTGTCCGACACATAATTCCAAATTGAAATCACCGGCACCACCTGTTGTTCCAACAGCTGAAAGGTTGGCTCTGAATGGTCTAATCCAATCAAAGCCAACCCATCGACGCGATGCTCTAAGAATTTTCGCAACACTGCATACTCACGGTCCAAATCGAACCCATGGCTGGCAATCAACAGGGTGAAACCAGCTTGATCTACCGCATCCGAAAAACTTTGAACCACCTCAGCAAAAATGGCGTGATCAATCGTCGGGACGATCAAACCAATCGTGCCACTGCGGCGTCCATGCATGGTTTGAGCGGCACGATTGCGAATATACCCCAAAGCCTGCACCGCACGTTCAATCTTTTTGCGAGTCGCAGGATTCACCAAATCAGGATGGTTAAAGCTTCGCGAAACCGTTGATATAGACACCCGGGCACGCCGTGCGACATCAACGATATCAGATCTACCCCCTTGTTTTAATGACATTTTTATAGATCACTTTCAGGTTTTATGAAAACGTTTGCATTACTATTTTCATGATCTAGTCTGACAAGTCAAGACAAAGCCAAACCATGGGATCGATGATGGAGTTTCTCTATTATTTTGATGAAGTATTCACCCTCTGGGCATTTAGCATGCTGCTGTTGGGCACTGTCTTTGGGTTAATCCTAGGGGCGACCCCTGGCCTGTCCCCCACAATGGCCGTGGCTTTGGCCATCCCCTTCACCTTCAAGATGGAACCAGCGCATGGGTTAATCTTGTTGGGCGCGCTTTACTCCTCAACCGTGGCGGGCGGCGCTGTAAGTGCGATTTTGCTTAAAATTCCTGGTGCGCCAGCAAATATCGCCACCACACTAGACGGGCATGCCATGGCCAAGGATGGCGATGGAAAGCGCGCTTTGCAGCTGTCGTTCCTCGCGTCATTGTTTGGCGGGGTTTCAGGTGTGCTACTGTTAATCTTCGCCACGCCGATCTTGGCAAAATGGGCTTTGGTCTTTGGGCCCAGCGAAAGCTTTTGGATTGCCATTCTCGGAGTAACGATCATTGGCACCTTGGGCAGCACCTCTGTGATCAAGGGCTTGCTGGCCGGCTGCATTGGGCTTTGGATATCCACAATTGGCTTTGATGATATTCTCGGAACCCAGCGCTTTATATTCCACTCTTCTTTGGCGGGCGGCATCAACATCATCCCCGCATTGATCGGTCTCTTCGCCATCCCACAAGTGATCGCCATGTTTGCCAAGGGACGCTCGCATGAGGATATGGAGGTTTTGGAAATCAAACCTCATCCACTGCGCAAAGCTATTCGCGAAGTGGCAAGCCGCACCCGGGCCTTGGGCATTGGTACAGCGGTTGGCTCAATTATCGGCCTAATTCCTGGTGTCGGTGGGCAAATCGCAGGCCTTGTCGCCTATGACCAAACCCGCAATTTTAGCCCAGAACGCGCCAAGTTTGGCACTGGGCACCCCGAGGGCATCATTGCAGCTGAATCAGCGAACAACGCGATGGTCGGCCCATCTTTGGTCCCACTGCTCACGCTCTCCATCCCCGGAAGCCCTACGGCTGCAGTTTTGCTTGGTGGGTTGATCATCCATGGTATTTTCCCGGGACCAAACATTTTTAGAGAGTACCCTCAAGTGGTCTGGCCCTTCATCAATTCAATGTTGATTGGCCAAGTGTTAATGTGCGTGTTTGGCTTGATGATCGCCGGTGCCGCCGCACATGTGGCGCGTGTCCCCCGGTCTGTTATGGCCGCTGTAGTTTTGGCCTTGGCCGTGTTCGGCAGCTATTCAGTTCAGCTGTCGATGGACGATGTCTTTGTTATGCTGATCTTAGGAACCGGAATGTATTTTCTCGAACGCTATGGCTATTCGGCAGCTCCTCTGGTTTTAGGCCTCATCCTAGGCCCGATCGCTGAGGGTAACTTTGTTGAAGGCGCCATGATCGCCGCTGCGCAAAACGGCATCGGTCCCTATTTCTTCACCGGTTCGCTAAACCTAACGCTGATCGCGATTGTCGTTGGATCTATCGCTTATTCTGTCTGGCTCGAGCTAAAAAATCGCCAGGAGAGGGCTGCATGATGCAGAAATATCAATACGCCATTCCCGCCGGACTCATCGCTTTACTGGGTCTTTGGGTTGCATATGTGAGCTACACCCAATCACCAGCAGCGGCCTTTGCCTTTCCCCGCTTGGTCTCAGCCGTTTTCGTTGTGCTTGCGATTTGGACCTTCGTCAAAGCCATTCGCGAGGGGGGCGAGCAAGATGGCGGCTTCACCCGTGCCGAACTCTTCAAGATTGTGCCGGGCATGATCGTGTCTGCTATCTATGTCTTTTGGGGTGCCAAGTTCTTTGGCTTTTACACCGGCACCACAATCACATTTTTTATACTGCTCAGTTTGTATGACCCAGCCGATCACCGGCTAGCAAAATCATGGGTCAAACGCGTCATCATCACGGCTGGCTTCATGGCCGTAATGTACTGTCTCTTCGCATTGATCTTAAACGTTTACACACCGCGAGAGATTTGGTCCTGAACTGTAAGTATGGCAGGACATCACAAACCCTAGAGAGGATTGAACATGAAAAAACTACTTGCAGGTGCAGCCATTGCACTGACGGCCTTGGCGGGCATTGCCCAAGCTGACGGTCACGCAAATTACCCAGACCGTCCCATCATGCTGATGGTAAGCTATGGCGCAGGAGGTGCTACGGACTTCCAGGCCCGGATCGTGACTATGACCGCAGGGAACGACGATGCTTTGGGCATGCCCATCGCTATCATCAACAAACCCGGCGCGGGTGGTCGTGTTGGCTGGAACTGGTTGGCAAGCCAAGCCGAAGCCGACGGCTATACCATGGGCGCCTACAACATCCCACATTTCATCGCACAATCTGTTAAAGGTGGCGTTGACTATTCCGCTGCCAGCTTTGAACCCATCGCCAACTGGGGCGCAGATCCCGCAGTCTTCGTTGTCGCTGCAGATAGTGAGTTTAATTCCATGGGCGATGTTGTTGCATGGGCCAAGGCAAACCCAGGAAAACTTACATTTTCTGGCGCAGGCCTATTTGTAGGACATCACATTGCAGCTTTGCAAATTGAAAAAGCGGCTGGCGTTAAAATGGCCTATATCCCCAATAAATCCGGCGGCTCTGGCGCTATGAAAGCCGTGATTGCCGGCGAAGTTATGGCCGGCGTGAACAACCTGTCTGATGCTTTCCGGGCACGTGCTGCTGGCACAGTTAAAATATTGGGCGTCGCGGATTTGGAGCGCAACTCGTTCATGGAAGATGTTCCAACAATGATGGAACAAGGTCTTGATGTAGATAATGCTTCGGTCAACTTCCGCGGCGTTATGGTCCCCAAGGGCACGCCACAGGGCGTGATTGATAAGCTCGCTGCGGCTGTTCCAGCCATGTTTGCCAACAGCCGTGTTGCAGGCAAAATGAAAGCTGGTGGTTCACCGATGCATATCATGACCCGTGATGAGGTTTTGGCCATGTGGGCCGCGCGTGAAACGACGCTAAAAAACCTGCTCGCAGGTCTGTAAGAGCATAAATGCGGTGGGGGCTTACGGGCCCCCATCGCACCCAAAAGAACGGAATCCCCCCATGATAACCCCTGATGATCTTGCTCAAGTAGACCTTGTGATTGCCCGTGCCCGCAAAGCTCAGTTAGCTTTTGAAGCGGATGGCAGCCAGGCCCGTTACGATCAAGCCGCCCAAGCGGTAGGCTGGGCTATCATGGAGCCAGCACGCAATCGTAGCTTGGCTGAATTATCAGTACAGACCACCGGGCTGGGAAATATTGTCGATAAAATCACAAAAAATCATCGCAAAACCCTCGGGCTGCTGCGCGATATTTCTGGCGCTAAAACCTTTGGCGTTGTCTCGGATGATCTCAGCACTGGGATCACTGAGATCGCCCGCCCAATTGGGGTTGTGGGTGCTGTTGTTCCCTCAACCAATCCAGTGGCCACTCCAGCAAATAATATCATCAATGCGCTGAAGGGTGGCAATGCCATTGTGCTTTCGCCCTCACCCAAAGGTGTGCCAGCCTGTGCGTTGCTGCTGGGCTATATCTATGATGAGTTTGATAAGCTGGATTTGGATCATGATCTGGTCCAGATGGTGCCCGCCCCTGGCTCTAAAGCCAAAACGCAGCGGATGCTTGAAACCACAGATTTGGTTGTTGTCACCGGAAGCCAAGACAACGTGCGCCGAGCTTACACCTGCGGAACACCAGCCATTGGGGTTGGTGCTGGTAATGTAACTGTGATCGTGGATGAAACCGCTGATCTTGGGGCGGCTGCGGCCAAAATCACTGCCTCCAAAACCTTCGACAATGCCACATCCTGCTCGTCAGAAAATGCGCTGGTGGTTGTAGATGCTATTTATGATGCCTTCATTTCCGCCATGGCCTCAGAAGGCGGCTGCTTAGTGCGAGACGAAGCCCCGATCATCGCTAAGCTATGGCCAGATGGCCACCTAAATCGCGCGGTCATCGCGCAGGATGCCGATGTTATGCTTGAAGCCTTGGATATGGCGGACCGGGTTCCACAGGGGACAAAGTTTCTCGCAGTCGAAACCACAGGCATTGGTCCGGATCATCCTCTTTCGGGTGAAAAGCTGTCGCGCGTTGTCGCGCTTTACCGGGCCAAAGATTTCGCTGACGCCAAGGCCATTACATCCCACATATTGAGCCACCAAGGCGCGGGCCACTCAGTCGGCTTACACTCAGCCCTCAATGCCCGCGCGCTGGAATTGGGCTACGAGGTTCCCACCTGCCGGGTGATCGTAAATCAAGCACATTGCTTCGCCACTGGTGGCGCGTTTAACAACGGATTGCCCTTCTCGCTTTCGATGGGCTGCGGCAGCTGGGGTGGCAATTCTATCGATGGCAATCTCAACTGGACCCATTTTATACAAACCACCAAGATCGCGCGTGAAATTCCAGCGCGCGAGCCCACTGTTGAAGACATTTTTGCCCAATATTGGGCCGTGGCTGGGAAATGACAGTTTTTAACGCTGCACCCCCAAAAGGAACAGTGCGTGATTGGCTCGACAGCCAAGCAAAAACCGGCGGCGCGGCGATTGCTTATCAGTTTACCGATGGCACAGCACCCCTGTCATGGTGCGACACGCGAGATCGTGCGCGCAGTATGGCGCACTATCTCACTGAAACGGGACTAGCCAAGGGCGAAAGCCTCGCGGTGATGATGCCCAACGGAAAACCTGCACTTGAAGCGCTCTTTGCCGGTCTATATGGCGGATTTCGCGTGACAATGATCAACCTCGCAGCAGGCAATGACGCGATCGGCTATACACTTGAACATTGCGAGGCGCGCTATGCTTTCGTCGGCTCTGATCAGCAAGATCAATTCAGCGCAACGCGGCCCGACTGGGTATCCGCCCTCCCGGACATACCAACTGAAAAGCATGGCACCCCTTTGCATCCCCTAAGCTCCGGCGACGATGCCTTACTCATGTACACCTCTGGTACTACAGGTCGCCCGAAGGGCGTGGTCCATAGCCATAGCAGCCTGTTGTCAGGCGGATGGACGACCGCAACGGCACATGCCTTAACGCCGACGGACTGCGGCTATTGCGTTCTTCCAATCTGCCACATCAACGGACTTTGTGTCAGTGTTATGGGTAGCCTCATTTCGCGAAGCCAACTTTTGATTGCACCAAAATTCTCAGTCAGCCGGTTTTGGAGCGATATGGAAACAGGTGCCGCCACTTGGTTTTCGGTTGTCCCAACCATCATCTCACATTTGCTCCATGGGACACAAAACCCAAGCGACAGCATTAAAGCACAAATGCGCTTCGGCAGATCTGCCGGTTCAGCTTTGGCACCAGAAGTGCACACCGCTTTTGAGGCTAGGTTCGATGTGCCCATTATTGAGACCATGGGAATGACTGAAACTGCGGCCCAAATTTTGTCAAATCCGCTGCCCCCCGGCTTACGTAAAATTGGATCGCCTGGCATGGCTCTTGGAAATGAGGTTGAAATCCTACGGCGGGACCTGTCCCTAGCCAGCCCTGATGAGCAGGGTGAGATTGCAATTCGTGGCCCAAATGTTATGAAGGAATACCTCAAAAATCCACAAGCCACGCTGGCAGCTTTTACCTCTGCTGGATGGCTGTTGTCCGGAGATTTGGGCCACAAAGATTCAGATGGTTACGTCTATGTCACGGGACGGCTGAAAGAGTTGATCATCAAAGGCGGCGAGAACATTGCGCCCAGAGAAGTCGATGAGGCTCTCTATGCCTATGCGGATGTGGTTGAAGCGGCCGCATTTGCGCGGCCCTGCAGCACCTACGGCGAACGCGTGGAGGCTGCCGTCACACTAAAGCCCGGCAGCACCGTCACCGCTGAGGAGTTGATTAAAATCTGCGTAGAACGCCTAGGGGCTTTTAAAGCACCCGACACAGTTTATGTTCTAAACGAATTACCCAAAGGCCCGTCAGGGAAGATTCAACGCTTAAAACTTGCAGAAATGGTGGCGCTGTCAGACGAACAATAACCTGCACCAGGTTAGAACCCCGAGAGTCACGCTTTTAAATGGTGAAGCCAGTCAGAAGGTAACGAAGCATAGTTTCGCATAAAATTGATAGCAACGCTAAATCTCGTTTTATGCTCGACAAGCGTCAAAAGGAAGCTGTCAAACTAATAAGAACAGGCATCGAATTGCTGACACAGCCTAAATCTATGCGCTCAATAATTGACGCCACCCAGAGAGAGTGTCAGTACGGTTTGGCTTGAAATTGATGTGCTTAATAGTTCGCCTGATCTTACTCAGGA
>Ga0209199_1002159_pt1 | contig 21646 bp, 20 predicted proteins | sample COGITO_mtgs_1105_7_FD_184805 | JGI IMG/M metagenome (GOLD analysis project Ga0209199, IMG submission 184805) | Pelagic marine microbial communities from North Sea - COGITO_mtgs_110523 (SPAdes) (version 2) | ecosystem: Environmental > Aquatic > Marine > Epipelagic ...
CAAGTACTGCCGAACCGTCGGTGACAACGGCGACCGTATTGCGCTTAATCGTGAGATTTCTCGCATCCGCCGGATTGTTGGCAATCGCGGTGCACACTCGGGCAACTCCGGGGGTGTAGGCGCGAGCAAGATCGGTGCGGTTACGCATGGGAACTTTGATGCCGACTTCGATTTTGCCGCCAAGGTGGACAAGGAACACTGAGTCGCTGATCTGGTCTACTTTGCACCCACTCAGTGCGTTGAGCGTGGTCCGGAGTGACTCGGCGTGGTCGGGGTCATGTGCGAGGGCGCTGAGATCAACCACGGTCGTTTCAGTTCCCGGGTCTGACACATCAAGCCCGGTGATGACCGCACCGGCTTCGGTGACAGCGGCAACTATCTGGCCAGATGCGTGCAGTTCTGGCGTTACGTGCATTCGGATGGTAATCGAGTAGCCGGGCGCTTTGGTCATGTGCACAATCCTAGGCCGTGAGTTGTCAGTGGAATTGAGTGCCATAAATCTGGTTTACCCTGTGCGCTATCATCTGCGACATGAGTGCAGCTTCTCGCCCCGTGAGAGTAGTGATCGCTAAGCCCGGATTAGATGGGCATGATCGTGGGGCAAAGGTAATTGCACGGGCACTGCGCGATGCGGGATGTGAAGTGATCTACACCGGCCTGCATCAAACCCCGGCAGCCATTGCTGCTACCGCGGTTCAAGAAGATGCCGACGTAATTGGGATTTCGATTCTCTCGGGCGCTCATCTCACACTTTTCCCAGACCTCATGGGTGAATTGGCCGCGGCAGGAGCCTCTGACATCGTCGTGTTCGGTGGCGGGATCGTCCCTGATGCAGATATTCCCGTCCTTAAATCAGCGGGAGTAGCGGAAATTTTCACTCCCGGGACAACTTCGCAAAGTGTCGTGGACTGGGTTAACGAGCACGTAGCGCTCAATCGGTAATCTCCGATGCGTGCAAGATCACATCTATCTGGTGCTTGTCGCTGGTGAGAACTCAATAGGCTTAGCCGCACCAGGGTCGTTGATGCAATTACGTTGATTTGAGGAGCCACAGTGGATCTGTACGAATACCAAGCCAAGCACCTTTTTGGAAAGCATGGGTTGCCCCTTACCGCGGGGGATGTCTGCAGCGACATTGACGGTGCCGTGGCAATTTCGGAGTCAATTGGTGGTCCAGTGGTAGTTAAGGCCCAAGTGAAAACCGGTGGTCGCGGTAAGGCAGGGGGAGTCAAACTCGCCAAAGACCCCGCTGAAACACGTGAAGTGGCAACGGCAATCCTGGGCATGGATATTAAAGGTCACACGGTCCACAAAGTCCTCGTTGCCCACGCAGCCGATATCGCGGAGGAATACTACGTATCATTTCTGCTAGACCGAGCAAATCGAGCATTCCTTGCCATGGCCAGTGTCGAGGGCGGCGTTGAAATCGAGGAAGTAGCAGTTAACAACCCTGAAGCACTTGCAAAAATTAGGGTCGATGCCCTGGAGGGTGTCACTCCGGAAATAGCGCGGGAGATCGCCGTTGCCGCTCAATTTGAGGAAGCAATCCAGGGGCAGGTCGCAGATATTTTGGTCAAGCTCTGGCAAGTCATGGTCGCAGAAGACGCAACCCTCGTGGAAGTGAATCCACTGGTGCTTACACCGTCCGGTGAGGTGCTTGCGCTCGACGGGAAAGTCACCATTGATGACAATGCTGGGTATCGCCAGCCAGAGCAGGCAGACTTTGATGACTCGGCAGCCGACGACATTGAAACTCGCGCCAAGGCTATGGGCTTGAACTACGTAAAGCTCGAGGGTGACGTCGGGATTGTCGGTAACGGTGCAGGCCTAGTCATGAGCACACTCGACGTGGTTGCGTACGCTGGCGAAGAGTTCGGGGACATTAAACCTGCAAACTTCCTTGACATTGGTGGAGGTGCGTCAGCTGAAGTGATGGCCAACGGGCTCGACATTGTGCTCAACGATCCAGAAGTGCAGGCGGTGTTTGTCAACATTTTTGGCGGCATCACATCATGTGACGCGGTTGCCAACGGAATTCTGCAAGCAGTTGACCAGCTGGGAGAGCGTGTGACTAAGCCGATTGTTGCTCGAATCGATGGCAACAATGCGGTCGAAGGCCGCGCGATTCTCAACAAAGCAGACCACGAATTTATTGAACTGGTAGACACCATGGACGCAGCAGCGCGCCGGGTGGCTGAACTCGCAGCAGCTCGAAAGGGAGCGTAATTCAATGGCAATTTGGCTCAATGAACATAGCAAAATTCTCGTTCAGGGAATGACCGGGTCCGAGGGCACAAAACACACGCGCCGCATGGTCGAAAGTGGCGCAAAAGTTGTTGCGGGCGTGACCCCGGGCAAGGCTGGTGCTGACGTCGACGGTATTCCTGTGTTCAATGACGTGGCCTCGGCGATTGCTGCAACAGGTGCAAATGTCTCGGTAATTTTTGTGCCGCCCAAATTCGCGAAAGGTGCGGTGCAAGAGGCGGTCGACGCCACGATGCCACTCTGCGTTGTGATCACGGAAGGCATCCCGGTCCACGACAGCGCTCAGTTCTACCAATACGCCGTAAACGCGGGAAGTACCCGAATCATTGGGCCAAACTGCCCCGGAATAATTAGTCCGGGAAAGTCCAATGCGGGCATTATTCCCGCTGACATCACTAAACCCGGCCGAATCGGGCTGGTATCAAAGTCCGGCACTCTGACCTACCAAATGATGTACGAACTCCGCGATTTTGGCTTTTCCACCTGTGTGGGAATCGGAGGAGACCCGATCATTGGCACGACCCATATTGACGCTCTGGAAGCTTTCCAAAACGACCCGGAAACAGAGGCAATCGTGATGATCGGTGAAATCGGTGGAGACGCTGAAGAGCGCGCCGCGGCCTACATCAAAGAACATGTCACCAAGCCGGTTGTTGGTTATGTCGCTGGGTTTACCGCGCCAGAGGGCAAGACCATGGGTCACGCGGGTGCGATCGTTTCAGGTTCTTCGGGAACCGCAGTTGCAAAACAAGAGGCACTCGAAGCGGCAGGCGTTCAGGTCGGTCGCACTCCCAGTGAAACAGCGGACCTGATGCGAGAAATTCTGACGTAAATGCTTGCGCAATGGAGCGTACTTTCGGTCACGGTCATTGCTATCGCCATATTTCTTTACGGCGTCTCAAAAACTGCCATGCCGGTAGTGGGGGTGCTGGCGGGACCGCTGCTTGCTGCGGTCCTCACTCCGACGGTCGCATAGGCATTTGCCCTGCCTCTTCTATTGGTGGGAGACCTTTATGCATTGGCCCTGTACCGATCAAACGTTGATTGGCGCTTGATTTTGCGCTTAATCCCGGGAGTTCTGGCCGGGCTTTTGGTTACAGCTTTCCTTTTCAGTGTGCTCACAGCAACAGCCTTGAGTCGTATTCTTGGAGCCCTGATCTTGGTGTCAGTGATTTTGGAGATCGCTCGAAGGACGCGAAATCTATCGAGTGAGTTGCCAACCGATGCACCATTGGTGCAGTCAGTTAAAGCAACGCTTTTTGGTGTGCTTGCCGGCATGACTTCTATGGCGGCCAATGCTGGCGGAACAGCGATGAGTTTGTATCTGATCAATATGCGGGTTAGCACATTTACTTTTATGGGGACTTCGGCTTGGTTCTTCTTCTTTATTAATATCTCGAAGGTGCCAATTTTGATTAACCTTGATCTGCTGACTCGCGAGACCCTTGCCGCTGGTGTGTGGTTTATCCCAGTAATCGTGGCAGGAGCGGTGGCAGGATCTATCATCTTTCGCCACATCTCTGGCGAGTGGTTCTACTGGATTGTGCTAGCTGTCAGTGCCATGGCGGGGCTGTGGCTCCTCATTGTTGGATAGGGCAGTCTTTGGTCGACGCCCATGTTCTTTCAGGGCATACACCCGATCGCTGGTGCGGGTAGGGTACGGTGGCTGGGATTTAACACACTAAGTGGACATCAAACAATGGCAAGGAGGGACCCGGTGACAGAGCAAGGCGTCCCGACTGAATGGATCGGTGTGGGGGAACGCTTGCGAGGGGCGCGAGAGGCCGCGGGTATCAGTATGCGGGAGTTGGCCCGTCGGGTGGAGGTTTCCCCAGGTCATATTTCTAATGTTGAGCGGGGCTTGGCATCGTTGAGCGTGCGGTCGCTTTACACCATAGTCAGCGAATTACAAATATCGATGGATAGTTTATTTGTGAAAGTCGATTCGCAAGTTCACACCGGAGATTCTTCTGAGAAAGCGGGTCGAGCAGCCGATTCGCCCGGGCAAGCCTTGGCACTTGGTGAGCTAGAGGCCAAAGGTGTGGTGATGCGCCGTCTCTCCCGACCATCAATTCCGTTGCCCACAGGAACAAGATGGGAAAGGCTCACGCCGCATGCAGAGATGGGGGCGGAGTTCATTGAGGTGATCTACCCTCCGTCCAAGGAATCCTCACCGCCCGAAGAGTTCGTGTTGCACTCTAGCCGAGAATACGGGGTGATCACTCACGGGTCGCTGACGATCCAGGTAGGTTTCGACACGGCCGTTCTTAACGTGGGTGACTCGATTGCATTTGACTCCACGACTCCGCACCGGTATTGGAATGAAACGGACGAGGAGGTGCGGGCAGTGTGGTTCATTGCGGACACTTCTGCGAATTCGCCAGCAGCCGGGCCCGAATCTTCTACCGGCCATTTTTAGTCGACTCGCAACATATCCACTTAGGTTCTGACCGATAGCTTTGATTCAGACTCGCCTCTGACCTGGAATTGTATGCTAGCAGGCTGCCATCGACCGAAAATAGTAACCTTGACGTAACATTTGGGTAACTTTGCGGAACATGTCCTTGCGTTTGTCCTGTCACACCATACAAACTAGGGATCTATTGGGTAGGCAGACGAAGGCTGACCAATTGGTCGTAGAGGGTTATGGAAGGAATCATCAGTGGTTACTGCTGAAAGTGAGTTCGGCCCGGTTCTCATCGAGGCGGACGCCATCACAAAAAGTTTCGGCGGTGCCGTAGCCGTCGACAACGTCAGCATTTCGGTCCGGGCAGGCGAGATTTATGGTTTGGTGGGAGAGAACGGTGCGGGCAAGTCGACGCTTATGCGGGTGCTTGCCGGAATCTTGAGTCCGGATCAAGGCGAAGTCAGAGTCGATGGCAAACCTGTCCAGCCTGGCGCGCGTGCAGCTATCAGCGCAGGGATTTCCCTTGTTCACCAGGAACTCAGCCTCGTTCCCGAAATGACGGTGGCAGAAAACATCCTCCTCGGGTCGTTCCCTACGAAGGTTGGATTTACCGAGTACCGGAAGCTGCGCCAGATCGCCGCCGATGCCCTGGCGGAGATCGGGGTCGGTGTTGATCTTGATGAACGTGTGGGCCGGCTATCGGTGGCATTACGTCAGTTTGTTGAAATTGCCCGAGCTGTGGCAAAAAAGCCACGGATTCTTATCTTTGACGAACCGACCGCGACGCTGACTCCAGCTGAGACCGATTACTTGTTAGCAATGCTCCGCCGTCTGGCTGACGGTGGAATGGCAATAATTTACATCTCGCACCGCATACCTGAAATTTTCAGTACCTGCTCGACGGTCGCCATCCTCCGTGATGGCAAGTTAGTGCGTTCTTCATCCATCGACAGCTTGACGCCGAGTCAAGTTGTCGATCAAATGGTGGGTCGTGAACTAGGACTAGATCTCGCCACAAAGCGGACCGCAACCCCTGGGGCAGTTGTATTAGACGCCCAGGGGATCACAGCGCCAAAGGTAAATAACGTGAGCGTGCAGGTCCGTTCCGGCGAAATCGTAGGTCTGGGCGGTCTCGTGGGTGCAGGGCGTTCGGAATTGGTGCGCGCAATTATTGGCGCAGACGATCGAACGGCCGGGAGCGTCACCCTTACTCACAACGGGGAAACCATCACCATAGGCAGTTATCAATCAGCAGTGCGCAACGGCGTCGCCTACGTTCCTGAAGAGCGAAGAATAGATGGACTCGCGCTGTCGATGAGTGTCGAAGACAATATTCGCCTTCCAAACCGCAAAGAACTTTCAGTCGCGGGATTCAAAGTTGGAAGCAAAACGGCCCAAGTTGCGCAATTACTGGCGGATAAAGTCGGCTTGCGCCCACCCGAAATTCGCCGAGATGTGGGGGAGTACAGCGGTGGGAATCAGCAAAAGGTTGTTCTTGCAAAGTGGCTCGGCCGGCGCCCTAAATTTATTGTTCTTGACGAACCCACTCGAGGAGTTGACGTCGGTGCCAAAGCCGAGATTCACAGACTCGTAAAAGAAATCGCTGATCAAGGTACTGCAGTGCTCATTGTGAGCTCAGATCTACCGGAACTATTGGAGCTTTCAGACACTATTCACGTCATGCGCGACGGTCATGTGACAGGAACGTTGTCGAAGGAAGAAGCCAGTGAGAAATCAGTCATGTCTCTGGCCTCGGGTGAAACGATTGTGAGGTCGTCATGACAACAAAGGGCACTAACGCGGAAACCACCATGACTGAAGTAGGGGCAACGCAAAAAAGTAGCATTGGTGTTGCCGAGATCTTGGCATGGTCATCTCGCAATGGCGTGTTTGTATTCACGGCTCTTTTGATCATCGCCGCATTAGTATTCGTTGATGGGTTCGCATCGCTTATCAATGTGACCGACGTATTTCACCGCGCTGCCCCCGTGGGCATTGTCGCAGTCGGAATGACATTCGTGGTGATCAGCGGCAACTACCTGGATCTATCGGTGGTCGCTCAGGTAGCCACGGCCGGGGTGATCTTGATAGCCGTGAGCAATACGCATGGCATATTTATTGCGATGGTGGCTGCGCTAATGGCGGCCATATTATTCGCCTTAGTAAACGGCATTGCCGTGGGAGTGTTCAAGGCAAACGCCGTGATTGTCACACTGGCAACAACTTTCATTGGTTTAGGCGTATTGCGGTATTTCTCTGGTGGATCAATCTTTTTCGGCCCCCCAGATGGAATCATTAAGGCGTTCGGCATGGGCAAAGTTGGCCCGATTCCGTATTCAGCGATAGTTTTATTAGTCATGACAATCCTGTTGTCGATTTTGCTGAACCGCACAAACTTTGGTTTCTTAATCCGTTCCTTCGGTGTCAATGAGTCGGCGACTCGGCTTGGCGGTTCAAATACTGCTCTCATTGTGTTCGGTGCGTTTCTCGTTACTGCTATCGCCGCTATGGTGGCGGGGTTTGTCCTTGCTGCTTTCTCGAACACCGCGGTGTCCAACGATGGTGTCGGATATGACTTCCGTGCTTTGGCAGCGATTATCGTGGGTGGAACAAGCGTGTTCGGGGGCCGCGGAAGTGTATTTCGAACACTGCTCGGCGTAATTTTCGTCAGCGTGTTGACGAACATCCTCGTTCTTTCAGGTATCAGTTTCGGATACCAGCAGATAGCCCTTGGGGCACTAATCGTTTTTGCTGTGTCCTTAGATGCCATTGGAAGAAAGGTGGCTCGGTAATGAGTCAAATCTTGGAGTTATCAGATGCCAAGTCCAAGGGCTTTTTCGGCCGCGCTGGAACGGTTATCGGTCGTAGAACTGAAGGCCGCGGGATCGCGCTATTAAGTGTCATTCTTGTCATAGTTGCCCTAACTGAACCTCTCGTATTCAGCGCCTACTCCGTGACTTTAGGTCGAATAGCGCTGATTGGAATCGTGGCGTTGGGCCTGACCGCTGTGATCCTGATGGGCGAGCTGGACTTGAGCGTTGCCAGCACACTAGCCTTATCCGGGGTTGTGATGGCCAGCATTCCTGAACTGTGGCTGGGTATTTTGGCCGCACTCGCGACCGGACTCATAGTGGGGTTGATTAACGCATTCTTTGTGTCTGTCGTCGGCATAAACTCGTTCATCGCAACATTGGGAATGCTCTTTGCGCTGCGAGGGTTAGCTTTCGTAATCTCAGACGAGGCTCCAGTTAGCCTCGTCAATAAAGAGGCCGGAATCTCTTTCGGTGAGCCACTGATTGGACCAATAACCCCAAGAGTTTTAATCTTTATACTGGTATTTATCGCGATACAAATATTTGTGTCTAAGGCGCAAGCTGGCCGCGAATTCTTTGCAGTTGGTGGGAACCGTCAGGCAGCGCGCGATGCGGGAATCCCCGTAACGAGACGAATTGTTACCGGGTTCATGATTTCAGGTTTCGTTGCTGCACTGGCCGGAATCATCAACAGCCTTGAACGAACAACCGCGGACCCAACTGCTGGCTCGACAGTGCTATTAACGGCTTTTGCCGCAGCCATTATCGGTGGAAATTACCTGAAAGGTGGCCGGGGTTCTATTGTGGGAACCTTGATCGGTGCTGCCGCACTAGGGGTTCTTCAGGTGGCGTTGACTATCTCCGGCGTTCAGGTTCCAGTGCAACAGATCTTCATTGGGGCGATTCTTCTCATCGCTGTCACGACAGATCCCAACAGCCTTCGTTCGGTGAGGGGAAGCATACGAACGCTTCGCCAAGGTCGAGCGAAAAATTCGGTGACTACCTAAGTCATCGAACAACTGCTCCACCGCCGGTGGAGTAGTGAAAATGTAAACAAGAAGGGCACAATATGCGAAAGTCTCGTCTAACATTCGCTGCGAGCTTGCTTGCAGCATGTGCGTTGACTCTGACTGCCTGTGGCAGTTCGGACGATGCTGATAGTGCAGAAACAGCGGCTGAATCGGCTGGTGAAGAAGCAGCAGAAGGTAAGGAATCCTTCGAGGTCTACGCGCTGCTTCCTCAAGGTAATGATCAGCCATATGGCACCACTTACCTTCCTCCGATGGAGGCAATGGCTAAGGAACTGGGCGTCAATCTGACCATCACAAACTCTGAGTACGATGCTGACAAGCAAGCCAGTGAGTGCGAAGTTGCAGTGGCAGCTCAGCCAGATGGCATCATCCTGTGGCCAGCCGTGGGTGACGCTGTTGCACCATGTTTGTCCGCAGCAGACGCTGCAGGGATTCCAGTTTGGGTCACAAACTCTGACGTATTTGACGAAGACAAGCCACTTACCCGTGGATACTCCGGACCTGATACGTACGGCCAGGGCGCAGCTTCAGCCGAAATCATGTGTGATCTGGCAGATGGTAAGGACGTCGGCATCATTCAGATTAATGGTCTGACCGGTAACGCAACGGCAATTAACCGCGACGAAGGTTTCACCGACACCATTGCGGCTAACTGCCCGAACGTGACCATTTTGGCTGAACAGCCAGGAAACTGGAACAAGGATGAGTCTCAGATCGCGGCTTCGGAAATGTTGACTTCCGTAGGTATCGATAACGTGCAGGGAATCTATGCTGCTGATGACACAATGGTCGCAGGAGCCATCGATGCACTCATAGCTCAAGGAAAAGATCCAAAGGACTACATCATTACGTCCATTGGTAACACTTTCCTCGGCAATCCATTGGTCGTTGACGGTTCACTTGATGGCACGATCTTCCAGTCATCCTCATGGGATGGTGCTAATGCTGTTGTCGGCATTTATGAAGCAATGACAACTGAGCCAGGTGAGCGTGTGACTCTGTTCATGCCACAGGCGAAGGTGACAGCCGATAACGCTACAGATCCATCAGTAGCTCCTGAGTGGTAAACCACTCACTCGTCTAAGGGTTTAGGCCCGAAACGGTGAAGTGTTGGGGCGGTGTCGTGCGTGGACTAGATGTCGCACACGGCAGCGCCTCAACACAATCCGAAACCATTTCCGTAGGAAATCTAAGTTTGTAGAAACGAGAAGCATGACCAAGCATGACTCGCACGCGGAGGCGTTGCAGCGGCACCGCTGGTACCCGCTCTAGATTTCGCTCGCAGAGGTATCCCATCCCACGGCCACAGTGCTGTCGATTTCGAGCAGCGGGTAAATTTTGATCGCCTGCGCGAATACCGGATTAGCAGAGCGGTAGAGTCCCTCGAGGCTAGTGGGTGTGGCGCTTTTCTCCTGTTTGACTTTTATAATATTCGGTACACGACTCAAACGTGGATCGGTGGGGCGCTAGGCGACAAAATGTCTCGCTACGCACTTCTTACTCGTGATCGCAAGCCATACCTGTGGGATTTCGGATCGGCGGCGAAGCACCACAAACTTTTTGCACCGTGGCTCGAACCAGAGCGCTCGATGGCAGGGATGCTTGGTCTTAGGGGCGCCATACACCCTGATGTTGGACTAATGCGCGATGCGGTAACCACAATTAAAGGGATCCTCACGGACGCGGGTGTCGCAGAAGAGCCAATCGGTGTCGATATCGTCGAACCGGAGTTCTTATTCGAAATGCAACGGCAGGGCCTTAAAGTTGTTGATATTCAGCAAAGCATGCTCGATGCCCGTTCCATCAAGTCAGTCGACGAAATCATGCTCCTGAACCAGGCGGCGTCCATGGTTGACGGGGTGTACCAAGATATCGTCAACGTATTACAACCGGGAATTCGTGAAAACGAAATTGTTGCCTTGGCCAGTAAGCGACTCTATGAACTTGGTTCCGAGCAGGTGGAAGCAATTAATGCCGTGTCCGGCGAGCGGTGCAATCCGCACCCACACAATTTTACTGACCGCATAATCCGCCCTGGCGATCAAGCTTTTTTCGACATCATTCACTCGTTCAACGGGTATCGGACCTGCTATTACCGCACATTTTCGGTCGGCTATTCAACCCAGCCGCAGATTGATGCATATGCGCGAGCTCGAGAATGGATGGATGCTGCTATTCAAAATGTGGCCGACGGTGTCGGTACTGATCAGATAGCTCGGTTGTGGCCGAAAGCTACTGACCTGGGGTTTGCAAATGAGATGGATGCGTTTGGCTTGCAGTTCGGGCACGGTCTTGGCTTGGGACTACACGAACGTCCAATAATTTCTCGACTCAACAGTATTGATCACCCGGTTGAAATCAAAACCGGCATGGTGTTTGCACTAGAGACTTATTGCCCGGCAACCGATGGAACTTCGGCCGCGAGGATCGAAGAGGAAGTTGTGGTCACTGAAAAGGGAGCCCACGTGATTACGAAATTTCCAGCGCAAGAGTTGTTCGTTGCCAATGGGTACTGATCAGTGTGACAATGTATTTTCAACTAGCCATCAAGCGCGGTAGCCGCGGTAAACACAGCGAGAGGTAAGGCCAGCATGGATAAGCAGCGTTTAGCAGGAAAAAATATTTTAGTGACGGGCGCAGCCCAGGGCATGGGTGCCGCGATTGCAATTGACTACGCGGCGCAGGGAGCGAAGGTCTGCTTGGGTGATGTCAATCTCGATGGTGTCGCTAAGGTTGTTGCGGAAATTACCGAGGCCGGTGGAATCGCTACGTGGGTCAAGCTTGATGTAACAAGCGAGGTAGATGCGGCGGCTGCGGTAGCCCATACAGTGGCTGAATTCGGAAGTATTAACGTTCTTGTGAACAACGCAGGAGTCAATAAGCCGCTGTTTTTCCTCGACATCACCCGGGAGAACTGGGACCGCATCATGGATGTCAACGCGTGGGGCACATTAAATTGTATGCAAGCGGCAGCCGCCCAGATGAAAGCACAGGGTAAGCAAGATTTCCCGTATAAGATCATTAACGTGGGTTCTATTCTCTCGCGGGAAGCCTACGACGATGTAGTGGTGTATTCAGCGAGCAAGCATGCAGTTCTGGCAATGATAAAGGGTGGTGCCAAGGCTTTGATCGAGCACAACATCACGGTCAACGGCTACGGGCCTGGCGTGGTGCGTACCGAACTGTGGGAGCAATTAGACCGCGACCTTGTCGCTATTGGGAAATTCGCCAAGGAGGGTGAGTCAATGGACAGCCTTGCCGAGAATATGATCCTAATGAAGCGCTATTCATACCCTGAAGATGTTGTCGGGACCTCGGCATTTCTAGCCAGCGCTGACAGCGACTACATGACAGGTCAGCTGATCATGATTGATGGCGGAATGGTGATTCAGTAACTTCTTGGCTCTTGGGTAGCCCTTTTTGCGACGCTTGCCGCTCTTTTCTCAGCAGGTGAAACGGAAATCATGGGAAGAGACTTGTCGAGAATGAATATATGGATAGTGCATTTTGTTAAGAATTAAGACGAAAGGGCACGGGATGTCTACGCAAGCTAGGCCAACGGTGGGTTGGATCGGATTGGGAAATATGGGCGCTCCCCTTGCCGGGACACTAGTTGACGCCGGTTACAGAGTCCGTGTGTGGAACCGAACCGTGTCCAAAGCGGATGCATTGAAGGCTCGAGGAGTCGAAGTCGCCGGGTCGATCCGGGAGTTGATTACGCAAGATGTTGTCTTCACCATGGTGAGCACTTCGGCTGACTTGGAGCACGTTCTTCTGGATCCAGACAAAGGGCTATTAACCGGGGGCATGGCCCCAAAAATTGTTGTTGACTGCTCAACAGTCAGTGTGGAGGCTAGTCGCGCGGTACGTGAGTATGCTGAAGAACAAGGTGTTCTATTTTTCGCTGCTCCTGTGAGCGGAAATGGTAAAGTTGTGGCGGCGGGAAAATTGGCTGTGGTTTGTAGTGGCGAACGCGAGACATTCGAAACAGTTCGACCGCTGCTTGAGTCGTTGGGGAGTTCGGTAACGTACGTCGGGACTGGTGAAGAGGCTCGCTTAGTCAAGATTTATCACAACATTATCTTGGGTATCTACACTCAAGCGCTGGCTGAAATTTTAGTTCTTGGTGAAAAGGGCGGCGTAAAGCGCGAGGCGATCATGGAGTTCATTAATAGCAGCGTCATGGGCTGCATGTTCAGCCAATACAAGACGCCAGCCCTTGTCAATTTGGATTTTAATCCAACGTTCACACCAGTTTTGCTGCGTAAAGATTTTGACCTCGGCCTCAGCGAATCAGATAAGCACGAAGTTCCTATGCCGATTACAAATGCAGTAAGGGATATTGTTGATTCCTGCATCGACCGTGGATATGCCGAAGATGACTTTTCAACACTGCTTCTAATTGCAGCTGCTAACGCTGGCGTTACCCTCACAAGCGAGAGCGCTGACGTCAAAGACGGCCTAAACTAAGCAGAGCAGCACCTCTGTATGGGATCCTCAGATAGAACTTGCAAGCTCAAAACAACGAGTGGTCGTATTCAACGCCCTCGCTAGACCTTCTTTGACTGGAAGAGCTCGATGCGCATTGGAAATTATTTCTACGCCCCAGGGTCCACTGAAACCAATTTCATCAATCGCGTGAATGAAAGCGGTGACGTCAAGAGACCCTTCGCCACAGTACTCCCTGCAATTAATTGTGTCCTCAAAGAGCGTGCCTACAATTTCATTCTGAGCGTCATTGAGTTCCACACCGAATAATATTTCAGGTGGGACTTCATGCACCATGGTTTCATAATCCATGCCGCTCCTAGCCACGTGCCAAATGTCCAGCAATATTCCTCCACTGTCATTACCAACCTCCGTGACCAGATCCACGATGCTAGTTACCGTTGGCAAATATGAATATGGTGCGGACTCCAGCGCCAGGCTGACCCCAGCTTGTTCAGCGCTAAGACAAAGTTCCCCCCAACTCTTTTTCATAATCTCCGGCTCAACCGGAACCCCTTTAATGCCGGGCCCGATTTTAATGTGGCGCGCTTGTAGCGGGCCTGCGGCTTCAAACAGGTCGTGCCGGACTTGATCTGAAGCGGCCCTAGCGGGGCCGGTTGTCCACCAATCCAACAAGTACTCCAGTTCGATGTGCTCAATCCCATTGTCATCGAAGAGCATTTTTAGCGTCTGTAGTCCTATTGTCCCCTTTGCTTGGACAAGATCAGCGTGCAATAGACCAAAGCCTTTCCACCCAGTAGCTCCAGCCCACTCAATTCTCCGGCGGATATCCACAGGGCTTGGCGTTTTGCCGCCACGCGCATCCGCATTGCCCGCTGCGGTCCAACAGGAAGCGATGAGGTCAGGAATGACAGGCCGTTGGAGATCCTCTTGATTTACCATTAGATTGTCGTGAATCCGCCATCGATTAAGAGCTGCACACCTGTGATAAACGAAGCATCTTCAGAAGCCAGAAAGGCTATACCTGCCGCAACTTCGTTTCCTAAACCAGCACGCGCCATGGGTGTTTTGTCAATTAATCCTTGGGAAATATCCGCATCTTGCGCTTCTGTCATAGGAGTCCAGATAAAACCTGGATGCACGGAGTTGACCCGGATTCCGCGGTTCGCGTACGTTGCGGCTGCATTTTTGGTCATCATGGTCACCGCGCCCTTTGATGCTTGATAGGCAGCAACGCCAGAAGTACCAATTATTCCCCACATGGATGACACATTGACGATTGAGCCCTCGCCCCCCTCCAACATTGAAGGCAGAGTGGTTCGCATGCCCAAGAACACACTGCGCTGATTGAGTTCGATTACCCGATCCCAGTCGTCAAGAGAAATACTCGCCAACTCGTCATAACTGCCGACACCGCCCGCATTATTAATTAGTACTTTAGGTGGGCCGGCTAGGGACTCAACCGAGTTAATTGTGCTTTCCCACTGATCCACAGAGGTGACATCGCAGCACATCCACTCGACCGATGGGATGTGCTCGGGTGCGTCGGCGATATCTAAGGCAAAAACTCGCGCTCCCTCCGCCGCCAGACGACGAACGGTGGCTAACCCAATGCCTTGCGCCGCTCCCGTGACAATACACACTTTTTTCTGAAATCGACCCACGCTCAAGGTTAACCCTTCATTACGGTTTTACGGCAGCCACGTCAACACGTTATTGCGAACTTTACGCTACCATAAGGACGCAAAAATTGTCTGCGGCAACCAAAAAGCCTGCGGTCAACTTGGGTGAGACATTCCTAGTTGCGGATCCCTTTCCGGGACTGCCGTGAAAGTTCCCACTACACAAATCTGCGAAGTTAGTTTATGATTGTATTTCGAGTAAATATCAAAAATGCAGCGGTTCCCGACGCCATTTCTCCGACAGAAAACACGGATCTTTTGGTCCGTTCCTCTGACCGGAGTCGCGGCACGAGCAACCTAGGTTTTCTAAGCGCAAGGATGGGCTAAATCATGAATGCACGCCGCGAAATGGGATCAATGTTAGAAGGCCAAATTGCAATCGTTACAGGATCAGGTGAAGGTATCGGTGCCGGTATTGCCACGACCCTTGGTGAGTTTGGCGCCAAAGTGGCTATCACAGATATTGATCTGAGCAGGGCACAGCGACGAGTTGAAATCCTTGCATCACAAGGAATCGAGTCGATGGCAGTGCAACACGATGTGACAGACGGTGAGTCGGGTAAACGTTTGGTCCAGCAAGTGCTGTCGGCATATGGTCGTGTGGATTTGCTGGTCAATAACGCAGGAATATCAGGCCGAGTTCCACTCGAAGAAATGTCAGATCAGGTGTGGGATTCAATGATAGGTGTAAATTTGACCGGTGTTCAACGTACGAGTCGGGCCGTTGTTCCGGTGATGAAGGAGCAAAGAGGCGGCAACATAGTATCAATTTCATCTGTCGCGGGCAGGTCTGGCAAAGCAAATATGACTCATTACTGTTCCACAAAGTTTGGAGTGATCGGATTCTCTCAGTCTCTTGCTCTCGAGCTTGCATCGTTTGACGTCAGGGTTAACTCTGTGTGCCCGGGAATAGTGCGAACACAAATGTGGGAAGTGGAGCTTGGCGAAATTTCCGAAGCTAAGGGTATTTCGATAGAAGAGGCGTGGGAGATGGTTCTCTCGGGTATCCCGTTACACCGATCACAACTACCCGAGGACATTGGGGCAGCTGTGGCTTTTCTGGCTTCACCGCTTGCCAAGAACATCACCGGACAAGCGCTAAATGTCGACGGGGGATTCGAACTGTCCTAAGCCTTAAACAAAGGACTTAATAAATGCTAACCGGATAATTGATCACGTCGGACAAACGGCAAACCCTAAGGCTACTCCTTGATGATACCCATGGAGGGTTTCATCTGCGGGGCGTACCGCTGTGGGATGTGAATTGGTCTGCGGTGCGCTGAATCACCCGTGGAGGACGCTGCCACCCCACAGGGGCCAATCCGTCGGCATGCACAGCACGTGTGCTGTGGGGAAATCGTAACGACTTCATGCCGAGGCTATTTACGGTGTAGCGGGTTGTGCCTTGGCTAAAATCTGATGCAAAAAAGGTAGATTGTGCCTGTGACTCAACCGGCGCCGCCAGAAACGCCGATGCCTGTTGATCAAATGAATGGAAATCCTGCTCCGTCTCGATTGAATTTGGATATGGCTCGGATGCGGCTTACCGAGGTTACGAGCTCCGCGGCCGTGACTTCAATTACATGGGCTATTTTTTATGTCCTGTCAGTAATTCTTGTGACTGTTTTCATAACGGCAATCGTTTTGCTCCCCAGTCTACTTTTTGGGGGCGACCGCCCGGTGAGCGTTAAGTGGTATCTCGATGCGATCACCTGGGGTTGGCTTGTAATGAATGGTGTGCCGCCAAAACTGGGTTCGGCCACCATCACATTGATCCCGTGGGGCCTAGCCGTGATTCCATGGGCGCTGCTTTTCCGGGCTGGTAGATCCTTTTCCGCCCGCACTGCCCATGGGGTCCGCTGGTATATGCTTGGCGGGTCGATCATGGTGGTCATTTATGTAGTCGCAATTAGTGCCGCTGCGCGCTTCACCACATCAATCAACGTTTCCTTCAGTGATTCGTGGGCGTTAATCGTGTCTGTATCCATGGGAGTCAGCGCTATTTTAATCGGGATTATTCGTGGTGCACCTATCTATTTTGGGGCGAGAATCCCACCTCTTGTGCTTTTTGTTGTGCGCAGGGGAGCAGGCGTAGTTCTGGCACTGTTGGGATTAGCGGCGATTTTATTGGCGTTACGACTGCTTATTAATTTTAATTCGGCGATGGATCTATTTGTTGGTTTGAGTCCAGGCTGGAGCGGAATTCTAGGGATCATCGCCTTATCCCTGGGATACCTGCCTGTTCTCGTGGTGTGGAGTGCCGCTTACATTGTGGGTGCAGGATTCAGCATTGGACCCGACGTTATGGTCTCGCCTTTTATTCCCGTTACAGCACCTACGCAGCTTCCTCCGTTCCCCCCACTCGTTGCGATCCCTGAAACGGCGGGCGCGCTGGCCTGGACCTTGCCCGCGCTGGTCATCGTTATCGGTGTGCTGTGGGGAGCGGGAATCTCGAGGGGTTTGCGCAAAGAAAGTGCGCTCATTCGCATGCTGGTGGGGTTTGCGATTGCGTTTGTGGGTTCGGCGATCTTCTATTGCTTGGCATTGCTATCCCTGGGCAACCTAGGTGATGTTCGACTCGTTGCGTTGGGACCGGACCCATTGCTTTCGGCCTCTCTGTTGTGGATTTTGTTGGCGTCTGGAATTACTCCGACCGCGGTACTACCGACTAAAATGTTGACGCGGGTCCGACGACCTAGCATTTCAATAGTCCCGGTAGTTGATATTGATGAAACACGTGTGGAGCCATGAGTAAATTTGTGAATGGGGTTGGATTTGGTGCGGCGTTTCGATGGGCGCGTGCCGCTTTTGTGAAGAACACCCTTTCGTTTATCGCGCTGTCCGTTGTAGTAATGATCTTGCAATTTGGTCAACAATTCGCTGCGACACCATTTACGGAGACTCTCAGTCTCTGCGTTGAAGCTGGTGGCACTGGAGAAACAATCGACTCGACCGCAGTTTCAAGTTGCTTTGAATCCGAGATGGGTCAGCTGCTTATTGTCACGCTGATGGCGGTTGTTTTTGTTATTGCCTCGTTCTTAGCAACTGCCGGAGTAGTCCGGGGCGCTCTCTACGTCACTTTGGGGCGTAGAATTGGGTTCGCTGATACCTTTACTGGCCCCTACTTCGGAGCGTTCGCGCTCACCACACTGCTCATTATGGTTATATTTATAGCGGGATTATTCTTGTTCGTGCTTCCCGCAATATTCGCTATTTTGCTCTTCCAGTTTGCGCCTTTTTTCGCTTTGGATCGTGGGCTCTCGCCATTTCACGCATTGAAATCAAGCGTGGGCTTAGTCCGTCTTCATTGGCCACTCGCCATTTTGGTGCTACTTTTCAGCGGGGCTTCATATTTAATTTCAGGTCTATTCTGGGGGATCCCCACGCTTCTATTTTTGCCATTAGCCGCGTTGGTGACCGCTTATGTGTACCGGAGCCTGCAAGGAGAAACGGTTGACCCGGCCGCGTGAAGGCGAGAAAATCCGCCCGAATAGTCGTGCTGGCATCCGGCACTGGAACACTTTTTGAGGCGATCCTGGATTCTGGGGTCGGGGCCGATGTGGTTGGCTTGATAACGGATCAATCCAATGCTCGGGCAATAAGTATTGCGAAGGGCCGAGAGATTGCGGTCTATAAAGTCTTGCTCAGCGATTTTGATTCCCGGGAGTCTTGGGAGTCGGAGCTACTGGAACGGGTTGAGAAATTGGGACCGGATTTGATCGTTGCTGCCGGATTTATGCGGATTCTCAGTCCAGCATTTGTTGAGCATTTCCCTGGCCAAATCGTCAACTCACACCCTTCGCTGCTCCCGCAGTATCCGGGAGCTCATGCCGTCAGAGATGCCATCGAAGCAAATGCCACGGTCACCGGATGCACGGTTCATTTTATTGATCATGGAGTAGACACGGGTGAAATAATTGCCCAGGCACAGGTGAAAGTACAACCGGGTGAAAGTGAAGCAGAGTTGCACGAAAGAATAAAGGCGGTTGAACGCGCACTCCTTCCCCAAAGTGTTGAACAACTCCTCAGTGAGAGTTTCGGGAAAGGGTTTTGGTGACAATTCGGCCGATTAAACGGGCGTTAATCTCCGTCTACGACAAAAGTGGGATCGTGGAGCTGGCGCAGGCATTGACACGGGGGGGCGCCGAGATTGTTTCAACCGGCAGCACGGCGGCGACAATAGAAGCAGCCGGCATTTCGGTCACGCCAGTTACAGCCGTCACAAATTTTCCCGAGTGTCTTGGTGGACGTGTGAAGACTCTGCACCCGGGAATCCATGCGGGGCTGCTGGCTGACGTGCGCAACCCTGATCACGCTGCTCAATTGGAAGAGCTTGAGATCAAAGCTTTTGATTTAGTTGTTGTGAACCTTTATCCGTTTAGTGAAACTGTCGCCAGTGGTGCCACAAATGATGAATGCGTTGAGCAGATTGATATCGGCGGACCGGCCATGATTCGGGCATCGGCAAAAAACTATGCCAACGTGGCCGTGGTTGTGTCCCCTAATAGTTACTCTGAAGTGTTAACAGCGATAGCTGAAGGTGGGACCACTCTTGCCCAACGTGCTTTGCTCTCAGCGCAGGCGTTTTCGCACTCGGCAACGTACGACATAGCCGTAGCAACCTGGATGTCAATTGTAGCTTCGCCCGAGGAGAGCGAGTTCCCCCGCTGGCGGGGAACGGCATGGACCAGAAGTGAAGTACTGCGGTACGGAGAGAATCCGCACCAAAGTGCCGCTTCCTACATCGGGATTGGCCACGAAAGTGGCGTAGCAAACGCCCAACAGTTACAAGGAAAACCCATGTCGTACAACAATTTTATTGACTCCGATGCAGCCCGACGCGCCGCCTTTGATTTCTCAGAGCCGGCCGTAGCCATCATCAAGCACGCAAATCCGTGCGGAATTGCTGTGGGTCTTGACATCGAGCAGGCGTACCGCAAAGCCCACTCCACTGATCCGGTCTCAGCATTTGGGGGAGTGGTTGCAGCGAATCGTCGGGTAACAAAGAAAATGGCGGAGTCGTTGTTAGAGGTTTTCACTGAGGTCATAATTGCTCCGGAGTTTGACGCTGAAGCATTAAACCTTCTCACGGAAAAAGCTAATCTGCGGATTTTGGTTGCGCCAGGACCGCTTCCTGGCCGTCGCGTTGACGCGCGCACGATCTCAGGTGGTCTGCTCGTTCAAAGCGTCGACACTGTGCACGAAGGCGGCGACAACCCAGTTAACTGGGACCTGGTCAGTGGAGAGCCAGCATCTACTGCAAGTCTGCGTGATTTGGAATTTGCCTGGCGTGCATGCCGATCCGTGAAATCAAATGCGATTTTGTTGGCAAAAGATCTTGGTGCGGTGGGGATTGGCATGGGACAGGTCAATCGAGTTGATTCCGCGCATCTGGCCGTATCGCGTGCTGGGGACCGCGCACGGGGAGCGGTCGCTGCATCAGACGCCTTCTTCCCGTTCGCTGACGGTCTACAATTGCTACTGCAGGCAGGTGTGAGCGCGGTAGTGCAACCGGGGGGATCCGTGCGCGATTCAGAAGTCATTGACGCAAGCCGCCGGTGTCACCATGTATTTCACAGGGACCCGTCATTTTTTCCACTAGGACGCGGGGAGGATCATGGCAACTAGCCGTGATCCCGACCATCGCCGCTTTCTTCGTTGGTGGACTTACTGCAATTCAATCTCGAGCGAACGGTTCGCTCGCCGACGTCCTTGATTCAGGGCTGCAGGCCGCTACTATCTCTTTTTGCATTGGCTTGCTCCTCACCTCAATTATCGTCATGTCGAGTGCGAAGTTGCGCCTAGGCGTTACTAGATTGCGGACGGCAATTCGCGGCCGTCAGATTGGGTACTGGGAACTCTTCGGTGGCTTTTTCGGAGCACTATTTGTCCTCTCGCAGAGTTTGTCCGTACCGGTAATCGGTGTAGCGTTGTTTTCGGTGGCGTTGGTCTCGGGCCAGAGCGCTTCGGCCCTGATTGTTGATCGACTGGGCCTTGGCCCACATGGCCGGCAACCGGTAACGCTGCAACGCATCTTGGCCGCCCTAATCGGTGTGAGCGCGGTGGTCGTAGCGGTATCTGGACGGCTGGATAGCGCTGAGATTCCGATCTGGCTTGTGGCACTATGTTTTGTCGCCGGTATTGGTGTGTCAGTTCAACAAGCAATAAACGGTAGGGTGCGTGATGTCTCGGGTGAACCGCTGGTGGCTGCATGGTTGAACTTTGTGGTGGGTGCGTCAATTTTGATCCTGGTATTTGGGGTCATGGTATTGGTGGGAACCGTGGCGCCCAGGGCCCTTCCATCCGGGCCCCTCTGGCTCTACTTTGGTGGTGTCGTCGGCGTGATTTTCATTGCTACCACGTCATGGGTGGTGGGAAAAGTTGGAGTACTGCGCTTGAGTTTATTGGCAATTTCGGGACAACTAGTTGGTTCACTCGTGCTCGACCTAGTTGTCAACGGCTATCTGGATGCGCCACTTATTCTTGGAGTTATCTTGGCGTTCATGGCCGTCATCGTTAATACCATCCAGCCCAAAAAACCTGACGCGCTTACTGGCTTGGAGTAACTTGCGCAGTATATTTTTTGTGGACAGCCTAAGCAAGAATTTTGCTCGGTGACTCAATAAGAGTCACGAACTCTTGTAGCCAGCGGGCACCGTTCGCACCATCAACGGGGCGGTGGTCAACTGAGAGGGTAGCGCGCATTAGTTGACCGGTGGTGAGTTGGTCGTTGACAACAACTGGCTCAGTGGAGATCCCCCCGACCGCCAAGATGCTGGCTTGTGGCGGATTAATTATTGCAGCGAAATCTTCCACCCCGAACATGCCTAGATTTGAAATTGAGATGCTTCCACCTTCGAGTTCATTTTGGCGAAGCGATCCGGTTCGGGCACGCTGAGCGAAGTCTTTTGTCGTCAATGCAACTTGCGTGATGCTCATATTTTCCACCGAACGAAGTGTGGGGGTGAAAAGTCCCTGGTCTGTTGCTACGGCCATGGA
>Ga0209199_1002160_pt1 | contig 21644 bp, 22 predicted proteins | sample COGITO_mtgs_1105_7_FD_184805 | JGI IMG/M metagenome (GOLD analysis project Ga0209199, IMG submission 184805) | Pelagic marine microbial communities from North Sea - COGITO_mtgs_110523 (SPAdes) (version 2) | ecosystem: Environmental > Aquatic > Marine > Epipelagic ...
GTTGTCGCCATCTACGGGTAAATCGACCACTTCCACATTTTCAATACAGGCCGCCACGCGTCGTGCTTGGTCATTAGTACCACCATAACAGTTGGGAGGCACAATAAATTTGATGGCTTTTTCGGGGTGGTTTTCTTGAGCATCGTGAATGAGCCCCATCATAATCGCATATTGAACGGAAAGTCCACTAGAGCCCACGAGAGGTTTTGTCGGACTGTGGGTAATGGCTGTAATGCTTTCTAAAACCTGTGTTTTGTTGGTTTTTAGAGTGCTTGTAGTATTTTCAATTACCGATCCTTCTGTCAGTGTTTTTAATGCAGCAAGACAATTGACGGGCGTCATGGCAATGGTTTCTCTTCGTCTTACATGCTGAATGTCGGAGATATAGCTTTCATTTTGATTCCCATTTACGAGTAACACACTTCCAAGTTTTGCATTGGTTTGGAGGTAAAAATCGATGTTTGGAGAATGCTCAACTTTCCAAAGTTCTTTTTGTTGTGAGATAAAAACAGTACTGCCTTCAAATTCAGGGATGGCTGCGGTATTTTTAACCTGTTTTAATTCAAAGTTATAGCCATATACGCGCTTTAAAATTTCAGCATCAAAAGGGACTGGCAATTCTCCTGTATAAACAATTTGGGTGTTTTTATGGTTTAATAAATTGGTTCTTAAAATCGCCAAAACAGGAACGGTTTGAGATGAAAAACTGATGACGTTTTCTGGGTTCAATTGATTTAGATTGGCAATGGCCCATTCCAACACACAGGACAAAGGATGTCCTAATCGGATGTAGTCGTAAGCCGTTGGCAAGGAGTGGAGTGCTGATGCATCAGAATTATGAGTTTTAAATAGGGTTTCAAATTGTTCTAAAAACTGAGTTTTGGCACCTTTTTCATCGTAAATATCCAGCCGATGGGTGGTTAAATTCAACCAATCCGCAGGTAAATTTTCTAAGACTTCTTTTATATAGTTTATCATTTTATTCCCTTCCATTATTTTCACCTTCAAATAGAGTAGCAAGATACATCAATTCGATTTATTTTTGAAAGGGTTTTAAGAGGTTTTGTTGCCGCTGTACCTGTATTTTTAATTTGTGGGCAGTGGGTTTCATAATCGCTAGAAAAAAAAAGCCCCAATGCTGGAATAGCATTGGGGCTTTTTTTTGTTTTTAAATCAGAAATAAGCCTATTCTTTTGGGATGTGTTTTGCTAAAAATCTTGAATTTGCATCGTTTAGTCCGTTAATTAATTTACTTCGTTTGCCGTTCAATTTATTGTTTGTCGCATTGTAATTTTTTACACTTTTATTTACTTCCTTAACTTTGCTATTGAAAGCATCCACTTGTTTTTTAGTTCTTTTTCTTTGAGGTGTTTTGTCGAAGGTGTTTTTAATACTCTCAAAATCTTCATTCAAAATGATGAAATCGGTGATTTCAGTAATTTCATTTTCGGATTCTTCCATATAAAACTCGAACATCTTTTGTGTGATTTTAATAAGGGAAGCATCGTTTTTATACAACTCAACAGATTTTAAAATTTCAAGCCCTTCTTTCGCTAATTGGTTTAACGCATTTGAATTTTGCTGAATCGCGTTTACATCATTGGTTTTTATGGCGTCCATCAGGTGGATTTCATTGATATTCACTTTAAAAAATATGAGATACATTTCTTTATAATGTTTAAAAACCTCATTCGAAATTTTCATTTTTTTACTTAAATCCGATTCACTTTCAATAATTTCAATGTTGTTGTTAGCCGCAAACGCATAGTAATCAATTTCATATTCCATTTGTGACTCCTCCATTTTTTTATCGGCTAATTCCTGTGCTAAAAAATAGGCTTCCATATAATCGTAAGATTGCTCAGAGACGGCTTTCATGTCAATAATTTTAGCATATTCATTTTTCAACAAACTTCTGTTCAATTTCAAATGATCCAATACTTTGGTCTTAAATGTATTTCCGCCAAACCCTTTTGCCTTGCTAATTTTTAAAATGGCTTTGTCAACGGTTTTTATAAGTGTACTTCTTCGTCGGTCTATCGTCCGGTCACTTTTACTGTGTGCCATTGCTTTGGTATAGCTCCACATGCTTTTTGTGATTTTTAACTGGTTGTCGCTCACAAAATTTAGATACTCTAAAGCCGTTTGATGGGATTGCGCATGGAGTGCTGTCATTTGGATGAGTAGGAATACTGAGAATGCAATTTTTAACTTGTTCATGGTGTTAGTTGTTTAAGGGGTCTGTAAGTATGTTTGTAGCTTCTTTGATGTAGAAGTCGGTAGCGATTTCGTCTAAAATAAGGGTGTTGTGAGTGCTGTCTTCGTCATTAAATTGAATAATTTGTTGGGTAGATTTAGAGTTGGTAACCGCTAAAGTATTTATTTTCTCTAGTTTCTTAAAAGTCATTTCTAAGTCTTCCCAGCCTCTAACAAGTTTGTCATTATGATTATAAACACCTTCTATGTTTAAGCTGAAAGAAGTGTTTTTATGAAGGTTATTTTTTAAATAAAAGGCATTCATTATTTTCAAAAACTGGAGTCCTTCAGAAGCGATTACTCTGTTTTGAGCGTTGGCTAAAATGGTGTCTTTATTTTTAAATTCTAGCGGTCGATGTTTTAAAGAAAAAGGAATGGAATCGGTTTTTAGAGTGTGGGGACTGTACTGTTCTCCAATTTCAAAATCGTCATAAAACGAAGGGAATATAACATCTGGTACCACTCCCATAGATTGATGGCTTTTCCCAGTGACTCTATAAAACTTCTCGATTGTTACTTTTGTGTAACCCAGTGCTTCATTTGCGTAATCTATGGGGATAATAACTTGCCCCGTAGCCTTGCCAAAGGTGTTGGTGCCCACAATAATGGCTCGGTTATAATCCTGCATCGCTGCCGCAAATAACTCGGAAGCAGAGGCGCTAAAACTGTTTACAATCACGACGATTGGTTTTGTGAAAATGCTTCCTCTGTTAAAATCTTTTACGGTTTCCGCATCCGTTGCTTTTTGTTTTAGGATTGTAATGGGACCTCTATCAATAAACATTCCAACCAAATTTAAGGCTTCGCCGATGGATCCACCGCCATTAAATCGCAAGTCTAAAATTAGACCTTTAATGTGTTCTTTTTTTAATTTATAGATTTCTTTAGCGACATCATTTGCAAGTCCTTGTTTGTTGGAAGATTCAAAACTTGTATAAAAACTTGAGATTTTTACATACCCGAATTCATTATTGATTACAAATCCACGCACTGAATTTTCTTCCACTTTAGACACCGTTTTAGTCAGTTCTATATCTAGAATTTTCCCACTGTTCTTTTTAACCTTAAAAACAATGGTTTCGTGCTCACTTATGAATCCTGTAATATGTTCGTTTGAAACACAATTCAGATCGAGTGTTTCTTTTTTAGAAGTTAATCCCAGAACAACATCATTGGCTTCCATTCGTTGGTCTAAAAAGGCAGCGCCCCCAGGTTGAATGTAAGTTACAATAATATCGCCTTTTTCGTTTTTATCGGTTATAATTCCAAAAGATAGACTGTTGCTAGAGAGCGAATTTACAAAACTCTCTTTTTCAGAATAATTAAAAAATGAAGAATTTGGATCTTGGTATTGAGTGATGGAATTTAAGAACCGTTCTTTAGTGAGCAGATCAATATCTTGACTTAAAAGGTCTTCTAAAAGACAGACTTCTTTTGTGATAATAGCATCCTTAATTTGAGGTTCAAATTCAGAAAAATTAGTTTTCAAATACGTCAAGGTAGAATCTTTCTCGTAGATTTTATTTAGGATGTTTAAACGAATTTTTTTAGTCCAGAACTTATCTAATCTTTTGCTGTTTTTAGCGTAAGTGTATTCTTTATCACGACGGTAAGAGATGGAGTCTAAAGAGTTGTAGTCTAGCTTCTCTGTTTTTAGTTTTGATAAAAAGGTAATTCTGCTTTGTATTTTAGTCTTTAAAACACGGCTGTATCTATCAATAAACGAACAGTTGTTACCTTTGATGAAATCATCCAAACTGTCCTTTTCTGTGTTGAAAGTTTCAATGTCTTCTTTTGTAAAAACATTTTTTTTGTAGTCTAAAGACGTGATGAATAACTCAAAAACACCTTTTGAAAATTTATCATCAATGGGTTTAGCGTTGTAATGATTTTCTTCTAAAGTGGTATTTAGAGCCGCTATCTGGTCACAAAAATCGGGTTCTTCCTGACAGCATACCGTTTGTATTGCGAGTACACAAAACGTAAGGAAAGTAAGTAGGGATTGGGGTTTGTTCATTTTTTAATGTTAGGGTCACTAATGCATATTAAATCAAAACCCATCTATAGGATTGTTATTTCAGGTAAACAAATAAGCTACTTTTAGGTTCAAATTAGTGTGAAGAAAAACGTTTGGGGCTTCGCTTCGTGAGTACGAATGTATGAAAAATAGGAATTGCTCCCACAATTAGAACCTAATATTCACACCTACCAAGGTATAGTTCCCAATTTTTGAAAAGTTATAATTGAAATCATAAGCCGTTCGTTTTTCTCCAAAAGCAGTGGTTCGGCTATCGTGTTTTTTTATGCGTCTGTTGGCAGTAGTTTTTCCGATGACATAACCTATCAATACAGCAATTGGATAATCGGACGCCCAATGCACCTTACTACTCATCATTTGAAATGCCAAGGCTGACATCAGTGTATATCCTACGGGCTTGATCCATTTGACATCAGGATAATTTTGAGTCAAAACCGTAAAAGTAGCCATGAAAGTAGCCACGTGCCCTGAGGGCATCGCGTCATAAATGGGCGTGTTTGATTGGTATTCACTAAAACTTGGAAACGGTCTCCAGTTTCCGCCATTAACGCCACTGATCTCCGCTGTGTTTGGGGTTTCTCTCCCCGAAATTCGTTTGATGGTTTGGGTCAGCACCCCCACCGACAATAGCGATTCCACGATTTGGCTGGCAGTGCTCACAGCCCGGTAGTCTTTATTTATTTTCCCAAAGGCATACAGTCCGCCACCGATCAAAAGGGAAAACCCACCATTGCCCATGTAGTAAACCGCTGTATTGATATCCTTAGGAAAGACCCTCAATCCGGAAACTTTCACATAAGACCCATCCCCAACCCAACCAATTTTTTCACCCAATTCGGTTGAGTTTTCAATGATTTTTTGATCTAAGGGGAGCAGCACCAAGGTACTTCCTACTGCGGAGCCGACTTGCAATAAGTTTTCACTCTGAATGGTATATTTTCCAAATTGGTAAACATTATCAGGAATGTTTTTAAACATTTCAAAAAAGGTGGTTTTTGAATATTCAAATTGTAAGTTTTCATTTATCGTGTACATACTTTTGTAGGAAAGACTGTCTTTTTGTTGTCCTCTTACACTAGAGAACAGAACACACATCAACATCAGAATTTTCATTTTCAATTTCATAAACTAAATTTTAGATTTTAAAAGGTTTTTTTATTTTCAGAAAGACATTAAAAAACCAATACCATATTCTTTTCCGTTATAAAAAGGCATGACGATTCCATCCCTGTCTTTTTTATCTTTAAAAAATGTTCTTTTCATAAACGGGTACATCCAATAGGCAACTTTGGTGCTTATAATTCCAAAGCCTGCTCCGGCAACCACGTCCGTAAACCAATGCCTGTTGTTATAGATTCTTAAATAGGCAACACCAGAGGCCACCAAATACCCTGAAACGCCATACCAAATAGAGACATCTTTATACTCTTGATACAAAAATTCGGCACCCATAAAGGCTGTGGCGGTATGCCCCGAAGGAAAGGAGGTGATGTTGGAATCATCGGGTCGATTCACTTGTGTTAGTTTTTTCATTCCGAAGACGCTCGTTCCCATAATCAAAAAGGCGGTTCCTAAAATAATGGTGCGGTCTTTTAAATTATGTTTGCCTTTAATTCCGAGGGCATTTAAACCATAAACAGAAAGGGCAGGGGTGTACTGAACCATATCACCCACCGAAAATTCTTCATTTACATGGCCATTTAATTCTTTTTTTACTTCAGAATTAAAGTTTTTGATTCCCTTATTTTCAAGTCCTATTACACCATATCCAATAAGGGCGGTAGGGATGATTAGGGATTTATAGTTAAACTTTGGGATCTGCTTTTTTGAGAGTGTATCGGTTTCTTTACTCTGTCCAAACAGGGAGGTCGTGAGTAGGCTAACAATAATGATTGCTTTAATTCTATTCATTTTTTGATTTGATTTGGTGCAGCGGTAGGGGATGCTGGGGTATATTTAGGGTTTAAGTTTTAGGTTATAGTCTGTTCTAAAACTTGACGTTCAAATTTGTCAGTATTCTTAAGCGCAAAGGTTTCCATCGGGATCCAAAAACTTGGCGATTGTTCCCCATTTGTGCTCTTGATAATCCACTTCTATGTGATGATTTTCCAACTGATTTACGTACGCTTTAACGTTTGTGACATTCATTCTTAAACACATTGTTTGATTTACGAAGGGTTGTGCAGGTTAATTATCTAGAGTTACCACACGTTTTAAGAAATTTAAATTCATTCATATCCCTCTATAAAAAAGGTTTTTAAGAGAAAAAATTAATAAAAGAGGTTTCAGAGAGTACATGAGCAGGCTCTGGGAATTCTCCATGCACAATCAGTTTGTTTTGATGACGGTGTTCTAAGGCACTTAATTTTTTTCTATTTAAGAGAAGGATTGAGGAATGCCCGTGGTGGTCTGTTTTGTCTAAAATAGTGGTTTTGTTAAAATCACATTGCCAATGAATCTCAGCCATGTTTTCTTGGTATGAAATGCCTATTATTGGAACTTTAAAGTAGTGGTGCTCTCCAATGCCTTCAAAATCGAAGACAATGCGTACCAGTCCATTTTTAAAGATGAGGTCTTCGTCTTTTAATCCTAAGGCTTTAAAGGACACATTTCCTTTAATGGGGCTTGAAAATATAATTTTTATTTCGCCGGGGTTTAATTCAATTTTTTGTTTCATAGGTTGTTTTTTGAGATTTGATTTATTAGTGTTAAGGTTTTAAAATAATTAATTATTTTGATGCATTTCAAATACGGATTCATAGTGTTCTACCGTAGGATGCGGTTCGTAATAATGATTCAATAGTTTTCTCCAATATTGATAGTTTTCGGACTGTTTAAATCCAATGGTATGGTCTTCCAATGTATCCCACTCGACGAGCAAAATATATTTGTGCTTTGTTCCAAACATTTTTTTAGTTTGTGATTTAGGTAGCCGTCAATCGCACTAATATAGCGACTCGCTTTTTTAAAATCTGCTTCGAATTTGGTTTCTAATCCTTTTTTTACGCTGAGTATGGCAACTTCTAAAATCATATTTATTTGTTGTTTTTTATCATTCGTTCTCTAATAATTTTAATAACAGACAATGGTTTTTCCAGCGGAATGTGATGCCCTGTGTTTTCTAGAATAATCAATTCGCTATTTAATACTTCATTATTAAATTTCTCGCAATCCTTTTTAAATGTACCTATTGAATCTTTGCTAGTTATTAAAGTAATTTTTGAATTTATAGTTTTATACTTTTTAGATATTGAATTCAAATCCTCGGGATAGTTTACAGACTCCTTTGACTTAGAATATATTACTTTTGGTTGAGACCAAATGAGTTGCCGTTCTTTTACCAATTTAGTAATCAAATTTTGATCAAGAGATTTTAATAAGGACGAAACGGACTCTTTTATATGGTTGTTGGCAATTGTAAAAGAAGAAAATAAAGCAATTCCTTTACCGACTATTGGGGCTGCAACCAGTTGATAAAGTTTACTCGGTTGATATGCATATAAAGGGGAGTCAATTATAACATACTCAATATCTATTAATTTAGAATTTACAGCCATAAATGCCGCTATCGAACCTCCATAAGAATGTCCAACAATTAAAGGTGATTTTAAGTTTAATTGTTTTACCAGATTTTCTACAAGGATTGCATTTTCTTTTAGGTGGTACGTATATTGATTTGAAGAGCTATATCCATGACCTAGTCTGTCAAATGCTGTAACCCTGTAGTTTTGAGCTAGAGTATCTATGATTTCATTCCAGTCTTCAATTGACCCAGGAGTTCCATGAATAAGTAATATATCGCTTCCACTGCCTTTTTGAGAGACTCTAATTTTTTCATTTCCAATTGTCAAAAATTGATATTTCGGATTATCTTTTACGGTTAGGTTCCCAATGTTTGTGTAACTAAGAAAAACGATTCCAATTAAAAACAATCCAATTGTATAAAGGCAATATTTTATATATCTTTTCATTTTACTAATGACTCGTTGTGATGATGATTGCTTTGTATCCTTTTAGGTTAAAGGCTTGACGACGCACATTCGATTTGTGGGGTAAGTGCATAAGTAGGATTTTGTATAAAATAATAATGAACTCTAAACAGCAAGGGCGGTATAGGATGTGCTTCTTTCTGCCTTGATATTTATTTTTGAGGCATTCGTAAAATCTTTTCCATTTTTCGACCTCTCGCTAATTCATCGACTAGCTTGTCTAAACACCGAACTTTCTGTGTCAATGGGTTTTCGATTTCTTCAATTCTGTAACCACAGATTACGCCCCTAATCAGTTGGGCATTTGAATTTAAAGTAGCATTCTCAAAGAAATATTCAAAAGTCACTTTTTCTCTTATAAGCACGTCTATTTCAGTTTCATTAAATCCTGTGAGCCACGTAATCACTTGATTTAATTCTTCTTTGGTTCTGCCTTTTTTCTCAACTTTTGTGACATAATGGGGATATACGGATGCAAAAATCATTTTTGCAATTCGCGCATCGTGATGGCTTGTTGTACTCATATCGTTTGTTTTACTAGTTATATTTACGTCTAATCAAAGCCTTTTGAGATCACAGCTTCTGCGAGTTTTCCTTGGGGTGTGAAATCTAAATTTAGATAAGTATCACCCTCAACATAATCACTTCTTAATTGCCAAATATGAACGCCTTCAAACCATTCTTTATCCCAAACTTGACCAAAAAATGCTTTGTAACAATTGGCTTGTGTTTCATTGGAAACCAGATCTTTAGGATTGGAATAATTTTCAATCCATTCCCAAGGTTTTATGGCGCTATCCGCAGTACTTTTATACCCCATTTCTGTGAATAGAATGTTTCGATTGAATTTTTCATGCACCTGTTCCATCGAAAGAAGGTGCTTTTGCCATCCTTCAGAAATTTGTTTCACACTCGGATTGTTGTTTTTTGTTAGTGGGAAATAGGCTTGAATTCCAATGTAGTCCAAGTCCTCCCAAAACGTTATTTTTTCAAATTCATTCCTCCAGTTCGCAGCATAGGTGAGTTTACCGGAATATACACGTCTCACATCTTGAATAAGGGTTTTCCAAAAATCTGATTTTTCTAAGGTTAGCCGTGAGAGTTCTGTTCCCACACAAAACATCTCCACATTATTTTCTTCAGCAATTTTTGCATAGAGTAGGATAAACTCTCTATAATTTTTTTGCCATGTATTCCAATTACCTTCACTGGTTGGGAAAATATCAGAACGCCATTTTCCTTTGGCGGGGTTGTGCATCCAAATATGAGGTTTCAGAAACACCTTAAACCCTAGCGCATGCGCGACCTCTATTTGGGTTTTCCAAATGGAATCTCTGCGCACCACATCTAATCGGTTTTCTCTGTGGTAAACAAGTGTAGGGCTGTCCACATTTTCTTGTCCACAATACGGAACCAACGTAATCCAATTGTAATTATTTTCTACAAAAGGCTGTAAGTTTGTAGGATTAAGATACCCAAACACGTGTGCTCCTTTTTGTTTTTCGTTGGTCAGATAGGAGTTGGAAATGAAACTTATAGAAATGGCTACTAGAAAACCAACAATTGTGATTTTAAAAAGAGTTTTAAGGTTTGAATGACGAAAATTTAAAAATCTCATTTTAGTTTATTTTTCACACCTAAAAATGTACTACAAATTCATGAATTGACTTACTCTATAATTTCGTAGTCAATACTTAGTTTTCGCAAAGCTCTCAAAGCAGAACCGGAATTTTTATCGTCGACCTCAATGTCTACCGCGTCTCCATCTAGGAGTATGCCTGTAAGTTCATTCGCTAAGGAGCCACCAACGTCGGTTGAAATTTCTGCAATACATTTGGCAATCGCTCTTCGGTCGGGTCTTGGAGCGTCACAAGATAATAAGTTTAATTTCATGAGTCTATGTTATTTGTTTTTTTCGGTCACATGTTTCATCCATTTAATCGTTTTCCTTTGGTATCAAGGTTTCGTTATGGATGTCTCATGAGTTTTTTTGTGGGTTTGATTGACCACTAAATTACATAATTATTTTATACCCTAATAGCAAAGCTGTTTTTTTCATTACCTCAAAGTCAAAAGCAGCCTATAAATAAGTCTTAAAAGAGGAGTGCCCTACTTTAAATTTGTAAAATTACCTACGGAGGAAGATCCTTTTTTCTGGTTATATTGTCATAGAGAATATTCGTGTTTGTGGCTTATTTATTGTAAGATGTAAATCAAAAGCCATACATACATTCCGTACGAAGGGTCGTGCATTTTCTGACATCCTAAGTCCATTTTTTTCAATAATAACCAACTTGTCTTCTTCCATTTCTTTTAATCTTTTCAAACAATTATTTAAATCCGGAAACTTCATGTAGTCCTCTTTCCATGAAGTTTCAAATTGACACATAATATTGAGTATATGCTTTCTTATGATTAAATCTTCTTGACTTAATTTGTGCCCTCTAAATATAGGTAAAATTCCTTGGTTGACGACTTCCGTATACTTCTCGACTGTTTTTATGTTTTGAGCAAAACCATACCAAGAATCACTTATTGAGCTCATCCCTAATCCAATCATAAGCTGAGTTTTATTAGCGGTGTACCCCATGAAATTTCGATGAAGCTTTTTAGGGTTCACTGATTTATACAACGTATCGGTTTTCAATGCAAAATGATCCATCCCAATTTCTTCATATCCTAATTCAGTTAATAGCTGTTTGCCTATTTCATACAATACCCTCTTTTCTTCTGCACTTGGCAAATCATTTTCACTGTACCCTCTTTGTCCTATATTTTTGACCCAAGGTACATGGGCATAACTGTAAAATGCAATTCTATCAGGTCTCAATTCCTTAGTTAAGTTGATGGTGTTTACAATGCTTTCTGGGGTTTGATGAGGTAAACCAAAAATCAAATCTTGACCAATAGAAGTATAACCGATTTCTCTCGACCACTTTGTAACTTGCTTGACTGTTTCAAATGATTGAACTCTATTAATTGTTTTCTGAACTTTTTTGTCATAATCCTGAACACCGAAACTAGTCCTTCTAAAACCTAAATTATAGAGTATTTGTAAATGTTCTTTACTTGTATTATTGGGGTGCGCTTCAAAGCTGAATTCAAAATCGTCAGCTTTTAGCCCTTTAGAAAGGATTCCATGTATTAATTTTTCTAGGTTCTTAGGTTGAAAAAAGGTAGGTGTGCCTCCTCCTAAATGCATTTCTTTTATCCTTGGCTTTTCGGGTAATAAATCACAATACAATTTCCATTCTTTGAGTAAGGTTTCTATGTATGGTTCCTCGACACTATGTTGAGTTGTAATTCTTTTATGACAGGCACAAAAAGTACATAAAGATTCACAATAAGGCAAATGGATATAGATACTAATCCCTTCATTTGTATTACTTTCTATAAAAGACTTTTTAACTGAACTAGTCCATGATTCATAATCTATCCCCTCTTTTCCCCAATAGGGAACTGTAGGATAACTAGTGTACCTTGGACCAGCTATATTGTATTTATCGATTAGTGAAGTATTCATTTTTTTTATTTAATAAAAGTTAGAATAATAACTATTTTTTTTCACTCAATTCTCTCACTTTTTGAGCCCATCTATTTAATATGTTTTTTTGAGTTTCAAAATCAGTATTAGAATAAGGACCACAAACAATTTTTAACTCTGTGGATTTTGTCTCTTCATTATCGAGTAGTAAAAATTTTTCAACATATTGAGAATTACCTAATTCAGAATCAATTTGAATGTAATGATTACCATATAGATTGGCCGCAAATTCGGAAGTAGTTTTTCCTCCGTTCAGGAATTTGAAATTAACTTTTGATGAAGCATTCCAATTCGGTTTAGGCGTTTGGTCTTTATCAAAAATAGCTTCCAAAGCTTTGAAGTATTCGGGTTTGGTGAGCACCTCCCAAATCACGTTTTGAGCAGCATTTATTTGGATCGAGAGCGTTACAAAGCGAGTAGGAGAAAGGGATTCAATCTCAGCATCCGAAAGTAATCGAACCTCATTTAAGCGGGCACTTCCATTTCCACCATTTAAATATCTAAAACCAACAACAGAATCATTTCCGATTTTCACCGCTTGTATTACAATTATAAGTTCTTCTTTTTTTGAGTTTTCATTATAGAATCTAGCCAATTTAGGCATCTTCATATCCAAAGGTTTTGCATCTGGAAATTTTTCACTTTCAACAAAAATTAAAGAGGTTCCATTTTGAGTTTCTTCCTTGGTTGGAAGTCGTCTATTGACAACAGCCACATTTCCCCAGTTGCTTATATCTACCGCCGGAAACCCATTGAGATTATCAGGGCAATACCAACCCCCATAATTGTGAGGTTCTTGCCTTGCGGTATGTACATTTTCTATTGGTTTTTCTGCATTATTGTTTTCAATAGTTTTGTTGTTTTGCAAACAAGACATGAATGTAGCAAGACATAATAGGGTCAGTGTTTTAAGAGTGTTGTTTTTCATAATCAAATCAGTTTGTTTTTTCTAGAACTAAGAGTCAGGGAATAGTATTGTGACTCTTTTTTCCATCTCAGCGGCAATCACGCGGCCATCTTCATCTTGTGCTTTAAGCTCCTTAATAATATTTTGGTAGCTTTTAGCATCTTTGTTTTGACTCAGTTTAAAAACAGTTTCAATGTCTGTTATTTCAATTTCAAAACCAGTAATCAAGCCCATTGCACTTTGTTTAAATTCCGTTGGCAAGTTGTCAAACACAGTTGGTGATTGCTCGTTTTGGTCTTCGAAATGCAGACTGGTCATTCTAAGTATTTCTTCTAGCGCATCCTCCTCTAAAAACCGAATATTACCTTTTATATGCACGCTCATATAATTCCAAGTAGATGCAGAATGTGGATTGCTATACCAAGAGCCACTAACATAGGTGTGTTTTCCCGTAAAAACAGCGAGCACATCTTTATTATGCAAAAAGGCTTTATGGTGGTCTGTGTTTTTCATGAGATGTCCGCGGAGTACTTTTCTGCCCTCTATCTCTTCAATAATCAAAGGGAGTTGTGTTGCAATCGGTCTATTTTCGGAATCGCACCCTGTTACAAATGCAAAAGGATACGTTTCTATAAATTCTTTAACAACCTCTTCGTTGTGTTCTTTGTGGTGTGGAAGGTCGTACATTGATCTATCTATTTAGGGTGATTTTTTTTAAAATTGAATTTCAAGAGCATCTCCTTCATGAGTCGTCTGATTTCACTCCCAACTATTTCCTCTTAAATTGTATGGGTTCGGGACCGCTCATTAAATTGGCAATTATTTTAGTTTTTGGAAATTGTTCTAGGAGTATTTTAATAAATACGGTAACAGGAATACAAACGATCATCCCAGGAACGCCCCAAAGGAATCCCCAAAACATGAGCATTACCAAAATGGTAATTACATTAATTGAAAACGATTTCCCCATAAAAATAGGTTCTAAAATCCCACCCATTATGAGCTGAACAAGTGTTATTGTAAGTATGAAAAACAATAACATCCCTGTTGGGTCCAATTCTACAAAAGCAAATAAGGATAAACATAACACTGAAATCACAGAGCCTATCATTTGAACAAAATTAATAGCAAATGCAAATAATCCCCAAAAAATAGGGAAACTGACATCAAAGAAATAGCAGGCTAGTGTAAAACCTAAACCTGTAAATAAACTGATGATAAATTTAACTTTAATAAATTTTATCAAGTCTTTTTCAATACGCATGAAAACTTTTACAGATGAAAATTGTTGACGAACAACAACGCTGTGTAATATTTTTTGAAAATTCAAAGATTCTGAGAGCAGTAATATGGCAAAGAAAAGCGTCATCAACGTCATGGTCGTTGTATTGCTTATCAAATCGATTGTGGAGCCAAATGTTTTACTTAAATCGGTTTCTTGAAAATAATGTAGAATAATGCTTTTGCCTTCGACACGTTCAATTCCAAAATAATTTTCTAATGGAATTATTAAGTGCTCTAATTTTGATTCGGCTTTTTCAATCAAATTCTCGGAGGCTAAAATTTCTTGGCTAGAGAGTTGAATGATTTCAACGGTTAATTTAATGAACGCGCTAATAATCAGGATAACGATTAAAATACTAATGCTTTTCGGAGTTTTTTTATTTCTTAACCAACGGACTAAAGGCCAAAAAAGTAGTGCTATAAACATTGAAAATACAAGCGGAATAAATATAAATGACAGTAGTTTAAGTACATAAAATACTACGGGTACAGCAATTATTAATAACAGTATGTTTGTTGTTCTTCTTTCGTTCATTTTGGGGGATTCTTGTTTGTTTAATGAGTATTAGGATGCGCTAATAATTTTTGTAAATTTTTATACGCAATTTAAAGTATTTTTAGAGCGAAATTGCAATTTCGAATGTTTAATATGCGGTTATTTTGTTTTTTAATTTCAATCTATAAAAAACAGCAACTTTAAATAACCAACTGTCAGAGAAATCAATGTTGTGTTGGCTGCGATTACCTCCTAAATTCACAAGCCTAACAATGACTGCTTTTGGATGTTGAAATAAGCGAATAAAATCGTCTTTAACGAGCGATAAGCCCATGCCAAACATGATAATGATTAATGCGATTGCGAGAATAATTGTTCCCGTATCCATAGTGTTTGAGTTTTTTTAATTTGATATATTAAGTTTCGTAGTTCTTAGTTTAGTGTTCATCACTCAAAGCCTCCCGACTTTGAGCTAAGTAATTTAGTTTCTTTTTTGTGTTCCGCGAAGCCAGGAGGCTTTGCCTTTAGATTTACATTTAATAAAGCAACTATTATCTTGTAGATAAAAAAGAATGGGGTGAATTTTCGTAAATCACACAAAAACAAGCTATTAGTTACAGATGGCGTTGTGTTTATCTCTTTTATATTCAATGTTTTGTATACCTTTCTCTCTCAACCGCCCACGGCTTCGCCGCGATGAGTCCCATTTTTTTTAAAATGAAAATCACTAAAAATAGCTTTAGGAATTGGTATAACGACTAAAGCCCTTCTAAAAAGGGTAATTTAAACTTACTTGTGTACCATTGGTCGTGAAGAAAAACGTTTGGGGTTTTAATTCGAGAATAAATATAATAAAAAAAAGGCAATCATTGTAATTCGCCTTCGATTATAATGAAACTAATCTTTAAGCACCGCTCTCGAAATCACCATTTTTTGAATTTCGGACGTCCCTTCATAGATCTGAGTGATCTTAGCATCGCGCATCAAACGTTCTACGTGGTAGTCTTTTACAAACCCATTTCCGCCGTGAATCTGCACCGCCTCTACCGTATGTTCCATCGCTATTCTTGAAGCAAACAATTTTGCCATCGCACTGGACGTGTCGTAAGAAACACCTTGGTCTTTTTCCCATGCCGCTTTCATTACCATGTGGCGCGCCGCTTCAATATCTGTTGCCATATCCGCCAACTTAAAAGCAATCGCTTGGTGGTTGCAAATTTCAGTACCAAAAGCCTTGCGTTGTTTGGAATACGCCAACGCCAATTCATAAGCGCCAGAAGCAATCCCTAAAGCTTGAGACGCAATTCCAATCCGCCCACCAGACAAAGTTTTCATTGCAAATTTAAACCCAAATCCATCCACGCCAATACGGTTTTCTTTAGGCACTTTCACGTCGTTAAATTGTAGCGTATGCGTGTCGCTCCCACGAATCCCGAGTTTGTCCTCCTTAGGTCCGATCTCAAAACCAGCCATCCCTTTCTCGATGATAAACGCATTAATTCCTTTAGACCCTTTACTGCGATCCGTTTGTGCAATCACAATATACACATCCGAACGACCACCGTTGGTAATCCAGTTTTTAGTTCCATTAATCACATAATGATCGCCTTGATCGATCGCCGTGGTTTGTTGTGAAGTGGCATCACTACCAGCTTCGGGTTCACTCAAACAAAAGGCACCCACATGTTCGCCCGTCGCTAATTTTGTAAGGTATTTTTCTTTTTGAGCTTCTGATCCATACGTCTCAATGCCGTAACAAACCAATGAATTGTTCACCGATACAATCACCGATGCCGATGCATCTACTTTCGAGAGTTCTTCCATAATCAGCACATACGAAATAGTATCCATACCGCTTCCTCCATATTTTGGATCCACCATGATGCCCATAAAACCAAGCGCTCCCATTTTTTTTACTAAATTGTCGGGAAATTCTTGGAGTTCATCCCGTTTGATTACGCCGGGACGTAATTCTGTTTGTGCAAAATCACGCGCAGCTTCGCGAACCATACGATGTTCTTCAGATAAAGAAAAATTCATAATAAGTGTATTTGTGTTTCAAATATATAAAAAATTTACTATGCATGCATAGTAAATGAGCATAAATAAAAACGATGATCAATTCAAACCTTAGAAAAAAATCCACTTACCACGTTATAGGAGTCATGTCGGGAACCTCGCTAGATGGGATCGATTTATGCCTCTCGAGCTTTGAATTTGGAACCTCTTGGCAATTTCAAATTAACGCAGCCGAAACCGTGGAATACTCTGAAAAATGGAAACAGCGTTTAAGAACAGCCATCGATTTAGACTCAAAAGAGTTAGATAAATTAAATGCAGATTATACTCTGTTTTTAGCTGAGGTGATTCAAGCGTTTATAGACGCACATAGTGTCACAACAATCGATGCCGTTTGCAGTCATGGGCACACCGTTTTTCATCAACCCAGTCTTGGGAAAACCCTTCAAATTGGAAATTTACCCATATTGGCAACCTATTTGAATCAAACCGTGGTTTGTGATTTCCGGACGCAAGATGTGGCTTTAGGCGGTCAAGGGGCTCCTTTGGTTCCCATTGGAGATGCGCTCTTATTTTCTGAGCATGACTACTGTCTAAATTTGGGAGGCTTCGCCAATATCTCTTTTGAACAGAACTCCGACCGGATTGCTTTCGACATCTGCCCGGTCAATATTGTACTCAACCACTATGTGGCATCTTTGGGAATGGCCTATGATTCCGAAGGTCAAATAGCAGCCAAAGGAACGGTTTTCAAACCCTTGTTAGAAGCCTTGAATGCATTGGAGTTTTACAAACAACAACCCCCAAAATCATTGGGATTGGAGTGGGTGCAAAGCGAAATTTTTCCACTGATAGAAAGTTATAATCTAGAAGTGCCAACCCTGTTAAGAACCGTGGTTGAACACTGCGCCGTACAGCTTTCAAACGTTTTAAAATCACATCAGTTGAAAAAGGGATTGATAACGGGAGGCGGTGTGTTTAATACCTTTTTAATGCAACGGATTTCAGAACTATGTGGACAGGACTTACAACCGACGCGACCTCTAATTATCGACTTTAAAGAAGCCTTGGTATTTGGGTTTTTAGGGGTTCTGAGATTGCGAAATGAACCGAATTGTCTTCAATCCGTCACAGGTGCATCTAGGGATCACAGCGGAGGATTTATTTATTTCCCTGAAAAAAACGATTAAACTTATAAAAAGCCTATTTAGTTTTTTATATTTGTTACGCAGTCCCTACAAATGAAGACTGTGCCTAAACCTTGAACGACTTATATATGGAAGCGGTTATTATTATTGTATTTATTGCCGGCTATTTAGCCATCACCCTCGAACACAGCTTAAAAATCGACAAATTAATTCCAGCCCTTGTTATGATGGCCTTTAGTTGGGCGTTGATTTCTTTTGGGATTGATGATTTTAAAACCTGGTTTGATTCGGGAAAACATGCCCTTCTTAGTAATTTTGAAGTATTTAGCCATACCGAAAAAATGCACCTTCTTGAAGAAACCCTCTTACACCATTTAGGGAAAACCGCAGAAATACTTGTATTTTTAATTGGCGCAATGACCATCGTTGAAATCATAGCTTATTTCAATGGGTTTTCGACCATAAAGAACTTTATCAAAACCAAAAAGAAAACGAAGTTACTCTGGATTTTTGCCGTTCTCGCGTTTGTCTTATCAGCGATTATCGATAACTTAACAGCAACGATTGTCTTAATTTCATTGCTTCAAAAAATAATTCAAGATCGAAAAATGCGCCTTTGGTTTGCAGGACTTATTGTTGTTGCAGCCAATGCGGGCGGTGCTTTTTCTCCAATTGGAGATGTCACCACCACCATGTTATGGATTGCTAACAAAGTAAGTACAGGACATTTGTTTGGATACTTACTCTTACCATCCATCGTGTGTATGGTTGTGCCCACCTTTATCGCCTCCCGATTGTCTGTTTTTAAAGGCTCTTTAGAAATGGATACAAGCGCATCACAACCTGCAGGACGTTTTAGTAGCACCATGCTTTATTTAGGATTGGCCGCCATTGTGTTTGTCCCTATTTTTAAAATGGCAACGCATCTACCTCCTTATGTGGGAATGATGCTTTCGTTAGGAGTCGTCGCCATCTTTGCAGAACTATACAGTTCTTCAAAATTTAGTTTGAAAGATTTAGATAAAGAAAATACAGAGGGGCACGTCATTCACAGTCCCGTACACGTTGCATTGACAAAAATAGAGTTGCCGAGCATCTTATTTTTCTTAGGAATTTTAATGGCGGTTGCCGCTTTGGAATCTTTAGGCGTTTTATTTGGTTTTGCAGAGTGGCTTAAAGAATCCACACCCGCTTTAGGAACCGAAATTGCAGGGGCAGAAATATCGGATTTAGTGGTGTTGCTATTAGGCGTAGGCTCTGCGGTGATTGATAACGTTCCGTTGGTAGCAGCCTCCTTGGGAATGTTTTCTCAACCCTTGGACGATCAACTTTGGCATTTTATTGCGTACTCAGCAGGAACGGGAGGAAGCATGCTCATCATTGGATCGGCTGCCGGCGTTGTGGCAATGGGTATGGAGAAAATCAACTTTTTCTGGTACTTAAAAAAAATCTCTTGGCTGGCCTTCATAGGGTTTTTAGCGGGAGCAGTTGTATTTTTCTTTACAAGAACACTTTTTTAAAAATACTTTAGTTCACATTTTTACGTTTTAAAATTCAAAGCAATACTTAAACATATATGATCACTACCAGTATTCAAGATGAAATGGCCATCCAGTTGGATGCAGAATCCGTCGAAAAAACATTATCCATTGTCGAATTGATTAAAAGTGGAGGCCTCGCGGGGCAGCTCATTATAGCCCTGTTAACAGTCCTACTCGTAGTCGCACTTTATATTTATTTTGAACGTTTGTTCACAATAAAAGCCGCTTCTAAAGTTGATCCGAATTTTATGAACCAAATAAAAGACCATGTGGTCAACGGAAAAATTGATGCCGCCAAAGCAGTTTGTGCACAAGTCAATTCGCCCGTATCACGATTGATTGATAAAGGGATTTCTAGAATCGGACGTCCACTAGCAGATATCAACTCAGCCATTGAAAATGCAGGGAAACTAGAAGTCTATAGCTTGGAGAAAAATGTAAGTGTGCTCGCAACCATTTCGGGAGCAGCACCCATGATTGGATTTTTAGGAACTGTGATTGGGATGATTTTATCCATTTTTGAAATTGCCAACTCAGGTGGTCAAATTGACATTAAATTATTGGCCGATGGACTGTACACCGCCATGACCACCACCGTTGCCGGTTTGGTCGTTGGGATTGTCGCCTACATTGCGTTTAACCATATTGTCGGACGCACCAACAAAGTCGTCTATCAAATGGAAGCCAATTCGGTAGAGTTTTTAGATCTACTTAACGAACCAATTTAAGATGAATATTAGAGGTCGAAATAAAATATCTCCAGAGTTTAATATGTCGTCCATGACGGACATTGTGTTTCTATTGTTGATTTTCTTCATGATAGCATCCACTTTGGTGACTACCAATGCGATTGACATTTTACTGCCGAAAGCCAGTGGGAAAACAGAAAACAAAAAATCGATTGCTGTGAGTATAAAAAAAGACTTGTCCTTTTATATCGATCAATCGAAAGTGGAGGTTCAAAATTTAGAAGCCGAATTGCTTCAATTACTCCAAAAAGAAACTGCTCCAACCCTTGTGTTGAGAGCTGAAAAATCCGTTCCTGTGGACTATGTTGTCAAAGTGATGGACATTGCCAATCGGAATAAATTCAAAATTATACTAGCCGTAAATCCGAACTAAGATGGGCTATTTTAAAACCAAACATCAAAAACATTCTGCACGATTGACCACCGTCATCATGCTGTTGTTGATCTTACTCCTATTTATAGTGGGACCTGGTTATATAGATCCGCCTTTGGAATATGGTGTTGCGGTCAATTTTGGAACCACGGACACTGGAAGCGGAGCAATACAACCTAAAAAACCGTTGGCGTCGCAATCCACCCCCGTTTCTGAACCGGTCGTAGAACCCGTAAAAGCGGCACCGCCTGTTGAGTCCAGCGAACCAGCCGCAACTGAAGAGGTGCTTACTTCCGAAGATTTAGAATCCATTGCCATTAAAAAAGCAGAAGCCGAAACGGCCAAGCTGAAAGCAGACGCAGATGCCAAAGTGAAGGCGGAAGCAGAGGCCACCGCAAGAGCGCAGACTGAGGCGAAAGCCAAAGCAGATGCCGAAGCGAAAGCAGAGGCGGAACGTCTCAAAAAAGAAGCCGAGATAAAAGCGAAAAAGAAACAAGAATTAGATGCCCTTATGGGAGGCATCGGAGCAGACGACGGTACCGACACAGGTTCTGAAGGTGATGATGATACCCCAGGCGATAAAGGTCAATTGAATGGCGATCCCTATGCGCCCAGTTATTTTGGATCTCCGGGCAGTGGAAATGGGGGCGTAGGATATGGACTGAACGGACGTGGGCGTCCATCCAAAACCAAAGTCATTCCCGACTGTGACGAAGAAGGCAAAGTAGTGGTTGAAATTCATGTGAACCAAAATGGGAATGTGGTCAAAGCCATCCCCGGAAAACGCGGTACGACGGGCGATATCTGTTTGTATGAGGCCGCTAAAAAAACAGCCCTTACGCACAAATGGCCTGCAGATTCCAAAGCACCTGCCAAACAAATTGGTTTTGTGATTGTCGATTTTAGCGTCCGTCAATAAATGAATTATTCAGAAACCACTCAATGGCTTTTTTCTCAATTACCACTCTATCAGAATGTGGGGAAATCTGCTTATAAAGCCGATTTAAGTCAAACCCTTAAACTCGCTAAACAGCTCAATCATCCAGAGCATAAATTCAAATCCGTTCATGTTGGCGGCACCAACGGCAAAGGCTCCACGGCGCATATGCTCGCATCGGTATTGCAAGAAGCAGGTTATAAAGTGGGCTTGTATACCTCACCGCATTTAAAAGACTACCGCGAACGGATCCGTATAAACGGTGAAATGATCAGCGAAGATTTTGTGGTAGATTTTGTGGCGGCTCATAAATCCTTTTTTGAAACGAATTCATTGTCATTTTTTGAAATGTCGGTGGGGATG
>Ga0209199_1002176_pt1 | contig 21534 bp, 17 predicted proteins | sample COGITO_mtgs_1105_7_FD_184805 | JGI IMG/M metagenome (GOLD analysis project Ga0209199, IMG submission 184805) | Pelagic marine microbial communities from North Sea - COGITO_mtgs_110523 (SPAdes) (version 2) | ecosystem: Environmental > Aquatic > Marine > Epipelagic ...
GACGATGCTTGCGTTCTTTCTTGGCATTCTCTGGGCGAATGTGACCGCTAAAGCATGCGCCGTCGATTCCAATGTGACCCTCAAGAACTTCGCCAGTGTGGATTTCTTGCGCTATTGCTTCGAACAGCTTGTGCGCAAGAACGAAGGCCGTCTTGTACTGGCAGTCCAGATCGCGGGAAAGCTGCACCATAGACTGGCAATCGAAACGTCAGGAATGCCACCCTGTCGATGAGGGACTTGCTTCATGAAAAAGTTGGTTTGGCGTCGCGAAAAACCAACCGCGCTATGCACAATACCACACTCCCTTGAAGATCATCATCTGGATCGTAACCTACCGTGTTTTCAAGACCGCTGCGCTTTCCATTTTCACGACATAAAGTTGGGTTGCTGCAGTCTGAGTGGTGAAAAAAGGATCATCGATCGGTTATTAACAAGCGGCAGTCACATCTCATTATTCCTGCGGGAAGGCTCCGCCTTGTTGTTTACGGGCTTCAACGAACGTCACGATGTTGCTGGCAGCCAAAGCACCATGTTCAGGGTCTTTGAAATCGGTGAGGTTCCGAGTCCAAATATCGGTTGCTCGTTGCGTCGACGTTTTGGCACCGGCTTCCGTCCACGCGCCAAAATTAGTCAGGTCAGAGACAAGAGGCGCGTAAAACGCCGATTGATACCGATCCATCGTGTGCTGCGTGGCAAAGAAATGCCCCCCGGGATCAACTGCGGCCAAGGCGTCAAACCCAATCTCAGCATCATTGCCCACGGGTTTCACACACAGTTCAGCCATTGTTTGCAAGGCCTCGACATCGTTGATAAATTTCTCGTAACCGAAACTCAATCCTCCCTCCAGCCAGCCCGCTGCGTGAACCGTTAGCGTGGCATTGGCCATCGCCCCGCCCCAAATCGCCATGTTCGTCTCGTTTGCGGCCTGCATGTCAGGTGTGTTGGAAGCCGCCCCCGTCGCAGAACGCCAAGGCAAGCCGATGTGGCGTGCCAATTGGCCGGCACCAATTTGCATTTTCACATGTTCGGGTGTTCCAAACGCTGGAGAACCAGATTTCATATCCACGTTCGAGCTGAACCCGCCGTAGCTGATCGGGGCGCCTGCACAGGTCAGTTGGGCCAATGTGATGCCTGCAAGCGCTTCGGCGTGCTGCAAGGTCAGTGCTCCGGCCACGGTGATCGGGGCCATTGCGCCCGCCAAGCAAAACGGTGTGATAATGGTCATCTGGCCGGCTCGGGCAAAGTCAATCAACCCTTGGGCCATTGGAATGTCTAGCATGCGCGGCGAGTTGGAGTTGATAACGGTCGTGCCCCAAACCCCATCTGTAAACTCATCGTCTGACAAGTTTAGCGCCAAGCGGATCATCTCGAAACTATCGTTTACCTGTTCCGATCCTCGAGAGTAGACAAACATTGGTTTGTCACAATGGGTAAGTTGCGCACGCATCATCTCGTAATGGCGAAACTGTATTGGGACGTCTTGCGGTTCAACACAGGGGCCAAGCATGTGGATCACATCATAGGTTTGAGCCAGCTTCAATGTCTCGACAAAGGCCTCCAGATCACCCGGTCTGCGACCCCGTTTGAGGTCGGTCGCATTGGGGCAACCTGCACCCGCCATGAATAACATGGCACCGTTCTCATATGTCAGTTCGCGCTTGGGATTAGCGGCGCGCAAACGAATGGACGCAGGCGCTGTTTGCAAAGCTGCGGTAACGATGTCGCGTCCTATGAACACCATGTCATCTTCAACCCGTGCGCCTGCCTGCCGAAAGATACGACGTGCCTCGGGCAACAGAATTTTGATTCCCAATTCTTCAGTCACCCGCAGGGCGGTGTGGTGGATGTTTGCGATTTCATCGTCAGAGAACATGGTTTGAGGCTGAAACGGATGATGTAGGTTCACATAATTCGTGGCGCGCACGGGCTTTGCCGCATCTGATTGCGCACGACGACGGCCACCTGATCGGCGTGGTTTGATTTCACGAGACATCTGTTCCTCCCTTGGATGGGCTGATTTTACCGAAGCCGACCCAGTCACGGCGAAACGATGATCCAACCTCTGCGCCAAGGGTTTTGCCCGTGAAGGCAAAGTAGTAATCGTCCAACATCGACATGCGTTCTTCGATGGCTTCTTCTGGGTTCATCGCTAGATATCCCACTTGTGCAAAATAGAGCACACGCGCGCGCACCTCGGCCTCTCGCGGCAAGAAACCGTATCGCTCGAACAGGGCAGCAATGACAGCGATACGGCTAGCATCCTCGCCCCTCACCACCTTTAGCACGTGCCTATCTAGGCGCGCCCAGTCCCGCACGGACTGTTCGAGCGGTGCGTTGAAAGTGTCCAGATTTGTCCAGACAGCAAAGAACGACAGCACGCCGCGATCTAAGCTGTCTGCTTTGTCCAAAACCTGCTTGAGACGCGTTCCGTTCACAGCAAACCATTCGTCCAGCAAACCATCCAGCAATTCTTTCCGTGACTTGAAATGCCAGTAAAAGCTGCCGCGACTTACGCCGATAGATGTGGCCAGCCGCGTGATTTGAACTGCATCTATGCCGTCTTCCATCAAACAAAGCACAGCGGCACGCAGCCAGTCGACACGGCCTAATCGCGGTTTTGGGGCAGCTTCGGTGTGGATTTTTAAGGCATGCATTTCATTACCATACAATGTTGTTTGGTAATAATCAATATTGTATAGTTAGCCTTGTTCATTTGAGGAGAGCTACTATGAAACGTCACAGCCAAGGGTCATTGAATAGACCAATTCATCATTGCAACCCCGCTTTGAACATGGAGATCAGGCCCAAGCCGCCCCTCTATGCGGCACCGATGATGGCAGCAAACTGGGTGCAGGATTTGGCCGCCTGACCAATGCATCGTTCGAATGGACGGTGCAGTATGACGAGATCATTCTTGTTCTCGAAGGGGAAGTCACCGCAATCACACAAGCGGAAACCTTGAAGGCTGGTCCAAAGGACACAATCTGGCTTCCTGCTGGCAAGCGTGTCACCTTCAGGCAGAAAATGCCCTGATTTTTTATGCGATCCAACCTGCTGATTGGGCGCAACTAGACAGAGCAGAAAGATAACCAGACCATGTCGATTATCTCGCGGCTGCCGCGCAATGACCAGACAAACGCCTGGAGCACAATACTGCCAAAGCGCACGCCGCATACGGCTTTGGCCAAAGACATCAAGGCCGATTGGCTGGTAATCGGTGGGGGCTACGCCGGCTTGGCGGCTGCTCGCCAGTTAGCGCTCAACCGTCCTGATGATAGCATTGCGTTGGTCGAAGCAGGTGTATGTGGAGAAAACGCCTCAGGGCGCAATTCGGGTTTCATCATCGACTTACCACACACGACGTCTTCAAGTCTTGATCAGCTAGAAGGGTCACATCGCTACTTGCGCCTTGCGCGAGCCGCAACCGTAGCTCTGGAAAAGAATGTCAGCGACTTTGGTATTCAGTGCGATTGGTCACGGGACGGAAAGTACCATGCAGCTGTAACACCGGCTGGATCGCAAGCCATGCTTGACCCCTATGCGACAGAGTTAACGGCTTTAAATGAACCTTTTGAGTGGGTGGAAAAAGACACCCTTACAGCCAAGTTGGGGACAAGACATTTTCATCGTGCGCTCTGCACGCCTGGTTGTGTGTTGATGAACCCCGCAGCATTGACACGTGGGTTGGCGGGTACGTTGCCCGAAAATATTTCGATCTACGAGAATTCTCCCGTGATGGCGATGAATTATGCGAACGGAATGTGCGCAACCACACAAGGTGGATCAATCACCGCCCCGCGTATGATATTGGCGGCGAACGGGTTTAGCGAACAATTCGGCCATGGTAAGAATACCTTTGTCCACCTGGCACTTTGTGCTAGCCTAACTCGCCCTTTAACACCTGACGAACAAGCAAATTTTGGTGTTGATAAGCCATGGGGTTTGACGCCTGCAAACGGGTTTGGCGGCATTACAATGCGCTATACAAATGACCGTCGCATACTGATTAGACAAGACATCAAGGTTGCGATGGGACAGGATTTCAAGTCGCAAAAAACGGATACCATCGGGCGCAGCCACAAAGCCCTGATGGATGCTCGCTTCCCCAAATTAAGAGCTGTTTCTTTTGAGAGTTCATGGGTTGGATACGTCTGTATGTCACGTAACTGCGCATCAACGTTTGGCGAAGTAAGCCCCAATATTTGGATGGCGACGTGCCAAAACGGGATAGGCGTAACAAAGGGCACAATCAGCGGTATGCTTATTGCCGACAAAGCCTGTGGTGTCTTGAACCCGCTGATCAAAGACATGGAGGCTCTTGGTACGCCCACTCCGTTACCACCGCGTCCGTTGGTCGAGGTCGGCGCAAGAGCCACAATCGGATGGGAAGTTTGGAAAAATCGCGCAGTAGTGCATTCTGTCACTCTTGCTTCAGAGCGTGCATTAGTAAGCATCGCCCCCCACCCAGCAGCACGGGAGGGAGGCGAGCAATAATTTTAGAAGTGAGCCGATGCTGTTGCCGCTGGCTTTGCAAGCGGCGGCGCAAACTTGGTCAGGTCGATGCCTTTGACGGCTGTTTTGTATTCTTCCAAAGTGGGCGTGCGCCCAAGGATCGCAGAAAGAACAACAACTGGCGTTGACGCGAGCAGGGATTCACCTGCCTTGCTATCGGCATCCTCAACAACGCGGCCTTTGAACAAGCGTGTAGATGTCGCAAGAACCGTGTCGCCCTTAGCAGCTTTTTCTTGGTTACCCATGCAAAGGTTACAGCCCGGACGTTCAAGATAGAGAATATTCTCATATTCGGTACGAGCAGTTCGCTTGGGTGCAGCGTCATCAAACTCAAAACCAGAGTACTTTTGCAAGACGGCCCAATCGCCCTCTTCCTTCAGCTCATCGATGATGTTGTAGGTTGGTGCTGCAACAACGAGCGGCGCTTTGAATGCCACTTCCCCAAAGGCTTTTTCTAGGTTACGCAGCATCTGAGCCACGATCTTCACATCACCTTTGTGCACCATGCAAGAACCAACAAAGCCGAGATCGACCTTCTTTTTTGCACCATAGTAGGAAATCGGGCGAATCGTATCGTGGGTATAACGCTTGGACACATCTGCGTTTTGAACATCAGGATCAGCGATCATTGGCTCTACGATTGCGTCGAGATCGACAACGACTTCGGCGAAGTACTTAGCATTTTCGTCAGGTGCGAGCGCAGGTTTTGCACCAGACCTAACTTCCTCGATGCGCTTTTCAGCGATAGTTATCAAACCCGCCAGCATTTGCGCGTCATTGTCCATACCCTTATCGATCATGATCTGAATACGCGACTTCGCAATTTCGAGCGATTTGATCAGCGTCTCATCTTCTGAAATACAAATGGATGCTTTTGCCTTCATTTCGGCAGTCCAGTCAGTGAATGTGAACGCTTGGTCAGCGAGCAGCGTACCGATGTGAACTTCGATGATACGGCCCTGGAAAACGTTGTCCCCAAATTGCTGAAGCATCTGAGTTTGGGTTGCGTGGACGACATCGCGAAAGTCCATGTGATCAGCCATTTTACCCTTGAAGGTCACTTTGACTGACTCGGGGATCGGCATCGTCGCCTCACCCGTCGCAAGAGCCAGTGCTACGGTCCCAGAGTCCGCACCAAAGGCAACGCCCTTAGACATACGCGTGTGGCTGTCACCACCAATGATGATCGCGCGATCATCGACAGTAATATCATTCAAAACCTTATGAATAACGTCCGTCATGGAGTGATAAACGCCTTTAGGATCACGCGCTGTCACCAAGCCGAATTTCTGCATGAAGGCCATCAGCTTTGGCGTGTTTGCTTGCGCTTTAAGATCCCAAACAGAGGCTGTGTGACAACCTGACTGATAGGCACCTTCAACGGTTGGGGACAGAACTGTCGCCGCCATAGACTCAAGCTCTTGCGAGGTCATCAGGCCTGTTGTGTCTTGCGAGCCAACGATGTTCACCGCAACGCGCGCGTCAGAGCCAGCCAGCAAAACCGTGCCTGGCGCAACGCCGAGCGAGTTCGCGTTGAAGATCTTCTCAACCGCTGTAAGGCCTTGACCCTCACTTGTGATCTCTTTGGAGGGTGCAAAGGCTGATTTCAGCTCAACACCGAGAATGTCACAGGCGATGCTTTGAAGCTTCTTGCCGAAGACAATCGCGTACGAACCACCCGCCTTCATGAATTCAACTTTTTGCGGCGTGAAGGAGGACGACAAGTCCACCAGCTCTTTGTCACCGGCTTCGTCAAAGAGTTTCTGCTCTTTGGTGTTAATCGTCAGAACCGTGCCTGTCTCAACAGAGTATTTCTGCTCAAGCACTGGATTGCCATCATTGTTCAGGATCGGCTGACCGTCGCTGTCCATTTTCTTGACCCAGTTTTTCAAATCAACACCAACGCCGCCCGTCACACCAACAGTCGTCAGAAAGATTGGGGAGATGCCGTTTGTACCCGCGACAACAGGCGCGAAGTTTACAAATGGAACATAAGGGCTCGCCTGCTTACCTGTCCAAAGCGCAACGTTGTTTACTCCGGACATACGCGACGAACCAACACCCATGGTACCCTTCTCAGCAATCAGCATCACGCGCGCATCAGGGTTCTTCTTTTGCAGCTCTTGGACTTCGCTCTGCGCTTCTGGTGAGATCATGCATTTACCGTGCAACTCACGGTCAGAGCGCGAATGCGCCTGATTACCTGGAGACAGCAGATCAGTGGAAATGTCACCCTCAGCAGCGATATAGGTGACGACTTTTATCTCTTCGTCGATGTCAGGGAGCTTGGTGAAGAACTCCGCCTCTGCATAGCTTTCAAGAATGTCAGTCGCGACCTTGTTACCTGAGCCGTGCGCGTCTTTCAGACGATCCGTGTCCGCCTCATACAAGAAGACCTGCGTCTTCAAAACAGATGCCGCCTGCTCCGAGAGCGCGGCATCATCGCCCAGTGCAAGATCAAGAAGCACTTTGACAGATGGGCCACCTTTCATATGCGAGAGTAGCTCGAATGCGAATTCCGTAGAGATTTCTTCAACAACTGGCTCGCCAAGGATGATCTCCTTGAGGAATTCAGCCTTTACGCCAGCTGCGTCCGTTGTGCCGGGCAGCGTGTTGTAGATCAGGAAGTCCAGCGATTGCGCGCGGTGCTCGTTGCCGCTGTCCTTGATTTGATTGATAAGTGCTTGCGTCAGCTCCGCGCCATCAATCGGCTTTGGGTGCAAATCTTGCGCCTTGCGTGCTTCAATCTCTTCAAGGTAAGCTATATACTGGCTCATAATAATCTCACTACTAAGTGTTGATGTGGCTCAAGACGTCCAATTTTCGAATCGAGTAAGGCTGCCGCGTCCGTTTGTATGCCGCGGTATACCAAAAGAATGAAAGCTGCAAGGTTGCTACAAGCGACATACCAACGTCACCGCCCAAAATTGTATTAACTCCAAGCCTGATTCTGTCCAACTATTTGGATATAACTCAAGCTCCCTCAGGAACCTTAACGCAACGTCGACTTGATTAAGATTCGCTTTACCGCCTAGTTTCCCTTGGCCTTTACTCACGATAACTATCTTCGGTATTTTTGGCGCATGCTTCGATAGCAAGGCGGCAAGGCTCAAAAAATCTAACTGCTTAAATTACTGATGAAAAATGCTAAATACTGAAACCCTTTTTGCTCGTCATTATGATTCCAGGGTCGCTCATCGCCATATAAAAAATTGATTTATTAACATAAAGGCATTCACAATGTATCTGAGCCTCCCCCTTTGGGTTGGTCTGCCCCTATAGCTAGGAAAGCGGAGGATCAGAGATGGCGATTAAGGACCCAAGCTTGAAGAGATTGTCGTGAAGTTACGGCAGGTTGAAGTTCTGATGGGGCAAGGCATGCCCCGGATCGATGCAATCAGACAGATCAGTGTGACTGAACAGACCTATTATCGCTGGAAGAAGAAATACGGCAGAATGGGCACAGAACAACTTAAGGAACTGAAGCGACTGCAAAAAAAGAATGAACGCCTCTGGCGTGCAGTTTCTGACCTGACGCTGGATAAGTTGATCTTGAGGGAGGCCGCATCGGGAAACTTCTGAGCCCCTCGCGCAGACGTGCCTGCATCAATCATGTGCGCGACCAAATGAAGGTTTCTGAGCGTCGTGTCTGCCGTGTCTTGGGGCAACACCGATCCACGCAGCGGCAGTTACCACACGGGCGTGCTGACGAAGAGCGCTTGGTCGAGGACATGATCGAGCTGACGCGCCAGTTTGGTCGATATGGATACCGTCGAGTTGCCGCACTGTTGAGAGAGGCAGGCTGGCAGGTGAATGACAAACGTGTCGAACGGCTTTGGTGACGTGAGGGGCTTAAAGTGCCAATGAAACAACCGAAGAAAGGACGGCTCTGGCTGAATGACGGATCGTGTGTCCGTCTACGTCCTAAGTATCGTAATCACGTCTGGTCGTATGACTTCGTGCATCACCGGACAGATGATGGCAGGGCGTTCCGGACGCTTAACATCTTGGACGAGCATAGCCGGGAATGCTTGGCAATCCGGGTGAAACGAAAGCTGAACTCGACGGAGGTCATCGACGCTCTTACGGACCTGTTCATCTTGCGAGGTTTCCCTGCCTACATCCGTTCAGACAACGGCCCTGAGTTCATCGCTGAGGCCGTTAGAGATTGGATCAAAGCCGTTGGAGCCAAGACGGCTTACATAGAGCCCGGATCACCCTGGGAAAACGGATACTGCGAAAGCTTCAACGGGAGAATGCGCGACGAATTGCTGAACGGTGAAATCTTCTACGCGCTCCGAGAAGCCCAAATCATCATTGAAAGATGGAGGAACCATTACAATACCAAGCGACCACACAGTGCATTGGGCTACCGCCCGCCCACACCAGAGGCCATCATCCCGATGGACCAAAGGCCAAGCATGCACTAACTTTCAAATTGGACCACTCAAACGGGGCTACTCAAGGGCAGCTATCCGACGTAGCTCTCAAGCTGTTCGCGGACTGGAAGGTTGGCCTTTAGGCGGCTTGCCAACAGAAACATGCCACCAAATTTTCGCTGTAAATACAGGTTATCTAGTGGCAAAGGCGGCGGCACATAACCTGATCGTGCAAGCGCAGTGCTGTCTTGTGTTAGTCTGTTCGATAGAGTGCTATCAGAGAAATCAAACTTATCTTTGGTGCGCAAAGCATCGAACACGACATCAATCATTGCCAAAATATATTCATCATGTGGGCTATTGCCGTCAATAAATTTCATTTGAATGGCCGCGTTGCGCAAACCTTTAGCATCTCCTGCCAAGCCCGCTCTCGTTAAGTCGCGATAATTGTTGGTCAACAATGGGTCTAAATAGCGTGTAGCGCCAAAGTCGAGGAGGATAATCTTGCCTGTCGCGGCATCGTAGCGATAGTTGGCAAAGTTGGGATCGCTTTGTGTAGCGGCAAATTCGAAAAGCTCACGGAGTGTCAGGTCAATCAGCACAGCTGTGACGCGATTGCGTTCGGCTTGCGTGGCCTCTGTCGCGGTCTCAATCGGGGCACCTTCGATATAAGACATGGCAAGGATTTCTGTTGTGCTCCAATCGGCGTGCAAAGCGGGCACCACTAAGTTGCCATCATTAGCCAGCAGGGTCGCAAAATGATGCAGGTTTTTTCCTTCACGGATGTAATCGGTTTCCTCATGCAGTTGGTTGCGAGCTTCCTCCATATAGGGTGCGAAATCGAACCCCTTGGGGAGAAGTCCTGACATTTTAATCAGGCGTGCCACATTGGCGACATCACTGTCGATACTGCGCGCGATGCCGGGGTACTGTACCTTGATCGCGACATCCCGGCCGTCGTGCAGCAAGGCCCGATGTACTTGTCCAATGCTGGCAGCGGCGATGGGCTTTACATCGAAACGTGCGAACGCACGCAACCAGTTGTCCCCCCAGTTTTTGGTCAAAACTTGTTTAAGTTGGCGCGGAGGCATAAAATGAGCCTGATCGCGCAAACGGGCCATGATATCCGCGAGCTCGGGCGGTAGAACCTCACCTGCATCCATTGAGATCAGTTGACCCATCTTCATGGCTGCACCGCGCATTTGGGCGAGTTGGTCTGCCATGCGGTGCATATTGGCTGGTGTCAGTAACAGGTTTTGGATGTTCGGGCGCTTGCCACGCCCAGCCTCACGTAAGGCTTGGATCGCCATATTTCCTGCGATACCTGCCGACATTGTCCCTAGCCGTGTTAACCGGTTCAGACGACCTGCGGGAACCGACATCGGGAGGGAGGTCAGGACTTGTTTTGTCATAAGTGTGGATTTGTGGCGAATATTACAAAAAACAAGGTCTTGGAGCCAACACTATGTAGCGAAAAATAGATACATCTCGACTTTGAACACTTATTGAAGTGATGTTCAGCTATGCGGTTTGCGGCCGCAGCATTGGGACGTTGGGCTCGATGTCAGCTATGGGCCGGGTGCAGACCTCGCTCCATCTACCTCCAACGGCAGCTTCTCCTGCGTTGTGTGAGTTCAGACAAGCCGCAGTGAACGGCACGTATTCCCGAACCAGTCGTTGGTGCATAACGCGGCTTAGGTCAGCTTCAGGGAAACGGCACTGCAGCGAAGCAATATGTCACCGGGGCTGCAATAAGTCATTTTTTGCTGGCACGCGTGCTGAAGCTTATGGAGCAGGCGGTATGGGTGACGCCTGAGCATTCAACCCTTCGCTCTTTGGACTTGGCAAGGTGCGTACGAGCACAAGGGCAATGGCGGCAGACAGAGCTAGGGCGATGAAGGCGGGGGTATAGCTGCCAAAGCTGTCGAATACCCAGCCGGTCAGAATCGGCCCTAAAGAGCCGCCCAATGTGCCGAAAAACAGCACTGTGCCAAAGATCGCACCATGCGCGCGCATGCCGAAATACTCGGCGACAGTTGGCGAGACCACGACAAACAGAGCACCGTGGCCAAATCCATAGATCGCTACCACAACAAATAGCCCGCCATGCGCGGTGATCAGGGTCAGTGCAGCAAGACTGACAAGCAGCACCAGTAAACAGATCGTGTAGGCCATCTTGCCGCCGATCCGGTCGACGAGTGCGCCCATGGTTAAACGCCCTGCAATGCTGGCCGCGCCAATGACCGAAAGCATTGTCGCCGCGAGTGTTTGGGTCATGCCCAGATCTATGACATGGACTGCCAGATGAAGCGGCACCGACATCAGCGTAGGAAAGAACAGGAACTGCGTGGCGCAAAGCGTCCAAAACACCCGTGCAAGTGGCGCTTGGCGCGCCTCGACAAAGCTAGCACCAGTCATGATGTTAGAGGTGCCAGCCGCGGGTGCTGGCGGGCGCTGCATGGAGAGTGCGGCGATCAGCAGAAGGACTGACGCTGTGATGCCCAGCACAAACAGCGCTGTGCGCCAGCCATAGGCCACGATCAGCAGTGCAGCGATTGGGGGTAAGGCAATCTGACCGATGGCAGTGCCAACCTTTACTACCCCGCTCATGATGCCGCGACGCCGTGGAAACCAGCGTGCTATGGTCGACAGCGTGACCACATCATGGCTGCTTAACCCCAGACCGATAAGCGTGCCAAAGATCATCAGCAATTGCCATTGCGCGCTGACCTGGCTCATCAGTACAAAGCCAATACCATAAAGCGTGCCTGTACAGGCCAGCACGATGCGTGGCCCCAACGCGTCGCTTAGTCGCCCGCCCGGCATCGCAAGAACGCCCATGACAAAGAACGCCAGAGCCGAGCACGTTGAAAGAAAGGTGCGCGACCAACCAAATTCAGCCTCAAAGGATGGCAGAAACAAACCAAAGGAAAACAGCATTCCGATGACAGTAAATTGCGTCAGACAAGCGCCCAAGAGCACGATGTAACGGGGGTTTCCCATGAGACGTCCTTTGCTGGATTACGCCCAGACTAATGCAAATGCCAGTATTGCGCGGTAATGTCGATGTTGGAAACGCCCATTCAAGTACTTTCAACATCAACTCCCCTCACCAAGACGGTCGACCGAAAAGTTCGCATGGCCGGCACTGTTGTAGTGAAATTTCAGCGTGGCACGCGAAGGTACGTAATGTGGTGACTGCATTGCAAAGTGGGTGAGCGGGGGAATGTCTTCTTTGGGCCGCTCTCCCAACGCGGCGAAAACTTGATGCTTGACATGTTGGGTCAGAAAAGACTGCTCCCAAACGGTTCCGTTTGAAAGAAAATCAATTGCCCGGATGTCAAATTCTAAATCAATGGCATGCGTCGCTCTGCCATTGTGGCAAACCAACTGCAGCCTGCAGGAATGACCTCGTCGTTGAACTCATAAGACGGGTTGTGAAGATCTTCGCTGTCGCCGTTGCCAATAAACAGGTAGGCACCGGGACGCTCCAACAGCATCTCGGAAAAATCCTCTCCCCCCATTGTTGGCTCCAAATCGCGCTGAGCCACACCGGAGACAGCAAGAGCAACCTCTGCGGCAAGATCGGCCTCGCGTTCGTGGTTCACCAGCGTAGGGGGGCCGGAGACATGCGTCACCTCGGCTACCGCGCCGTAGCCAGCTGCAGTCGCCCTTACAAGGGCATCAATGCGGGTACGCACAAGGTGCTGAACCTCTGGTTCAAAAGTCCTTATCGTGCCGCGCATATGAACGGTGTCCGGGATCACGTTGTAGGTATCTGTTTCAGTGCGAAAGCCGCAGACCGAAACCACCACGTTCTCCATCGGGTTGATGTTGCGCGACGCGATGGATTGCAGTGCCACAACAATCTGTGACGCAACGAGGGTTGTATCCACACCCTTGTGCGGCATTGCGCCATGACCCCCTGTGCCACGTACGAGGATCTCGAATTTGTCCGGTGATGCCATCTGGGGGCCAGTGCGCACCGCAAAATCGCCGATTGGGATTCCGGGCATGTTGTGCATCCCATAGATTTCCTCGATGCCCCATCGATCCATCAGCCCCGCGTCGATCATCGCGCGTGCGCCTCCACCTCCTTCTTCAGCGGGCTGGAAGGCCAATACAACTCTGCCGTTAAAATTCCGCGTTTCAACCAAATATTTCGCTGCTCCCAAAAGCATCGATGTGTGCCCATCATGCCCGCACGCATGCATTTTGCCCGGAACAGTCGAGGCATGAGGCAGATTGGTCGCCTCCTGGATTGGAAGGGCGTCCATATCCGCGCGGAACCCGATTGTTTTGCCTGAGCCGACGGATTTGCCATTTATCACACCAACCACACCGGTTTCGCCGAAACCGGTCACGATCTCATCGCAACCAAATTGTTTTAGTTTTGATGCCACAAACGCCGCGGTTCGATGCTCTTCGAAACGCAATTCGGGATTGGCATGGATATCACGCCGCCAAGCTGAAATTTCGGGCAGCATTTCGGCGAAGCGGTTTAAGACAGGCATTTGTTTCCTCCATGCAAGTGCCTTTTCAGCCTGCGCTGAGTAGCGTGTATAGGCAAGTTGTTACACGCCGAACACCTTCGCAGCTAGAACGGTAGCATAGGAAGAATTAGCCATACACCGTAACCCACGGTTCAGGCCAACACCCTCACAAAGATGGGTGCCGCAGCAAAAGCGACATTGACGTCGATTTCTGGCGGGACACCAAAATGATACGACCCCACAATAAACGCGAATATCAAACAGAAAATTCATCCTATGAGCAATCTGGCCAAAACAGGTGCGCCGACAGGCGCTGACAAGCAACTGCGCGGCAACATGTTCTGCGTGCTCGCCATTGCCTTGTTTGCGACAGGCTTTCCTGCTGCTGAGGTACTATTAAACACTTGGGGCCCAATCTCGCTCATTACGATAAGAGCGGTGCTTGCCTGCGCGCTGCTCGTCCCGATTTGGATCATGGTTGACGGCTACAAGACAGTAATGGCTGCCCCCTGGTCTCGCGCATTGGGCATAGGCGCCATAGGGTTTGGTGTTGGCATGGTGCTGCTTTTAGTTGTTCAGGACATTACTGACCCCGTTTCTGCTGCATTGATAGCTGCGACGATGCCAGTCAGTGCAGTGTTACTGGAAATCCTGTTCGATGGTCGAAAGCTGACCCTGAACTTTGCTGCTGGGGCAGTGCTTGTTCTGGTCGGCGGGTTTATTGCCACAGGTGCTGAGTTGCGCGGCGGCACGTTTGGGTCTACCATTGTCTTGGGATGTTTTGCATCGATGATGTTTGCGTGCGGGTCCCGCCAAGCGGTCAAAGGGCTACCAAACATGTCTTCGCTGGGACAAACAGCCAGCACTCTGGTTGGTGCGATGCTTTTTTGCATGATCACATTTGTAGCGTTTGCTCTGATGGGCTGGGAGGGCACGCATGGCGCTGCATTGGGTCCATCGGGATGGTCATTGTTGATCATCTACGCTTGGGGTGCAATGGCGCTGAGTCAGGCTTTCTGGCTCCTTGGCGTCTCCCGGTTGGGCATTGGCATTGCATCTTTCCATCTAAATGCGTCACCGTTTTATGTGATGTTGATCCTGTTGATTACGGGCGGCAGTTGGGATTGGGGACGGGCACTTGGTGCAGCTCTACTTGGAGTCGGTGTCGTCCTTGCTCAAAGAAAGCGAAGTGTGACGCGCCATTCAGTACCAAGCGTACCAGGCGGCTAGATCGCTACTACAACCCCGCGCTGCAATCAGGAATAGACCTGACACTGCGGTCTGTGTATCGTTGCCCTTGCGGCCAATCGTCCCGATTGACCATTGGAGACGCAAAATAGCCATTTCACCGATCACGCCGCTCAAAGTGGCACAAGCGCCGAAAACTGCAGGCAATCTGCGTGGCATTGCGCTAATGGCGGCGGGCATGTTTCTGTTTTCGGCAGTCGATGCGATGGGGAAGTTCCTAACGGATACGATGCATCCAGTCCAGATTGTGTGGTTTCGTCAGCTTGGCCTTCTCTTTGGTGTCCTTGTTCTGATCGCCCTCAGAGGGCCTTCATTTCTGCGTTCAAGCAACCCAAAACTTCAAATCGGACGCGGTCTATTGGCTGCATGCTCAGCCACCTTGTTCATCGTTGGAGTTAGCTACGTTCCGTTGGCAGATGCCGTCGCAATCTCTTTTGTTGCTCCTTTCATGGTGACGGTTATGGGTGCATTGATCCTGCGCGAGCCTGTAGGCGTTCGAAGATGGGTCGCCGTCACGATTGGCTTTGTCGGCACGTTGATCGTCATTCGCCCCGGAATGGGCCTGATGCACCCAGCGGCGGGATTGGTGATCATTGCGGCCACTGCGTTCGCTTTGCGGCAAATTTTGTCCCGGGTTCTGGCTGGCGTGGACAACACGCAAACAACGGTCGCCTACACCGCGATCGTCTCTTGGGTACTGCTTTGTATCCCCTTTCCATTTGTGTGGCAGGCACCCGCGACCACCTTTGAGATCTGGTTGTTGATTGCGATGGCTGTCATTGCCGCCTTTGCTGAAACGCTCGTCATAGTGGCCCTAAGTTTGACGCAGGCCGTCGTGGTTGCCCCAGTCCAATACAGCCTGATCATCTGGGGAACGTTGTATGGCTTCTTCATCTTCGGGCAACTGCCAGATGCTTGGACTTGGATCGGCACCGTCATTATCGTTGCAACTGGGCTTTACACACTGAATCGGGAAAGGGCGATCACCCGAATGAAATAGTCGTGCTATTTCAACGAAGTGACCGGTTAGCAGGAGCGCTCTCGACATAATAGGGATGGCGGGAACTGACCGTCCGGTAACGACACTGAACGGTCAGTTTTGACCTTTTGCGTCTGGTATCTCAAGGCGTGGTGATGTCGCTTGGCAGCGTTGATGAATGCACGAAGAAGGGACACGGGTGCGAATCTCAAAAGGTCACAATGGTCTAGAAAATGCACATTTGCCTGATCTCAAATTTTGCGCCCGCAGCGAATGGCCGTTGAGAGCCCATTGTGTAAATTCATGTTTTGGGCTGTTCGCGCTCACAGCACGAAATTTGCTGCACAAACGTAAAGTGAGCCGCCGCAAAATGGTGAGACAACCGGTCATTCATGCGTATCGCAGGGACATCAAAATGCTTAAGTATTTAGTTGCTGCCAAAGTTTCAAATTTATCCTAAGAGAAAGTCAGCAGCCCGATCAGCGATCATCATCGTTGGTGCGTTAGTATTGCCAGACACCAGCGCGGGCATAATGGAGCAATCTGCAACGCGCAGACCTTCTATGCCATTCACCCTTAATTCAAGGTCGACAACGGAACTTGGCATAGGTCCCATACGGCAGGTGCCTGCGGGATGAAAGATTGTGCGCGCGTGTTCCCGTATGGCATCGTCGAGATTGTTGGATCCGACCCGGCTGTCGATGTCCGCGCCGGGCCAGATTTCTGTCCCGACTTTGTCCTTTAGCCCCATCTGTTCAAAAATCCGTCGCGCCAGGCGCACACCGCGCCGCAACGTGTCCAGATCGTCGATATGTCCCAAGGCATTGGATAGGAATTTCGGTGCGGAAGCCGCATCTTTGGAGGTCAGCCCAAGCCTGCCGCGCGACTTGGGGCGCATCGTCATCGGGTGAACTTGTACGGCATGGAAGGGCAACGGCGGCGCGCCAGGGGCACCCGGTGCGAAGGGCGCGAAGTTATATTGGACATCCGGCCGTCCAGCGCCATCCGTGTCAACGCATGCGCCTGCTTGCAACAAGTTCGACATCAGCAAGCCCCGTTTGAAGCCAAAGTAATTGATACCGTTTTTGATCGCCGCCAATCCACGGTCTGCACCGTACAGACCTTTTACACCTTCTAAGCGGCGCGTGACGGGTGCGCCGACATGATCTTGGTAGTTGCGCCCAACCTCATTGGCTTCGTGAATGATATCGATGCCATGCCGATCCAACTCATCCCGAGGGCCGATGCCAGAAAGCATCAAGAGCTTGGGGCTGTGGAAACTACCCGCGCACAGAATAATCTCGCGTCGGGCTTTAATAACACTGTCTTGGCCAGTTTGGTCCTTAGCCTCTATCGCTTTGGCGCATCTGTTTTGGATGCGTATCCGCTGTGCTTGAAAGTTTGTCAGGACCGTCAGGTTTTCGCGGTTCAACTCGGGGCGTAGAAAACAAGTCGCGGCGGAATGGCGTTGCCCATCAGAAGCGGTAACTTGATACCACCCTGCACCTTCTTGCTTGGCGCCGTTGAAATCATTCGTTCGGGGGATGCCCGCAGCCACTGCCGCCTCGATCACCATCTTCGAGACGGGATGCGGAGTCGCTGGATCATCGACGATCAGCTTGCCGCAGGTTCCATGAAAATCATCCGCAAGCCGCGTGTTCTTTTCTTGTCGCTTGAAGGTTGGCAGTACGTCTTTGTAGGCCCATCCGGTGCAGCCATGCTCGCCATCCCACTCATCATAATCGCGGTGCTGCCCGCGCATGTAGATCATCCCGTTGACCGATGATCCGCCGCCCAGAACGCGGCCCTGTGGCACAGGAAAGGGATTGCCATTTAACGAGGCATCTGGCTCAGAGACAACCGCGTCGGCATCCTCGCTTTGCAGCGCTTTGAAGAACGTTGCGGGAATGTGGATCCATCTGTTGGTGTCTTGTTTGCCGCGTTCCAACAAGGCCACGGTGCCATCGCTTTCAGCCGCCAATCGTGCCGCAAGAACGCATCCCGCAGCACCACCCCCGACGATGACATAGTCAAATTCCATAACCGTGCTCATGCCGTGGTATGTCTCGTTGGGTCAGAAATATACCGTTCAGTGTAGGGAAATTGGCTTTCGCGCGCAGCAAGCGCGTCTTTCCAGTGAGTATCAAATGCCTCAAGGTCTTGTGGCGTGAACAAACTGCCAGCGTCTCCAACGCGACCCTTGCGAATGATCTTGCCGTTTGGATCGGTAAAGCGGTTCTGACGGGCCGGATAGAATTTATGGTTGATCGCTTTCATTGCCTCAACAGAGGTTAAGCGCGCGATCTTTTCAAGTTGTTCGTCGGATAAAGCGATGCCCAAAAACTGGGCAATCTGACTAATTGCTCCGATGCTGACCCGCTTAACATCTTCAAAGCAAAGAAACAGCACGTTGGGGTTTTGACTGACTTGATACCACTCGTCAGTAAAGGCATCCCAACGACCAAAATTCGGATGTTCGGATCTGAAATGCGCAAGCCAAACATCCGGTGGCGGCATTGTGGCTCCGAAGACCAAGCTTTTGAAAAAGTGATAAGCGGAGGTCGCACAATCCTTTGGATCACGCGTCACGGCGATGTATTTTGCGGCTGTGTTTATGGGAATGTGACTTGCCGGAAGGTGGGATTTGATCACCCGCAGGCCCGTCGGCGTTTGCCTAACGCTGTTGTCATTTACATTGATCCAGAACCGTGGCTCCGCAGCATCGGGCCATGGAATGACGTCTTGGATGTGCGCGAAGTCAGCCGCACCAAGATGACAAATCTGATGGCAGACGTGCATGATCCAGTTGGTACCTGCTTTGAAATACGCGGAGACAACGACGTCGCCTTGGCCGGGTGCATAGTGCGTGAAAGCATCCCGGTTGCGGTTCATGTGCTTTGCCACTTTGTTGAGCTGGCTCTCGTATGCCTTGTGCCCGATGAATGCCGCCGAAAGCCGGCTCTTGGTGCTGATGGCATGTGCGATGATCGGGCTCATTGCGCGGCGCATAGGTGCTTGGTTAAGCTCGACGCTTGAGCGCGCTTTGCGCGCGTCTTGGACGGTCCATTCAAGGGGGGCATCCCGTGGTTTCATGGCGTTGCGATGTTGAACCAAAGGTCGAACGTGTCGTGTAGGTTCAGCCACTCCGTCAGCGCATTTTTGTCGCCAGTAACGGCTAGCTCTTCCGCTCTTACAGTTCCTGCAGCAAGCGCCTCCAGCTCAGTGGCTTTGAGAGAGATGGTGCAGTCGATAGTACTGGACGTATCGCTGATGCGCGCAAATTCGGTTTGTCGCGCGACGCTGACTGTGACCGCTTCACCGTCCACATTGAACCGGATCGCAAGGCTAACATCGCGCGCTTTGTCGCTGTTCAAGCGCACCGCCATCGCATCAAACCAGTCCTTGAGGCCAAGCGTTGCCGCAAGATCACTGTTGCGCCCGCCAGCGCCAGCAAGACGCGGTGCTCCGTGTTCCAACTCTCGCGCGCCAGAGAGGTAAATGTTGCGCATAATTGCGCTTTCTTCACCGTAGGCCATTTTGCGATAGACCTCTGCGAGGGGGGCTTTGGCGCTGCTTTCATGCGCGAAGACCGCATGGTTCAACAAAGTTGCTGCCCATTGCAAGTTACCCTCAGACACCGCCTTTTTGGCGAGGTCCAGAACGCGGCGCACGCCACCTAAGGCGTCCACAAAATGTGCGCCAAGTTCTTCAGGTGGGAGTGGATTTAGACTCAGCGGGCGACCATCGAAAAAGCCGTAATACTTTTGATAGGTCGCACGGGCATTGAACGCGAGTGTGCCGTAGTAACCACGCGCATTTAGCGCTTCGCTCAGGAAATCGGGCTCCTCTAAGGCAGCGGCAATTTCATCCGGTCCCATCCCATGATTTGCCAGCCGCAGTGTTTGATCATGCGTGAACTTATAGATGTCTCGCTGCTCCAACATAAACTGCTCAACATTGCTCTGGCCCCAAACAGGCCAGTTGTGACAGTTGATCAGAATATTAGTGCGATCCTTGAAGCGGCAAAGTGCATCATCGATTACGCGTGCCCAAAGCAACGGGTCGCGCACTTCTGCACCGCGCGGCGTGAGAACGTTGTGCATGGTTTGCGTACAGACCTCCGCCATGCACAGCACGCCATGATCGGGCAGTAAGAAGGTAAACTCGGCAGGAGCCTCGGTGCCGGAGGCCATCAGAAACTCGAACACAACTCCGTCGATGACGCGCGTCTCGCCCGTAGCCTTGATGTAGTCGGTCGGCACCACAAAACCGCGAGTGCCGCGCGCCACGGTCTTGCCAATCCCGCCGTCAATCATGCCCTCTGGGCCGATTGGCAGTGCCATGCCAAATTGATCAACCGCGCGGCGCGATGTGTGGTTGCCGCCCAGCACGCCTTCAGCAGCGGCATAATCCATGAAGTGTTCGGGTGCGAATATCGGCGGGTTGTCCGAGGTCACACCGCGCAGACCAGCAAAATGATCAGGATGCGTGTGCGTCACCAAGACTGCGCTGACGGGGCGATGACCCAATGTGTCATTGACCAAAGCTAGTGCCGCAGCAGAACTCTCAGCTGTCATCAGTGGGTCGATTAAAATCCAGCCCGTCTCGCCGCGTATGATCGTCATATTGGCGTAGTCACAACCACGTGCCTGCCAGACGCCATCAGTCACCTCAAACAACCCATGTTTGGCGTTGAGTTGCGCGTGCCGCCACAACGAAGGGTTGGCCGTATCAGGGCAGTCGGCTTGCAAGAAATCAAACCAAGCTGGATCCCACACAACACCCCCGTCCGCGCGCATCACTGGACCTTTAAGCGACGCGAGCCATCCGCGCGACGCATCTCGCTCTGCGTTTTCCCGAGCGAGGGGCAGGCGGGCTGCAACAGCTGCGTTTGCCTTGAGTGTGTGTTCTGAAACCACTTCTGTCACTCCGGCAAGGTTATCTGTTTGCAAGTTCGGGCAGGAACGTCGCAACCGATGGTACGGCAATGATCAGCACGATCAACGCAATAAGGGCGATGCAAAACGGCAGGACGCCTGCGAAAATCTGCGACAGCGGCACATGAGGCACGACGCCGCGAATAATAAAGACGTTCATGCCAAGTGGCGGTGTGATCAACGCGAGCTCCACGACGAGAACGACGAGCACGCCGAACCAGATCGGATCAAACCCCAGCGACATTACAATCGGGAAAAAGATAGGGATGCTGAGGATGATCATTGCCATCGTATCCAGAAACGCGCCCAAGATGATGTAGATGCCCACGATCACCAAAATTGTGCCAAGCGGCGAGAGGCTCAGACCTGTAATCCACTGTCCTAACAAAACGGGCGTGCCGCTGAGCGATAGAAATCCTGCAAATAGGATAGCTCCGATCAGGATTAGGAAAATCATCGACGTGGTTTGAACGGTCTCAATCAAGCATTCGCTGATCAATTTGAGGGTGAGACGCCGCATCACAACGCCTAGAAATAACGCGCCTACTGCTCCAAATCCTGCGGCCTCGGTCGGGGTGAAGATACCTGCATAGATGCCGCCGATAACCATGATGAACAACAAAAGTGTCGCCCAGACCTTTTTGATCGAAGACCCTTGTGGCCCCTTCTCGAAATCATCTGCCAGTTGCGCCACATCGGGTGCAGCGGCAGGGTTGATGCGTGTCATCACTACGATCGTGACCATAAAAAACAGCGTGAGCAGCAAACCTGGAACGATGCCCGCGATGAACAGATCACCAATGCTGGTCTCGGTCAAAATACCATAGATCAGCATGATCACGCTGGGTGGGATCAACACGCCAATGGTACCACCCGCAGCCAAGGCTCCTGTGGCGAGTTTGTCGCTGTAACCGAATTTGGCCATCTGCGGTAGCGCGACTTTGCCCATCGTCGCTGCTGTCGCGATGGACGATCCGCACACCGCA
>Ga0209199_1002177_pt1 | contig 21515 bp, 21 predicted proteins | sample COGITO_mtgs_1105_7_FD_184805 | JGI IMG/M metagenome (GOLD analysis project Ga0209199, IMG submission 184805) | Pelagic marine microbial communities from North Sea - COGITO_mtgs_110523 (SPAdes) (version 2) | ecosystem: Environmental > Aquatic > Marine > Epipelagic ...
AGTTGGGTTAATTAGTTTGTCGATCTTAGCAGCAATAGACGCTTCAGTATCTTCTTGTGATACACTGCCCCATACCCAGCCTTGAGCTTGGGCCTCAGTTACGTCAGCATAAGCAACGAAGTCAGATGCGGATGGGTCAGGTGTTAGACCCACTGTGCCATAGGATGACGCAGAGTGATCTCCGTCTACGCCTGTGCAGCGCCAGTGTACTACGTTAATGCCACCTGTTGCGATGTCGTGTTCGCAGGTAGCGATTGTCCATGTGTAAGTTACGGCCATAGGTTAAACCTCCTGTGCGGCTAGATGGGCGGCATAAGCATCCTTAACCGCTTGGGTGTGTACGGCTGCACAGATGGCTTGCACCTCTGCACTCTCGCCTGTGATGTCAGCATCTGGTGCAACGACATGACGTGAGAATGATCGGCTGATCTCAACATCGTCACGCTTGATGACCGTGGCTGTGCGCACCTGAACGTGTTTAAATTGACCTACAACTTCAATTTTATCTTGTACTGTTTCTTCTGTTAGCATTTTTATCTCCTATGCTTGGACTGACTACCCATGATCCACATGAGGTGTTATGCTGTCATGTAAGTGACTCCAAAATACATATCTTGAGAGCCAGAAGCGTTTAATTGACTGCTTTGAAGCTTTGTGTAATCCCCTTGAGCAGACCAATATAGTTGAATCTTCGTTGTGCTAGATGGAATAAAAGCTACTAAAGTATGTTGGCCTGAAAGAGCAGTTACATTTCTATATAAAATTGAACCCGTTGAATCTTCACTTGGCGTAAAAGGTAAGCCACTTAACTCTATAGAACCAGTTGGATTAGGGGCAGTAGATCCTGTGTTACCAAAAATGTGTACTGTATTACCTATTTTTGTATATTTCATAGTACTTGATGGGCCGCTTGTGCCACTGCCTACCCAAGTTGCACTGAAAGTCCCCTCTTCATAATCGTCCAACTTATTAGCCGACCCAGTGCCGCCAAGGTAAACACCGCCAGAGAGGTAGAGGTCTTTGAATCGACCTGAAGATGAACCAAGGTCAATAGCATTATCCCGTGTTGCAGACGATGTGGCTGTAACTGGAATAATCTGGTCATTATCTGGGCTAAAGAATATCCCAGCGTCACCTGCGCCAATAGTTGCATAGCTAGACCCTAAATAAGCAGCAATGGGGCCAGATTGTGTCCCAATACTGCCTACATTTAAGCCGTCTTTAGCAAACTCAACAATGTTACCATTGTTCCCCTTGCGATTAAGGTGCATCACATAGTCTTGGTCTACTGAGAAGAACGACCTGTTGTCAGTACCGCCTCTGAGACTTATGCCTGTTTCAGAGTTCCCTGCTCCTGCCGCTGTATTAGTAGTCCCCACAAGCAGCGACCCCGATGAAATCCGCATGGCTTCTGACCAAGAAAGGGCAGCATTAGCAGTACCAGAACCAGCATAACTCCAAATGTGTTGACCGTCTGCTTGAGTGTACTGAGTAGCTTCATCCGTGTGTGAATACTTCCAGCCACCATTGTAGTAAGCATTTTGGTTCATGTGGAAAGCGTAGTCAGCTTCACCCCACAGGTTGTTTTCTTTATTGCCAATGTGCAATGCTTTACCTAATGACCAAGTGGATGCATCAGAAACACCAATCCCAACACCGCTGTCTGTAATAACCATCTTGGTATCACCAGACGAATGTGGTGCATCAGTAGAACCAATGTTGTTCTTAAAATGTATCTCACCCGTGCCTGACGTAGCCCCAATATAAACATTGTTGCTATCAAAGCCTACCTTACCACGGTTTCCCGCTGATGGGCCAATGTCTATGTGTGGACTTGCAGCGCCAAGATGAAGATCAGCATGAACCGAACTCGTCCCAATGCCCAACCGTTCATCCGCAGCCGACCAATGAAACTTTGGCGTTGTGCCTTGATCCTCGTAAAAGCTGATGTCGCCGTTACCGTCAATAACCATCCTTGTTGTAGAAGTGCCTTCATCGTCACTTAACTTCTGGAAATACAAGTTACCTGCATTTTGACGAATACGATGATTGCTGTCAGTTACACCCGTCTCCATGAAATTCAGCATAGGCGCAGTAGAGTTAATGCGAACAGGTGTGCCATCCACAGTCAGCCCATCAGCCGTCACTGTGCCAGTTACGTCAATACCTGTGGCGGTGGTGTTTAACTTTTTGGTGCCATCGTAGTATAAATTTAATGCCCCATCGGCATTGGCATACAAGTAATACTCTCCTGTGTATTTCCCAAGTATTACATTGTTTCCCCGTACCCACAAACTTCCAGTACCAGCTTCATCAATGTAACTATTTGCCGCATTATGGTAAATCTGCAAATCACTGCCAGCACCAAAGATGGCCTTGTCGTTGTCGCCGAAGGACAGGTTGCCCGTCATGGTGTCGCCAGTAGACGCAACAAAACCAGAGCTATCAAGAGCAGCAGCTTGCCAAGACGAACCGTTGTAAATTTTTAATATGTTTGAAACTGTATTAAAATACTGGTCCCCAATGCTAAGAGCATTCCCATCGTTATCTAATGTAGGATCTGAAGACTTAGCCCCGAGATAGATGTCTGTAAACTCATCAAGCGCAGCCTCAGCCGCAACCTTAGCAGCCTCAGCCGCAGTCTCAGAAGCAGAAGCCTCGCTTGCTTTAGTTGTTGCTATACCAGCCTGTGTTGTCGCTGTAGTTGCGCTTGTAGCAGCCTCTCCTGCTTTAGTAGTTGCAGTTGCAGCATTAGTAGAAGCGTTCTGAATGTCTGAAATGTTTGTTGCGTTTGTATTTACAGAAGAGATGTTGTTTGAAACAGTATTAACATCAGATATGTTTGACGACACTACACCGATATTTGCTGCATCAGAAGCCACTGAGCTAACAGCACCGTTAATACCTGATACAGTTGTTACATCAGAAGAAATACCAGACACAGTAGTTACATTAGAACTAATTCCAGCGACCACACCAATATCAGTGCCGTCAGCAGCAACAGTAGTTACATCAGAAGATATACCCGATACAGTAGTTACGTCACTGTCTATACCAGCAACAGTTGTAATGTTAGCATTGTTTCCTGCAACCGTATTTATGTTTGTAGTATTGCCTGCAACTGTAGTTACATTAGCAGAAACGCCTGCGACTGTAGTTACGTTAGATGAAATGCCAGCAACAGTTTGTATAGCGTCAGTCGCATCTGTTCCGTCCTCGATGTCAGCAAGTGTTGCTATGTCACTGGAGATAGACGCTAAGGTATTACCATCAGCAAGAGTTGCACTTAGCTCAACATTACCGCTTGTTTCATTAAAGCCAATAAGTTTGCCCTTGCGTGTGTCTGCGTCTGGCAACTCAAGAACTGGATTAACTTCTGAGTTAGGCGCAGAGATAGAGCGGCTAGCCTTATCTTCGTTATCAGCAGCAATAGCGGTAAGCGTATCTAGCTGTGTGTTAAGAGCAGCGCGGTTAATGTCTACGCCTGTCTGGAAGTCTGACGTTCTTTCAATAGCAATGCTACGAGAAATAACGACAGTTGATCCGCCTGACACTCCCGTCACAGACGTTGTTACTGTGCCTGTAGATCCGTCACCACCGCTGACTGTGTAATGAGTTGTGATGGTTTGCAGCACACCATTCAGGTAAACACTCAGGTCGCTGTCATTGAAGAACTCAAAAGGTACAGAGAAAGAGGTTTGAGTAACCCCAAATGCAACTGTGTAATTAACTCGGGCTGCGTTGTTTGAAATATCAATTGTCATGTTTGCTCACCTTGTTTTCCCTTTTATTGCACACAGCGTTTTGTTTGACCAACGCACAAAATAACTAGGACAGATTAGTATCGCTTAAATCCAGCGGTAGGCTCACCATCAATAGTATTTTCAAGCATATCCCCAAATGCTTTGAACATACCATCTACCACAAACAAGCCCGTCATAGGAGCATTGTCTATTAGTTCAGCAACACCTTCTCCAACATTTCCAGTTACAATGTCAGAAACTCCACGACTAATATCAGCACCAGTGCTAGCACCAGCACCAGCAATGCCAGTAAGAGCATCTAATGTATTTGGTTTCTGAGGGAACCTTGGCTCCAATATGCCACCAGTAAGGTTAGGCCCACCAAGAGCAAGGCTTGTAGACATAGCAGTGTACATCATGTCTGAATACAGCGCAGCTACACCTGAGTAATCAAACGATCTTGCTAGTTTGTCTTGGAAAGACAGATCAACAAAGTCAGGAGTCTTTAGCTCAAGCGTCATGTAGCCAAGGCCCATAGCAATTGCTGTTCCTAAGAACTGGTCTTTAAGTTGGCCATGGGCATATGCAGCAGCCACCTTGTTTACTGAAGCAAGGCTGTAGCTGTAGAATTGGAACGGCATTGCAAGAAGGCCATTCTCTATTCTTGCATAACCTGTAAACTCAGGGTCTTCCTTCATTCCAAACTTACGAGCAACACGCATAGGAACGTACGCAATCCCGTCTGAAATGATTGGTTTATCCGCAGGCGTACCCATCAAGATTGTATTAAGAACACCTGAGCTAAGTGCGCTGCGAAAGTCTCGAACTGTATCAGGGCTAACTCGCGCCTGTTTTTCTATCTCCGCTACAGCAAGGTCGTTGATTGCATTCTCGTAAGCAGCTTTATGCTCCTTCTTTCTAGCATCATACCTGCCCTCGATGGGAAGTCGTAGATCTTTTGGTCTATTAAGTGAGTGCATGATTTCGTGCATTTTAATGAAAGCAACGTAATCATCTGGAGAGTTAATAAGACCATCTTTAAGAGGTCTTACACCTTCTACTCTAGGATCTTTCCAGCCGCGCTGCTCATACATTACATCTCTAACGTACTCTTCATCTATCCGTATCGTGTTTGTTTTTTCATTGTAGAAAGCTGGGCTATATCTACCATTAACTGTTTTATTAGTAGGCCCAGAAATAATGTCAGCAGTTGTCGCTGGAAACTCAATAGTGTTTGTCCATGCCTCTGTGTTTGCATAGTACAAGCCGTCAGAGGATTTCTGCCAAGGTGCATTTGCAATCCTAGTCGCTGCATCAAGATCAATGTTGTAGCGAAGCAAATACTCTTGCTCCATCTTACTAGCCTTGCCCTTTGCCAAACGAACCGAGTAATCAATTAGCGTGTGAGAACGAACCATCCCATCAAAGTCTTTGAGTATCTTTGTAATCGGTCCAAGGCCATTGAGAAGAAAGAATGGATTCTTCATCTTATCAAAGATGTCTGACTTGAATGGATTGTTGTTTAGGTCATCCGTAAGGCGCAAGTGAGCAGAGTTCATAATATTGTCTAATGCTTCACCAGCAAGCCTGACCTCCTTGCTTGCGAGTTTTAACTTGTTGTCGTTTAATACGCCAAACAATGCTCTCATTGTTGTGCCGACACCATGCTCCATCATAATCTTAGCTGGCTCGGTTAGCGTAGCCACACCAGCTTTGCCAAGATAGTTAAGGGTTGCTAGATCTCTAAGTATCTTTGCAGTTGTCTGATCCCAAGAGTCTGGATCGCGCAACACACCGCCAGTTACCCGGCGATACAAGTGACGCATATCCTTCATAGCAGCATAGGCTTTCTCAGGCCCTTTACCTGCATCCATCATTTGAGCCATTACGTCATCAAGAACATCGTCAATAGATGCACCATTAAACTGACGAGCAAACTCATAACGAGGCCCAACGCGCTGCGTGTAAGCCTTCATTACTGCTACTGGATTTGTTTGAATGAAATCAATAACTAACTCGTTAGGTATATCAAGGGCGCGATGTTTAAAGTGCTTTGACTTACCTGCTCCATAGTAACCCATCTCTGGGTCGGTAACATCCTTCATGCCAAGAATGTTATCCGTGGCTTCTTTAGCCCTTAATGCAATCGACTTGTCATCTGTGGGCAATGTTTTCTTAGTAAACTTAGGACCAACCATCCTTACTATTTGAGGGTTTTCTTTAAACCAAGCCTTGAGAATGTCTTCAAACGCCTCACGGTTTTTAACGATAGCGTCTAAATCAAAGTAACGAGGTCTAAATAGGTTTTCGTTAGGTGGGCGAATTGCTGCACTATCACCTATATCCTCAATGTTTGCTCGAGCTACCTCTATTTCTTCTTCGTATCGACGCAGTTGAGCTTCAAGTTTAGCTCTGTATTCACCATTGACCTTACCTTCTAAACGCTTCTGAACCCCAGCAATGCGTGTTTCCCGGGTTTTAATTACACGCTCAAGAGAAGCCTTAGATCCAATTAAGCCCTCTTCACCAAGCCTAGTTTCCCACGTTCTGTAAAAGTTGTTAATCTTCTCCATTACCTGAGACTCGATAGCATCAGTAGGTGTTTCACCTTTGATAGCTTTCCGGTCTATGGCTTGCAGCCAGCTTTCGTAACCTGAGCGATTGAGAGTGTAGTCTAAAGCACTGACAACACCCTTGCCTGTTGAATCACCCCATAGCGGCATCATCTCGTCTTGAAGTGCTACCCACTCGCCTTCAAACTGCTTGGCGTTTTGAAAGACAGAGTTGCCAACCTTCTGCCCCTTGCGGTTCATCTCAAGAAGAACGCCGGAATCATTAGCAATTTTTAGTGTGGTTAGCTTAACTTCATTCGGTATGTCTTTGCTCTGGAGTACACGCTTCATTGGTGTGGTAACCGCATTGTAAAGCCAAGAGTCAGTAAACATGCTAGAGGCAATAGAGGCATCAGGAGCCTCGCCATCAACAGGAGCCATTGCTGTTTGAAACTTGTTTAGTTCTTGCTCTGCACTTTTTTGAGCAGCAAACCTTCGTTGAGCAGGAATAGTTGTAAGCCCAGTAAGCAGGCCGCCCATAGCCCATGCGCTACCAATATTGACAGCAACTTCAGAGGGAGTGGCCATAGGGTCAAAAGGATAACGAACAGCTTCCTGCATACCAACTACAGCACCAGTAGCCGCTCCACCCCTCAATGCTGACTGAGTAAACGAACCTACTTTAGCAAAAGGGATACCCATCCAGTTTACAGGATCAAAAAGCTCCGCAACAAATTGAGGCACAATACCAGAGTTAGCTAGTTTAAGCCTATTGTTCTGACTTTTTTTTACAGTAGAAATTAAATAGTCCATATGCTCTTGGTTGGTCGCACGGAGAAGAGTAGAGCCATACTCTTTCATTCCTTCAGGAATATTATCTATAGCTCTATATCCGTCTTCTGGCTGGTCAGGAAAACTTCTAGCTTCAAGAAATCTATCAGCTATTGGATCATATTTATAGCTAAAGCTAGCACCAATAGTTTCTGCTAAAGAAACATCTGGGTAAATATCTACTGAAGATCCAGCATTAATTGAACGAGCTACCTTTAAGCCATTTTCCATTATTCAGAATTCTCCATAATATGCTTTTCTAGTCGCTCTATGTGAGCGTCAATCCGATTCGCAAGGAACCTTTCTCTTTCTATTGGAGTCATGTCTTTCATTTGAAACTGTAGGGATTGAGCTGCTTCTTGACTTTTTAACTTTAGTTTTGCTCGAGCCGCTTTTTCATTAGCAATCCTAGTTGTTACGTCACCAACAAGATTTTCAACTGTATAAGAAGGAAAGAAGGTTTCGCCGCCCTTTGGAAGAGAGGGAGAAGGGGGAAGGTAATTTCCCTTCTCATCTGCTGGATACATTAGAGGAACAATCTCATTGTTTATATCTTCATAATAAACGTAGTACCTAACAACCCCGCCAGTATCATCTGGGCGCAAAAATACTCTTTGCTGGTCTGATCCTAACGTAGGAATAATGGCAAAGTTATCAGGATGCGCCTCAGATAAACTTTCCATTTCAGCCTGCACTCTTTCTACAAATGTATTGCGCACCTCCTCGTTTGGCATTGTTAAGGCAAGAGCATACTTAGACCTACCTATTACAGGCGCTTGAGTATCTAAAACAAATTGTGCTTCTGGGTACTTTCTGTCTAAAACAGCAGTTACTTTCTTTTTCAAGTTTTCTGGTGTTGTCATTGATCCAGCATAATATTCAACTAAAGGCTGTATTTCAGCCGCAAGTAATGGATCGTTTCCAGCAAGCTCTAAAGTATAAGCTCTTGCAGTTTTTCCACCAAACATAGTTTCTTGAAACGCTTTTGTTTTAGGGTCTGTTTCTATCTGCCTAAGTCTTGCTGATATTTCATTAAGGCTTCCACCCTCTGTTTTGTAAATGTACGCAATCTTGTCAAGCCTTGCTCTATCAACTTCACTTAACGAATCCCCAAGATAATTTGCAACTATATCTGTACCGGGGATCTTTTCTGTAGATAGCAACGCATACATTTGAATGAATGATTCGGCTCCAGCAACAGGGTTGCCTGAAACAAGTTGCTCTAAAGGTTGAATAAAGCCTTCTTCCGCAGGAGCTGACTTAAACAATTGCAACAGTTCAGTTTGAGCTTCTATATCCATTGAGGAAAACAGTTCTGGATTAAGGCCCATCCTGTTAAGGATTACATCAGAAACTTTCCTGTCTGCTGCTAGATTAGGGTTGCCGTTCATTGAAAGTATTCGTGTTATATCACCGCTAAGTTTTCTTGCTTTCTCAGTAGCCGTTTCTTCAGACCTATATCTAGCACCAATAGTATTAATGTCGCCCGCAATAGCTTCTCGATCCGCCTCTGTCTGGACAGATGCTAATATTTTATCTCCAAACTCCTGAATGTAGCTTGGGGCTGTTTTGTCAGAGCCGTCTAAAAGTACATACCTAGAAAGCAAGTTTAACTTATAGGAGTTTATTGCCGAATCAAAAGTTACAAACTCATTTACAACTCCAGATGCTATGCTTATGTTTAGCCTAGACAATTCAGACTCAAGTTCTTTTTCTGTAAAGCCATCTGGAGAAAGGTTAGCGAGCAATCTTTCCCTAAGTCTTTCTGCATCTATTGGATTAAGCCTACCATTTTTGGCAAGATAAGCAGCTTCACTAACATCACCAAGCAATTCATAGTTAGCCTTCATGCTCTCAAGAGCTTCACCTTCTCTATCTATAGTGTTTTCTAAAGTAGAGTTTATAAAACCGCTGTCTTTTGTTTGATTGTAAAAAGATGCTTGCTGAAGCTGCATTACAAGCTCAACTTGTTTATCATTAAGTCTACTTAATATTTCTTTATCATATGGGTTTGCAAGAGCAGCCTTTAACGAGCTTACATTCCCTTGCGCCGCTGCGCTTACAAGTAAAGGTTTTAACAAAGATTTTCTTAAGTCTGTTAAATCCGAGTTATAATCTTCATCTGAATACTTACTGTCTCCAATAACCCTGTTTCTTAATCCTTCATCAACATTTCTAAAGTTGTCAGACATAGAAGAAACCACACCCGAAACAGCAAACGGATTCATTGCATTATCTGTTTTTGTTGGATTAAAGGCAAAGTATGAACTTCTCATAGAACTTTTACTTGCAGCCGTAACCGCAGTATCAAATTGAAAATCGTTTAACAAAGACTGTTGTTCAGCCATTGCCTTAGAAGACTCAATCATATTGGCTTCAACAGCGTTGTAGTCGCTGGCAACTGCATCTTGATGGCGAAGCACAGCGTTTGCATTTTCTGGAGAAACATACTCAAGCATCGCTTCAATGTTTGATCTCAGTGCTTTAGGAACCCCTTTAATGTTTGCGTTGCCAGTCCTGACGGCAAGTGTAACTAAGTTACGCTCAGAGCTTGTAAGGGGTCGACCATTAATCGTTAGGCCGTTAATATGCTCAACAGCACCCTTAGCAATCTCTGTGCTTATTTCTATGTTTTTAACTCTATCAGAGCCAGTCTTCAGCAGGTTGCTGCCTACCGCTTGAGTAATTACACTAACAGACTTAGAGGCGAGATCAGCGACTTCACTAGAACCTTGCTGTGGGTCTGTAATTAAATATCCGCCTGTCTTTGCAATCTCATATGCTTGAGACTTTTTGTTCTCAAACCCATCAAGCGTTGATTGCCCAAGATCACTTCTAGCCTTAGCTATTGCACGCTCTTTAATGTTAAGAGAGGTAAGGGCTAAATACTTTGCACCAGTAGATTCAATAAATGTACCGTACTGACCGCCAGCATTCTTGCTGAGGTCAGCAATGTAGTCCTTAAACACATCAGCGTAAGCATCTGCATTGTACTCATATTTGAGGGAAATCTCTTTAGCTTTAAGGCGAAGCTGCATGTCTACTGCGTTTTCAAATCGAGCGTCTACAACGCGCTGATAGGCATCAGCAGCAACTCGTCCAAAGCCATCTGGAATTTTAAGGGCTTCTGGCTTACCTGTCTCTGGATTAATTGTTGTAAGCTGGCTTTCAGATACAGACTTAGCTGTCTCAATCCCACGCTTCTCAGCTTCTCTTGCTGCATCCTGAAAAGCAATTCTTGCCATTGTATCAGCCGCACCAGCAATAGCCTGCCCAACTCTAGCACCGCCTGCATCAGCGCGAACAACTCCAATAGGTTTATTAAAGACCCGTGTTTGCTGACGAATGATAGCCATTATTGTGTATCCTTATAATTTTGATAGCCCTCATACAAAGTTCCAGAAGCTCTAAACAAAGATGCAGTTTTTGCATTCCGACCACGGCGACCTTCTGCAAGTGATGCCATATCTGCTTTAATGTTAGCCCAATGCTTTTGATTCTGAGTACGGCTGATGTCTTCATAAGCAGTTTCTTTTTGCTTTTCGAGGAAGGCTTTGATCGTCATGCTTGAGCCAACATCCCTGCCTGTAGCAGAAAGGGCAGCAATGTTTGCCTCCATAGCAGTGTCAAAGTCTCTTTTAATGGACAAGGCCACTTGATCTGCCTCTACAGAATTTAGCTTCTTGTCAGTCTTGATGTTAAACGCATTAAGATCAGCCTCTTCCTTCTCAGCCTGACCAGCAGCAATCTGACCCGCTGCGGATATAGCGCTAAAAATTAAACTTTCTATGCCCATTACAATACAAGCTCCGCTATTAGCCCATTGACCTGTAGCGGTAGTGGGTCTTTCTGTTCGATAGTTACCTGTGGGTCTCTGCTATGACCTAGTACCCGTATCTCTTTCTTGCCAGTAATTGCATTGTCTGGAGAGAAGGATCGGTTGTTTATCTTAAACGATCTAGCACCTTTAAGGTCTAGGATTACGTTGCTAATCCCGCGCACATCACCAGTCACAGGCCCATTACCTGACGTTACGTCAATTGGGTTGCTGACTATCTTAGCTGTAAAGGCTTTGCCTACATACGCATGGGTAAATGCAGACTCACTGTAGAGGGTAAGGTCAACCTCTTCTCCTGCTGTTACAGTAAGCTCTCCAAGATAAGACTGCTTGCCACTCTTAACACCAATAACGTCAACAACGTCTCCGCTATTATACAGATCGCTTACGTCTACTGTGTTTGTCGAGACAGCTTTGTATAGGTACAGGTCTAAGCCAACATCTTCAGAGAACTCACATAGTTGAAGATTGCCATCAGCATCATAGACGTTTGCAAAGAGCCTGTTATGTACTGCTACTGTGCTAGAGAATGTTCCCGGCGTAGTAACCCTAGTCCATGAAGCTCTCTTCTCAGCACGGTTAGAAGAAAACAAAGCGCCCTCTCCGCTTTTAAAGACAAAGAAAGCATACGAGTCAGCTAAGTCAAAGCCAGAATGCACAACAGTCATAAATGTGGGGTGCTGTATTAGGTGTCCAGACAGCGTTGATACCGCAGAGGCCGTGTAAGCGTCCTCAGACTCCGTGTAGAGATATTCCCTAACAGTGTGGCCATCATGCTGAACAAAGACTGTAGCGCCGTCTATGGAGGCAGGGAGAACAAACTCAGTGCCGTATGGTGTCTGCTTCCTGATCTGGGCGTTAGTAGGCGTGATGGCTTGATTTAAGTAAGTCGGGACATAAAGCTCACCAGATGCAGTAAACACTTGAAGATCACGATTAGAGATCATGTATCTAATCTCATTCACCTGACCTGTTGCAGCGGTCAAGTCAAACGAGTCAGTATCTTCTGCGTCACCTACGTCAAAGTTAAAGTATTTTCCTATCTGGCTCATCCAAATTGTATCTGGCTGCGCTAAGGTTCCAGCAAACACGAGTCTGTTTTCATGAAAGCAAACAGCAGCAGGATAGCCACGAACAGCAGAGAAAGCCTGCTCATACCAATCAGTCGTAGGCGCATGTGTTTCTATCTTTACATATCCACCGCCATCTTCTGAAGAGCTTGCATTACCACCAGCCGTGAAGGTGTAAGTGTTCTCATCAATTATGCTGCCAACAGCTCGTGTACCGTTAAGGTTGCCAGTGTTGATTCCACCTACAGCAGCAGCATCTTCGATAACAATTGTTTCACCACCAGAAAATCCGTGATCAAGATGTGTAACCTCTACTGTGCTAGACCCCTCAATAGTTCTAAGTGGATTAAGAACAGCAAGTCTAATCTTCAATGTATCAACAATATCTACATTGACGTTTGTGGGGCTGAAATAGTTTGTAACTGTCATTTCAGATTCATGATATCTTAAAGTAACGCCTACATGATCTGACGTAAAATAAGAGATATCATAATCTTTGTTGCCAACGCCAACTCTTAGATCCGTACAGGAGGAAAAGTTAATATCAATATAGTTAACTGTTCTCCACTCTGTAGTAGTAGTTACAGTTGCACCTGCCGCAGGGCCATAAAAACTGTCGCCAACAGTCGTGCCATTTTTGTTAGTGCCATTTATCTGAATATATACTGAAGAATTGTCGGCCCCAGCACCGCTGGTAAACGTAAGGTTTTGAAGGGTACTTAGTGTTGCAACCCCGCCTGAAGACAAAACACCATCAAGAGTAAGCGACCCAACTCCAGAACTTTGCTCAGTAGCAATAGCATCATCGTCTGCTTTTATAATTGCATAGGCTCGAACATTTACACCCGTTCCTGTTGTAGCAGCCGGATCGAGAGCAATGCCTTGAGCTTGAAAATTATAGTAAGGCTGATAAATCTTCTTGTTATCAGTGCGAGTATCAAAAGAAAAAGTGCTAACCTCAAAGGTATTTAAGCTAGTTCTTGTGACTAAACGCGGCGGAAACAATGGGTGGCACACCCACATAACATCACCATACTGAGCAAACGTGTATTCATTCGCATAGTCTTCGTCAAAAGGTAGAGTTGCAGAGTTTACATCAGATGTAACTGTATCAACTAGACTAACTGATCCGTCTGTAAGCAAACGAAATGCGCGCAGCTTCTCGTTCTCAATAGAGATAATGTACTCTTCATTGTCATCAAAAATGAATGAGGTCAGAACAGACTTGTATGGAGCATTGGCATCATACGTTAAGCCATAGTCGTGTATATGTTTTAGGCCATGACGCTTTCTCAAGCCGCCTTCTGGTAATACTAAAAAATTCTCAACCCGCTGTGCAGAGGAGTTGAGAATTGGTGTATCGTTGCGGCTAATAAGTGAATCGCTGACTTCGCCAAACTGAAAGCTACTTATTGGGACTCTAACTTTCTGCATTAACTTCGCCTTTCAGCAATAAACCTCGATGTGTTGAGCTTGCGCGTTGTCTGCGTTTGAGAGTGTAGGCGTCTGGCTTGAGTCATCTGATAGTTAGCCTTTTGCTCCATCAAGCTAGCAAGCTGAGAGTCACGCGCAGCAGAAACAGCAAGAACACCAGCCATCATATACTCAACCGCAGTAACGAAATAGGGAGGCCAGTCAGACTCATCAGCACGGAAGATGTAGTCTGCAACTAAGGTCTCTGTATCAGATGAATTGCAAAATACCTTAGAGCCATAGGTGTCATACTTGATTGGGAAGTCATTTACTGTGACCGCAACAAGCATGATTGACTCAGATGGAAGCTGGTAAGCTGCGTCCCAACGTCCAGAGGGCGCATCCGTTAATCTGTTTAAGACGGCTTGGTCAGTAGAAAAGCGCCAGCGTGAACTAGTCAGAGCTGATCGGGCCATGTCTTCGTACATTGCGTCACAAATTGTTGCTTCCGCAGTGCCATCATCAAAAGACTGAATCACATCACCGCCGATAAGCAATGATGCGCGAGAGCAGATCTTGATGGGTGTGTTTGCTACATCTGGCATTTGAAGTCGGGGGGCCTAAGCCCCCCTCCCTACTTAGTTGTTATCTAAGACTTCATAGATACCATCGTCATCAATAACGACAGCGCCCATGGACATCATAGAAGTTGCAAGGTGTGATACTTTTTGCGGTACATAGTTTACCTCAGTAGTCACATCGGCGTTAATGCCAAGACCAATTGAGGATGTGTGATACGCAAAGTTCTTACCACCAGCTACAGCAGACGTTGAGAAGATCTTGAAGCCCAAGAACTCTTTCATTGTCATGCCGCCTGCGAATGGCAGGTTCTGTGGCCCTACATAGTCGGACGATGCAAACTCGTTGATAGAGAACAAGTCAGCAAAACCAGCAGGAGACATAGCAAGATAGCGTTGGCCATCTTCTGGAATGTCGGCTGCGCCGAATGTGGAGAACAATGTAAGCAAGTCAGCCTTGACCAATGCACCAGCGGTGTCAGCGATCTGAGTTGAGTTTGCACCAGCATCCATAGCTGTAATGAGGATTTCATCAGTCTTGCGACCCAGAGCAGCAGCGGCGGATTGCGCTACAGCTTGACGCTCATTGATGTTGATCTTCAATTCGTCTAGCTTGTCGATGTACTCTGGAGCGTAAAAGTCAGCCATAGTAGCTTCGACATTGGTGTGTACGAGTTCCATAGCGGTGACATCACCGTTACGAGTTTTAGTGTTTGCAGCGCCTTTACCAATTACTTGGAAACGAGCAACCGAACCAGTGACGTTTGACGAACGAACAGTATTGCGGAGCTTAGACCCCATACGCTGATACGCCAAATGTACTTCTGTTTCGAACTGCTTGATGAAGGCTTGGTCGATAGTATTAGCCATTTTATCAGTCCTTAGATGAAGTTACGATTCAACGGGTATCCGCTCTTTCACGTCAGCAAGGGTGTCCTTTCGGGCCTTTCAGTGCGTTACGGGCCGTAGTGCCTCATTGTAAACAATCTTTTTGTCTGGATTGCAACGCACAAAATCAACATACTTGTTCGCATCTACTTGGTGTATCCCTACAGCCTCAAAGCCTAGCCACGCTGCCCAGTTAAGCATTCCCTCATAATCTGCTAAGATTGTCATGCTCATATACGTTTCGCTCTGATCGAAAAAGTTAACTAATAGCTTAGATCCACGCGCCATAGCGTGAAAGTTTTGCTTCAAACCATCTGAAAACATTGAGAACATTTGAGGAGACTCTTGATCATCATTGTACCAAAGCCCACCAACCATCAAAAAGCTGTCATCATTGCGCCTGCAAAGGTACGCGCTAGACGTTTCATACATTTCCAACAGTGCTTGCTTAATGTCTGTATGCCCAAGGAGAACCATCTCTCTTTTATTCTCTGAGCTTAGATTCTCGGCCACTTCATCTATATGGCCAAGGGTAAACGGGGTGAGATAGTAATCACCCCGATTTATTATTTTAACCTCGGTAGACCTGTTTGAAGCCAGCTTCGACTTCGCGTACAAAGTTTGGGTCTCGGTCTTTTGCACTGTAATATCTTGGATCACTCATCATCTCCCTGAGTTTTGCTTCACTCAGTCCGGCTGTCGGCTGAGTATTCCCAGCAAATGATCCACCTTTTAGGGCTTCTTGTATAGCCTCTAGCGCAAGAATACCTTCATGGCTTTCGCACATACGCTCGATTGCAGGCATGGATTCCTCTGGGAAGAACTTGCTGGCAAACATAGATGCAGCTTCAATGCGAGTATCTGCGTTCTCACCTAGCTTTGCTGCTTCTGCATCTAGGTCAGGACCGCTTTCCGTACCAACGGACTGAGCATACATCTCGATGCCCTGCTTAAACTCCTCTTGTGAGAATCCGTTTTCAAACGCATGATCAGACCACCACTTCAAAAGCTCATTGTCTACAGAGGCTTCTGGGTCAATGATGTCAGGTAGCTCGTAATCACCAGCACTATCAGGGCGGCTGCTAAATGCTTCTGCCTGTAGCTCTTCAAGTAAACCGCTGCGAATATCCTCTTCTTTAGCGCCTAGCTTAGATGATAACTCAGAGTAAGCCTTGGCTAAGTCTTCACCAGTTTTATATTTTTCAGGCAACCAGTCCGGTCTATCTTGTGACGTTACGTCACTTTCAATAACATAGTCCCGTGACGTTGCGTCACTTTCCTGCGTTTCTACTTGACCTTCAACTTCTTCACTCATTTATTTTTGCTCCTATGTGCATGTGAGATACGCTGTTCGATAAGGCCAACAATGTAGCGCTGGCCTTCAACGTGTCTCAACTCCTCCGTTGTCACGTTAGGACCGTGAACCATTTCAATGGTTACGGACCGCAAGTAACTCAACACTTCCTTCCCAGTCGGTGTCGAGAATATCTCAGCAACATTCTTACTGATTTCAACGTCTTTGTCGGCAGGGCGCTGAAAGCCGTCCCTGCCAATGTTAACCTTGTTGTTCAACAGGCGCTCCCATTTGCTGTTGCTGTTGCTGCTGTGCCATCTGTTGCGCCATCGCTGCTATCTGCTTGCGTTGATTCTCATCGCGGATCAAGCTCTCAGGCACACCAAACTTCTTGGCAAGATGCGCTGCTGTTTGCTCACCGTCAATAAGAAGCTGCAACATCTCTGGGCCAAACACGCCACCAACAAGCTCCAAGAACCGTGCAATGCTTGAGATGTCTTGGTTAGCTTGGGCTTGAGCAAGCGGAGATACAGACCGAATCTTAACTTCACGGCCATTAATTGAAGGAACCTCAATGCGACCCTGCTTCTTTAAGATATAGATAACTCGTTGCAACAATGGCTGCACAAGCTCTGCCTGCAATCTACCAAAGGCAGACCCCATGCGCCGAGACAGGTCGGCCATACGTTCTGCAACTTCAGTCGCAGTAGCTGGTGTTCGATCTGGATTGCCAAGCATGTCATTGTAAAGAGCGCGTTTAATGTTAAGGCGCATATCGCTTAGCACAAGCTGAGCTACATCAAAGCTACCTGCTGCTTGGATTGGCTGCAAGCCAGCAGAACCCATAGCTTTAGGAATGATTGAACCAGGAACAAGTTGGATCGTATCAGGGTTAATGACGCCATCGTCATCAATTTGATAGACACCAGATATAGCCATTTGAGCGTTCTCAAGAATTAACTCAATAGTTAGATTGGTTGTCTTAATAGCAGACAGCGCATTAATTAGTGGGCCACGGCCATAGATTTCACCCGCGCACTTAGACCAGCGGAAACAAATAAATGGGTTTGCTCCAAGTCCAGATATCTCTTTATAGTAAAGCACTGTCTCAGTGTTCATGCAGATCGCATAGTGAAAGTAAGCATCCTGATTTTTCTTTGAATAGTCTTTGCAGACAAGCTCAAGAACAGTAGTGGTTGCTTCTTTACCCATCTGGGCCATGACTTTAGGGTCAAAGGTAGCGTTGGGATACAACTCAGATAGCTGGTCGTACTTAACCTTCTTACGCTCACGATAAACGTGGTCGATTTTATCGTCAGGTCCAGTGTCTAGCACGACATGAGGTAAGGGTATCGCACTGAAATTAATAGGATTAATTGCATCACCCTCTTCGACACAGAGAATACCTGTGCCAACAGCCAAGTCCATGAACGACTCATGCACCTCTTGGCTAAAGTTAGAGTTCTGCAACACCTCAAAAACGTAATCAGTTACATCGTCAAGCTGGTTGTCGATCTCTTCGCGCTGATCCTTTGGCACTTCGCTACCAGACATAAGATCTGCCCATCGAGCAAAGTTAGGAACAATGCCAGACTGCAATCGACTGGCAAACTCTTGGACACCCACAACTGCGGTCTCGTCAAAAATTTTGTCGTCACGGCGTTCACCGGGGGTTTCCGAATAAAACGACTCGCGTTGTGGAAGAGCATACTCATAGCATTCTTCAAACAACGGAACCCATTGCTCCCGAAAGCCTTTAGCCTTCTGATAGCGTTGGATATATTGTTTAGCTAGTTTGTCCATTACTGATTGAACCTACCAATAAATCCCGCTCCAGTTCCGCCGCTACGGAACAAAGATCTACGTCCACGCCCACCACCGCTGCCTCGTCCCTCGCCAGCGCGTCGAGCTTCAAGAGCTTCGCCAATATCTTCACGCTTTACCTTAGCTGCCTCTTCTGCTGACTCACGCTTTGCAGCATCAGCTTCAAGTGACTGATCTACAGATACTTGCTTCTCTTCTTGACTAGGGCCACCGCCACCACCAAAACACATAGTAAATCTCCTTTGCTTTATCCTTCGTAAGCACGAAACTTACAAAAACTCAACGCACAAACTACATTCGCGCCCATAACCCCTGCCGTTTTCGTTTGGCTGGGCCTTTATTGAAGACATCAAAGTCACGTTTAGCCACTGTGGGAGTGGCTGGCTTTTGACTATTCATAAGAGCGCGGCCCTCGCCTGCACCCAGAAACAGGTATTGTGCTGCATCGTGAACATGAGAAAACATATTCTTGTCAGGTTTATCCGCAAACCTTTCTCCAGAAACTTCCATTCGCTTGTAAGCATAGCCGCCATCAAAGCCCTTGATTAGCTGCTGACAGCGCCGATCTATTAACATCGCTGGCTTCCCTTCCACCATCTTGGTCAGCTGGGAGGAGACAGCCTCAAGTCGAAGGTCAACAGAGTTGGAAGGCGCTGGGAACGCCCTCAAGCCAGCTCCGCGCATGATGTGAAAGGGAGTTGACTCATCAGTTTGCGCGCGGAAATCACCCGATGGATCGCCAAATATAATGACTTCTCCAGCGGCAGCGAACCTAGTCGCTAATTCTTCTCGTAGAACTTCAGAGAATCTAACGATGCCCATGTCGATAGCTACGATCTCAGACTGAACAAACCATCTTCCGCGCACTTTTTGCCCTATAACAGCGGCAGGAGTTAGCCCAAAGTCCACGCCTACATACAGAGGCACGTTGGCTGCTACAGGTATTTCTTCCTTAGCGACATGAACTTCTGCTGCAAACATTGGATACACAGGCTTTCCTTCTTGGATATGGCCTAGTCTATTCATAACATACACATCAATCCAAGACTTAGTTTTACCCTGTACTAAGTTAGGGTAATAGCTCTTCATCATGTTCTTCTGGTTCTCAGCTTCTTTGCTGGGAACGTAATCCTCTATCTCGCCTTCTTCTGATTTCTTTTCGACCATGCCAGCGGGCTGCGTAAAGAAATTCCAGTTATCTGGTTTGACCAGCATCTTAGCCTGCTCACGCGGTATATGATCCGGGATTGGTACTTCTCCAGACATAATCGGCCACCAGTGATCTTCTTCAGGAGCGTTGGTATCGGCAATGACGCCAGTCCAAGAAGGACCGCCATCACGCATAGAAGGATAACGACCCACACGCATAGTGCAGGCATCAATAATACTCTTAGGTATTTCGCGCGCTTCATTAATCCAGATGCCAGTAAGCTCCAAAGATAGGAGTTTCTTGACATCTTCTGGGCGGTCAAGTGCAAGGAAGAGAACCTCAAGTTCAATGTCACCTTTTTTTATGTTGTGTGTATATGGAACAGACCAAGTAAACTTTCCCCAGTCAGCCTCTGGAAACCAGTCCAACCAAGTCTTAATCGTCGTTGTTCTAAGCTGTGGGTTAGTGTTCCGTATGATCGCCCAGCGACTTTTCCGACTGCCATCAGGCGCTTTCTTCTGTTCCAGAGCGCGGCGGAATACTTCTACACAGCAAGCAACAGATTTTCCAGAACCTACGGGACCGCGTATGCCACGAAAGAAAGTGTTGTCCTTCATGAAGCCCTTGAGAACATCGCCGTCAGGCTTGTACTTGAAGTCAACCACTACCGCAGTCCCTTATCCACGCCGAACTTAATCATACGCTGCACGACCTCTGGGCCTATGCTTTCAATTAGCTTGTCGCACTCTTGATCTGTGACAAACGACTTGCCGTGCTTGGCCTCAACGTAAGCGAACTCAGTCTTACGAACAATACCACGAAGCATTTGTAGCTCCATGGGCTTTAACGTACTGATAAAGCTCACTTCTTTTTGGCCTTTGCCTTCTTAGCGGCAATAACTGCGGCCTTCATACCAGCTTTAGTATATGGGTATTTCTTTCCAGCTACATTAGGCATTGCGATACTTCCTTACTTTGTTGGCAATTGCTTTCGGTTGAGCCACATGCTGCTTACCCTGAGCCTTGCCCTTTCGTTTAGCTGCGGTTGTAGCTGCATATTCAGAACTACTAAGAGCAGAGATAGCCTTAGTAGGAAGATAGCGCTCCCCTGTTTTACTGGACTTCTTTCCAGACTTGGTGCGCCACTTCTGCTTACCCCATTTAAGCAGCGATGTTTGAGACTGCTTCATATACTGTAGCCTCTAAGTGTATCTTGTAAATTCCGTCGTCATCTATAGTAGCGTCAAACGGAATACCTATGTCCACTAACTTAATAATTACTTCCATAAACCTATGGATACTTGCGCATTCGATCTTCATTTGTAACCTCCTCCGTTAGCTTTATAGCGTTTAGCTAGTAGCTGCGCCTTACGAGCAGACCACTTGCCTGCTGCCGTCCCTTGAACACTCGCTGCCTTTATCCGGTTAAACAGAGTCTTCCGCATCTTAGGCTTTGTGTAGTTGCCTGCTTCATTTACTGCCATTCTTTTTACCTTTGGCTGGCGTCTTAGCTTTCTTTTTAACCCAAGCCTCATTCTCTGGGGTGCTTGGGTCGTCAGCTACATAGTGTCCCTTCTTAGTCCGCGCACGCACTTTAACTTCTTTTACGTCTGCATCTGCAATGAAAAGCAAACGTCGAGTGTCTGGCTTTCGCGTTGCGCCTGTATATGTGGTTCCAGCAAGGGTGTGAGTGGGACCATCGTAAGGTGTATTGTCGTTTGCGTGCATCCAAGCCATGCTTCATCCTATCCGTAAGGGTTCAATAAACTGCGCCGCATCGCTCCAACGCGCTGCTCTGGTGTCTCGACATCCTTCATCTCAGGAACATCGCGGTCAACCTTCTTCTGAGAAAGAGACGGGAGCGCCCCGTAGTCTACTTTCTGCTCACCGTACATCTGAGAAACGCTTTTGCCCTTACTGCCGCCAAAACACATTACCTGTTCCCTTCTTTAATCATGTCAGCTTCCATCTTTTCAACGCGCTTCAGCAATGAATAGTGCTTGCTGGAAATAACATCATTCTTCTTAGGTATGCCCTGTAGGTTAAACGCCTTGATAATAGCTCGTTTAATAACCTTGAGAGGCTTATTGTTGTTGGCCCTCTCCATGTCATCAAGCCGCTTGTCTAACCGCTCGTACACGGCTTGCTTGGTAATCGGTTTCTTCAGAGTGTTATTACCCACGGGCCTTGTTCCTTTTAGTAATTGCTGCTGCTTTCTTCCTAGCATCTGCTGGGGAAGAAGCGCCCCACGCTTTTAAAGCTAAAGCCTTACGGGTCGGCCTGCCCTTCTCATCTTTCATCGGACCCTTAACACCAGCCATTCGCGCAAGAAAAG
>Ga0209199_1002189_pt1 | contig 21449 bp, 18 predicted proteins | sample COGITO_mtgs_1105_7_FD_184805 | JGI IMG/M metagenome (GOLD analysis project Ga0209199, IMG submission 184805) | Pelagic marine microbial communities from North Sea - COGITO_mtgs_110523 (SPAdes) (version 2) | ecosystem: Environmental > Aquatic > Marine > Epipelagic ...
TACATCTATTGTTAAAATGTTAAATAAGTCTAAAGTGGATTCTCCTGACTCTTATTTTATCCCTACTCTATTTAAAGATCTTGGTGATAAGAAATTTGCTTTAGAGCTATTAAAACTCACAATAGATAATTACAATCAATATAATGAAGAGATCTCTAATAAGACTTCTAATTGGGATCCTGAAAGAATTGCTAATATTGATTATGTTATTTTAAATCTGGCAATTTGTGAGTTTTTAAATTTCCCAACTATACCAGTCAAGGTAACGATAAATGAATATATTGAATTATCTAAGGAATATTCAACTCCAAAGAGTAATGTCTTTGTCAATGGAATTCTTGATGCAATTGTTAAAGATTATTCAAAAAAAAGTTTAATTATTAAAGAGGGTAGAGGTTTGATAGAATAAGTTTTTTTTCTATTTTTACCAGATATTAAAAATAAATACTTTACAAAATGAAAATCAAAAAAAATACTTTAAAAATATCAGCTACAAGTTTTTTTGTAGCATTTACAATCAGCTTTTTATTAACTTCTTGTGGTAACGATCCATTTAGTAAAGTTGAAACTAAAAATGTAGAAGTTGCTTCACAAAGAGATGCGGTTGCAACAAATTTTGCAGAAATGACTTTTAACAAAACTTCTCACGACTTCGGTACTATAAATGATGGTCAAGCTCAAGAGACTACTTTTAGTTATACAAATACAGGAGACACTCCTTTAGTAGTTACTGATATTAAAAGTACTTGTGGTTGCACAGTACCTCAAGGTTGGAGTAGACAACCTCTATCACCAGGTGAGTCATCACAATTTACAGTTAAATTTAATGGGAAAGGTGCTAATAAAGTTTCAAAAACTGTAACTGTAACAGCAAATACTAAAAAAGGAAGAGAAACAGTTAGGATATCTGCTTTTATTAATAATCCAAGATCTGTAAAACAACCTCTTTTACCTAAAATAAACCAATAGTATACATCATTATGGATTATCTTTTTCCTTTAGCACTACTTGTGGTTTTCGTTTTTTTTATTATACTACCCCCTATTAATAGATCTAAAAATGAAAAAAAATTCGCTTCATCCTTAAAAAGAGGTACTAGGGTAATAACAAAAAGTGGTATGTATGGAAAGGTTTTTGAAATAAATGATAAGGACGATAGTTGTATTATTGAGACTCAGGCTGGTAAAATAAAATTTGATCGTCAAGCTATTTCTATGGACTTGACTCAAAAATTAAATAAACCTAAAGCTTAAATTTAAATTTTAGTTTTTTAGAAAATTAGTTACATGTTTTAAACTTTCTAATGGCTTTTCTTCCATTGGAACATGTCCTGTCTTTTGCATGACTATTAATTTAGAATTAGCAATGTCATTTTTGAATTTATATGCATTTTCAACGGGTATCAGTTGGTCATTGTTACCCCAAATTATAAGTGTTGTTTGTTTGATTTTTTTTATATTTTCATATGTATTTTTCACATTTGTCAAAGATGTAGAAACCTTAAGTCTATCTACGATCGCTTCACGATTACCTTTTCTTAAAGTTAAATCAAAGTACCTGTTTACAAGCGAATCTGAAACTTTTGATTTATCAAAATAAACATTTTCAATACTTGACCTTACAAGAAAACGGGGGGTAATATAAGTTAGAAACTTATTTAATATAGGGATCTTTGCTAATTTAAATGCTATTGGAACACTCTTAGAAATGACTGGGTACCCACCTGGATCTATTAAAATAAGTTTTTTTGCCATCACTGGTTCTTTTAGAGCAAATCTCCAAGCAATTTCTCCTCCAAGAGAGTTGCCAACTAATATACACTGTTTTATGTTTAAACTATCTAAAAACTCCTTCAAAAAAGTTGTATAATTAGATATAGAGTAATCTTTGTTTAAAAAAGGACCAGTTAACCCAAAAGCAGGTAAATCCATCCTAATTACACGCTTAGTTTTTTTTAAGTTTTTGCTCCAAATATCATACGCATGTAAACTAGAGCCAGTACCATGAATAAGTATAATTGGAATTGAATCATTATAGATACCTTCGTCTCTATAATGTAAATTTATTCCGCTTATATTAATAAATGAAGAATATGAATTTGTATATTTTTCTTTTAGGTTGTTTAAAGGAATATCTTTTTGGCTAAAAACAATAACCAAAGTTATTGTTAACAGCAAAGTACTTAATAAAACAAATTTTAATATTTTCATTAATACTTATTTTTTGAAGCTGTTATTTCACAAACTTTACAAATAACTTTTATAGCGCTAATCATACTTTTGACAGGAAGATATTCATATTTACCATGAAAATTATGGCCACCTGCAAATATATTTGGACAAGGAAGGCCCATGTAGCTTAGTTGAGAGCCATCTGTACCCCCTCTAATAGGTTTAATAATTGGTTTAATACCTAAAGATATCATTGCTTTTTCTGCTATGTCTACAATATGCATATGCGGTTCAATTTTTTCTTTCATATTGTAATATTGATCTTTAATTTTAATCTCAAATATTCTATCATTAAGTTTCTTATTTTCAGTTTCTACTAACTTAGTTAAAAAACTCTTTCTTTCTTTGAACTTCTTAAAATCGTGATCTCTAATGATATATTGTAATTCTGTTTCTTCTACTAGTCCTTTAATTGAATTTAAATGATAAAATCCCTCATATCCATCAGTCTTTTCTGGAGATTCATTTAAAGGTACTTTACTAATAAATTCACTTGCATAATACATTGAATTGATAAGTTTACCTTTAGCATAGCCAGGGTGAACAATTCTTCCTTTAATTTTTATTAAAGCCGATGCAGCATTAAAATTTTCATATTCTAATTCACCTATTTGACTTCCGTCCATTGTGTAAGCCCAATCTGCATCAAATTTTTTAACATCAAATTTATGAGCTCCCCTTCCAATTTCTTCATCAGGGGTAAATCCAATTTTTATATCACCATGTTTAATTTCTGGATTATTAATCAAATATTCCATAGCTGAAATGATTTCACAAACTCCTGCTTTATCATCGGAAGCTAGTAAAGTGTTTCCGTCAGTAGTTATAATAGTCTGACCTTTGTATTGTTTTATTTCTTTGAAATATTCAGATGATAAAATGATATTCTTTTTTTTATTTAATATGATATCCCCGCCATCGTAATTATTAATTATTTGTGGATTAATATTTGTTCCTGAAAAATCTGGAGACGTATCAAAATGTGATATAAAACCAATTGTTGGGCATTTTTTTTTCATATTAGATGGAAGAGTTGCATATATATAGGCATTTTTGTCAATTGTAACATCACTTAGACCGATGTCATTTAAATCTTGCACTAATTTATTTGCAATATTCCATTGTTTTTTTGTACTCGGAGTACTGTTCGAGCAAGGGTCGCTCTGAGAGTCAATTTTAACATAAGAGATAAAGCGATTTATTATTTTTTTTTCATCTAACATTTAATATCGTTTTTCTCAAAATTATGTATCTAAATAATAACTGGCAAGAACTATCTTGCATACTTTCTAGTTCATTGTTTTTATTTTACTTTTGTGTATAATTAAAATATAATAATGTATAAAAAAATTATTTTACCTGTTCTTTTTTTAATTGATCCTGAAAAAGTACATAATATTATATTTTCTTCAATTAAAATTTTGTTCAAGTTTCCTTTAGTTAAATTTTTGGTAAGTAAATTTTATATAATTGATGATTCTAGACTTGAAAAATCATTATTTGGAATAAAATTTAAGAACCCTGTAGGATTAGCTGCTGGATTTGATAAAAATGCTCAATTATACGAAGAGTTAACTAGTTTTGGTTTTGGTTTTATTGAAATAGGAACAGTTACTCCCAAACCTCAATCAGGTAATCCAAAGAAAAGACTTTTTAGGCTGGTTGAAGATTCTGCTATAATTAATAGAATGGGTTTTAATAATGTTGGAGTAGAAGAGGTAGTCAAAAATTTAAAAAAAAATAAAAGTACATTAATAGGGGGTAATATTGGTAAAAATAAGATTACTCCCAACTATTTAGCTATCGATGATTATGTTACTAGTTTTAATATGCTATTTGATTTTGTTGATTATTTTGTTGTAAACGTAAGTTCTCCCAACACTCCAAATTTAAGAGATTTACAGGAAAAAGAGCCACTCACAAAATTAATTAATTCTTTAATTTCAATTAATCGTAATAAAAATAAACCTAAACCAATTTTACTTAAAATTGCACCGGACTTAAATAATAACCAATTACTAGACATTATTTCTATTGTTAAGGATACTGGATTGGATGGAATAATTGCAACAAATACTACGATTAACCGTGATAATTTAAAATCATTAAATAAAAACGAACTTGGAGGACTGAGCGGTAAGCCATTAACGTCAAGATCTACTGAAGTAATTAAATTCATTTCAAAAAATAGCAATAAAACAATCCCAATTATTGGAGTTGGAGGCATTAATTCAGTTGCCGATGCTCTAGAAAAATTTGACGCAGGTGCAGATTTAATACAAATTTACACTGGATTTATTTATGAAGGACCTAACTTAATTAGATCAATTAATAAAGCTTTGTTAAATAGAGTTTAAGCTTATTTTTTTATAAACTTGACTGTTTTTTTATGTATTCCAGATTTTATTTCTAAAAAGTATATACCAGAGTAAATGTTTTTTAAGGAAATGTTTAAATAATTTGAATTATTTATTTTTTCTGAAATTAAACTACCTTTTATATCGTAAATTATGTATCCATCAATAATTGATTCACTTTTTAAATTGATGTAATCATTAGCTGGGTTTGGATAAATCATAAAATTAACATCCAAAGTATTTGATAAGCTTAAATATTCATTTTTTATTGACGTTGATTCTTCGAATCCAAAATCCCTTCCATATTTAATGGTAACATTATTTTCATCAAGCAACTCATAATATTCTGAGCCAAGATTCCAACTATCATTAGTTAATCCATCTCCAGCAGAGTCATACATTATAAATTCATAACAATCTAAAGCTACATCAAATTCATGTTCATACAAACCATTTGAATCATAAGGTCCTCCAGAATACAAAATTGCTCCGGAACTATCCTTTAATTCCCATGTGTTTTCATTGATTCCATTTTTTACACTTACATTTAAATATATTTTAGATGTTTCATAAATGTTTGCACTGAAGCTAATATAATTAGGGAAAACTTTCGTTATGGTTTCACTTCCGTTTGAGATCTTTAAACTAACATCATAATTTCCTGGTGATTCATAAGTATGAGAAAAGTTTGATTCTGTGTAATCTATAACATCATCTCCATTTACATCCCATTCCCAAGTTACTGCGTTAGTGCTATTGTCGCTAAAGTTAACCACTAACTGTTCTCCACAATCTATCGCATTTTCTTCATAATTAAAATCAACATTTAGTGAAGGACATGCATAATAGTTTTTGAATGCGTGATAGCCAGCATACATTCGAGCATATTGATCATCGCTTAGTGTGTTTGTACATGCTTGTGGTGCATAAGACATAATGTTACTAGTGTCGGGATCAAATAAATTTCCCTGAGCATCTGTTGGTGGTGTTCCAGAAACACTGTATAAACAATTAACATTATTAACATTATTACCGCCTAACTCAGGATCTGCAGGAGTATCACATAATAAATCTCCAGCCACACTACAATTGGTACCATTAACTAATTCATCCGTAAGACTTCCGTTTTGTGGTCCATGCGTATGGATTAAATTTAAATGATGACCAAATTCATGTGTTAATGTAGTTCCATCTGTTGATGTTGTACAATCATTATCCATTACAATTGCATCATAGTATTGATTAGAATTTCCAGGTAAGTAGGTGTAACCACATGCGCCGCCAGCACCAAATGAAATATCATTAACAAAATAAATATTTAAAATGTCAGATTGATGGTTTGAGAAAAGTAAATCTTGTTGAGTATCTGAATCAAAATCATAAAGTGAGGAGCTGTTGATGTAGTTTACATCATCGCAAACAAAAAACTCTACAAAAGAATTTTGAAAATAAGCATTGACCTCATCAAGTTCTGATAAAACATCATTTATATCAATACCACCACTTCCATCGTCATTAGTTATTATATGAATTTTTACTGGAACACTACTCAAAGCTGTCGATGTTTTACTTTCCTTTAGAAGAAAATATTCATTCTCATAATAACTTATTAAATCCATGTTTTCATTTATAAATTGCATGTCTTTATTAGAAGTTTGAGTCGCGCAATTTTGCATATTTTGAGAATAGCCATTTATTATTGTAAGAAAATAAAATAATGTAATAAATATTGAGTAGGAAAATTTCATAGTTAGGAGTAATAATTTGTAAAGATAGTGAATATAAAAAAAGCTTATTTTTACTTAAAATATAAATTAAATTGGAAGTCATTTTTTCTTTTACGATTGCAAGTTTTTTTATGGCATTATCACCAGGACCTGACAATATATTTGTTTTGTCTAACACCTTATATAATGGAAAGAAGGCTGGTATATTTACCGTTTTGGGATTGGGCACAGGTTGTTTATTTCACACAACCTTAGTCGCTTTTGGAGTATCTGAGTTTATAAGCTTTGATGATAATATTTTTTATATAATAAAATTACTTGGTTCTGCTTATATGTTTTTTTTAGCATTAAAAGTGTATAATTTATCTAGTTCTTTTAACGTCAAAAAAATAAAAAAAATAAAAAAATCAAATATTAATAATTTTTACACGGGTGTCCTTATGAACGTCTTAAATCCTAAAGTATATTTTTTCTTTTTTTCCTTTTTTCCAGCTTTTTTATTTTTAGAGCCTACTGATTTAAGCTTTGTGTATCAATTTTATATTTTAGGCGGATTGTTTATAACTACTACTTTAATTGTTTTTTTATCAATAGTAGTTTTTTCCTCCGCAATTGCAAAATACCTAGTTGATTTTAAAACATTTCACATATTTATGAAATGGATTCAAATTTTGATTTTTACATCTATAGGATGTATAATACTTTTTTCAGTTTAATCCATTTTTAAATAAAATTGCTTTATTTTTATTTAATGATAGATAAAGTCAAAATCATCGAATGCCCAAGAGATGCTATGCAAAGCATAAAGACTTTTATTCCAACTAATACAAAGTTGAGTTATTTACAAACTGTTGTTGATGTTGGTTTTGATGTTGTAGATATTGGAAGTTTTGTTTCTCCTAAAGCTATTCCTCAACTTTCTGATACATCAATTATAATTGATTCAATTGATTTATCCAATTCAAATTCTGAACTTCTAGTTATTGTTGCAAATAAATTGGGGGCAATAAATGCTTCTAAATTTGATAAAATTGGTTACTTAGGTTATCCTTTTTCAATTTCTGAAAATTTTCAAATGAGAAATACAAACAAAACTATCAAGGATTCCGAGAAAGAATTAGCAGAAATCATTTCTATAGCAGAAAAAGTAAATAAAAAAGTAGTGGTATACTTGTCAATGTGTTTTGGAAACCCTTATGGAGATCCATGGAATTTAGATATTGTTAATCACTGGGTCTATAAATTGAGTAAAATGGGTGTTAAGATTATATCCTTAAGTGATACTATTGGAACATCTAATCCAAAATCCATAAAATCTATTTTTTATTCTGTATTAAAAAATCATATTGATATAGAATTTGGAGCTCACCTCCACTCTGACCCTAGTACTTGGTATAATAAAATACACAGTGCTTTCGAAGCTGGTTGTAGAAGATTTGATGGTGCTATTAAAGGTTTTGGAGGCTGTCCTATGGCAAGTAATAAATTAGTTGGTAATATGCCTACAGAGAAAATATTATCATATTTGAATAGTAAAAAGATACATAACAATGTCAGTTCATTGCGTTTTGAGAGTTGTTACAATCAGTCTTTAGAAGTTTTTAATAAATTTCATTAGTTATGTCACAACTTTCATTTTCTCCAAACCATTTATACCTGTTTTTAGCGATATAATCATAAACTTTATCTCTAATTCGCTTTGGTATAATAAATAGTATATTAAAAATTACAAATAATGGATTGAGTTTGATAGCTATGGAAATAGCTGCATCTGATTTTATTAAGAATTTTTCTTCAGAAATAAATAAAACTATAGTTTCAGTGGTCATAGAATTTAAATTATTCTTTGATATGATATTTTTACCATCTTCACTGTTGTTAGAAATAAATGTAAATGATTTATTTTTATCAAATTTCATAACCCTTTTTACAGTTTTTGAACATAAGTTGCATTTACTGTCAAATAATATAGTGTTTTTTAACTGCTTCATTATATTCAAAGATACATAATTTACTCTTTTTTTTAATATTATTTAAAATAATTCTAAATAATATAATGTATTTAATTTTGTGATCTATATTTCAATTAAACTTCTTTTTATTGGATCATTTTTGATGATATTTTAATCATCTGAAAAGTTAATATTTAATCGTATATTTGCATGCAATTATAATCTAATTGCAATGAAATCACACCAAAATAAAATTATTGGAGAAGGCTTAACATATGATGATGTTTTGCTTGTTCCAAACTTTTCTAAAATTCTCCCAAGAGAAGTATCAATTCAAACAAAATTTTCAAAAAATATTTCTATTAACATTCCAATAATTTCTGCGGCCATGGATACTGTTACAGAAAGTAGAATGGCTATAGCTATTGCTCAAGAGGGTGGTATAGGAGTTTTGCATAAAAATATGACTATCGAAGCTCAGGCAGACAAAGTTAAACGTGTGAAAAGAGCAGAAAGTGGTATGATAATAGATCCTGTTACACTCCCTTTAGATTCAACTGTTTCTGATGCCAAATCTTACATGAAAGAGTATAGTATTGGAGGAATACCTATTGTAGATAATGATAAAAAGTTAATCGGAATTGTTACAAATAGAGATTTAAGATTTGAAAAAGATAATAGTAGACCAATTTCTGAAGTAATGACTAGCGATAACTTAGTAACCGTTTCTAAAGGTACTTCTCTAGTTGAGGCAGAAGTTATTTTACAAAATCATAAAATTGAAAAACTTCCTGTTGTAAATAAAAACAATAAATTAGTTGGTTTAATTACATTTAGAGATATAACAAAACTTACCTTAAAACCTAATTCAAATAAAGATGTATATGGAAGATTAAGAGTTGCTGCAGCGATTGGGGTGACTTCAGATGCGTTAAAAAGGGCAGAGGCTCTAGTGAAGTCTGAGGTAGATGCAATAATTATTGATACCGCTCATGGACATACTGCGGGTGTTGTAAATGTATTAAAAAAAATCAAAAATAGCTTTCCAAATTTAGATATTATAGTTGGTAATATAGCTACTGCAGAAGCAGCTAAGTATTTAGTTAAAGCAGGAGCAGATGCTGTAAAAGTTGGTATAGGTCCAGGATCTATTTGTACAACTAGAGTTGTGGCAGGTGTAGGTTTTCCTCAATTATCTGCTATTATAGAAGTTTCTTCTGCCTTAAAAGGTTCAGGTATTCCTGTAATCGCAGATGGAGGAATAAAATATACAGGTGACATTTCAAAAGCAATTGCTGCCGGAGCAGATTGTGTAATGTTAGGGTCGTTAATTGCAGGTACTGAAGAATCACCAGGTGAAACAATTATTTATGAAGGCAGAAAGTTTAAAACTTACAGAGGAATGGGATCAGTAGAAGCTATGAAACAAGGAAGTAAGGATAGGTATTTTCAAGATGTTGAAGATGATTTGAAAAAATTAGTACCAGAAGGAATTGTTGGAAGAGTTCCTTTTAAAGGAAAGCTTAATGAAAGTATTCATCAATTTATCGGAGGTTTAAGAGCGGGTATGGGATATTGTGGTTCTAAGGATATCGAAACTTTTCAAAATACATCAAAGTTTATAAGAATTACTTCATCTGGTATTGTTGAAAGTCATCCCCACGGAGTCAGCATAACTAAGGAAGCTCCAAATTACTCTAGATAATTTCTGTTTTTATTAATTTGAGCTAATTATGAAAAACATCTTTTTATTTTATTTTATTTTTCCATTATTATTTTTTGCTCAAAATAATGGAAAAGATATTTTATTTTCTATTGATAATAATCACGTGACAAGTGAAGAATTCTTAAAAGTATATAATAAAAATCTTGATTTAATTACTGATATATCTCAAAAAAATATAGACAATTACCTACAACTTTATATTGATTATAAGTTAAAGGTTTTAGAGGCTTATGATAAAAAATATGACAAAAAGGAGAGTTATATCTCTGAATTAAATAAGTATTCGGCTCAATTAGCATCTAATTATTTGTTTGATAAAATATCTCAAGATTCTTTACTTAATGAAGCTTATGAAAGAACAAAAAAAGAAATTAATGCTAGTCATATTTTAATTAGAATTGATCAAGAAAGTATTGACACTTTAGATATCTACAATAGACTTTTGTCATATCGAAGTGAGTTTAAAAATAATAAATTAGAATATTTAACAAAGAAATATCATGATGGTGAAAATGTTTTCGTTGAGGATCTTGGTTATTTTTCAGCATTTAAAATGGTTTATTCTTTTGAAACAAAGGCCTATGAAACTAATATTAATGAGGTTTCTATGCCTTTTAGAACCAGATTTGGTTTTCATATTGTAAAAGTTAATGACATAAGAAATTCTTTAGGTGAAGTCTCCGTAGGTCACATAATGTTATATAAAAATAATAAAGAATCTGAATTAACAATAAACTCTATTTATGATTCTATTATTAATGGATCTAATTTTGAATCTCTTGCTAAAAACTATTCAAATGACAAAAAAACATCTAGTTTGGGTGGGAAATTAAAGCCGTTTACAAGTGGTCAATTAAATTCATTACCATTTGAAAAAGCAGCATTTGAACTAGAAGATATTGGTCAAATTTCTAAACCTATTCAAACCAAATTTGGATGGCACATATTGAAACTTTATTCTAAATCAGAATTAAAGTCTTTTAAGGAATTGAAACCATCTTTATTAAAAAAAATTAGAAATAATTCAAGATCATCTGTCATCTCTAATTCTTTTTACAAAAAATTGTTAAAAAAATACTCTGTTAGTTATAATAATAATTTGACTTATTTTTTAAATGAATTAAAAGACGCCGATAATAACAACCCCTGGACAATTCCAAATAATATAGAAAAGGATAAGGTATTAATTAGTTTTAATAATGTTAAGCTTAATTATTTAGATTTTGCTAATTACATTGTTAATAATGCATTAAATAATCAATTAACATATAAACCAATTGAAAATCTATATAAAGACTTTGTTAATAAGTCATTAATGGATTATTATAAGAAAAATTTATACACAGAAAATGATAAGTACAGGTTCATATATAATGAATACAGAGATGGGTTGTTATTATTTGATCTAATGGAAAATGAGGTTTGGAATAGAGTAAAACAAGATACTTTAGCTTTAAAGAAATATTACAACAATAATAAATCACTTTTTATGAATATTGACAAATCAATAAAACCATATGATGAGGTTTCAGGTGAGGTTATATCAAATTATCAAGTGTTATTTGAAAAAAAATGGATTAATTCCTTAAGAAAAAAAAGAACTATTTTTATTGATAAAAAAGTTTTAAAAAAAATAAAAAAAAATATAAAATAAATAATGCGCTACATAATATTATTTTTCTTGTTTTTTTCTTGTAATAATTATTTTAAAAATCAATCAAATTCAGACTTAGCTAGGGTAGATGAAGAGTATTTGACAAAAAATGAAATAGAAAGTATATTTGAAAATAGCACAAACTTTGCAGATAGTACAATGGTTTTAAATAATTATATAAATAATTGGGCTGCAAATAAATTATTAATTCAACGTGCTTTACTAAACCTTCCTCAAGAGAACCAAGATAGAATTCAAGATTTAGTAGATGATTACAAAACAGATATATTAATTAATACATATATCGATGCTATGGTTAATGAAAATATGAATTTAGAAGTCACACAATTTGAGTTAGACAGTTTATATGATAATTATAAAGAAACTTTCAAACTTACTGAAGAACTTTTTAAAATTAGATTTATATATATATCTAATCTAAATCCTGATATTTCACTTTTTAAAAAAAAATTACGAAGATTTAACATAGACGATGCCAGATACCTAGATTCACTTTCTTTTCAATTCAATAGATTCTCTTTAAATGATACTGTTTGGAAAAATAAAAATGAAGTTTTTTATCAGCTACCTAATTTAAAAAAGGTGAATAAGTATATGTTAAAAAAATCTAATTTTATTGAAATCAAAGACTCATTAGGTTTATATTTGATTAATATAAAAGATATGCTAAAAGTTAATCAATATGCCCCTCTAGATTATGTTTCAGAGACTTTAAAGAGGATGATAATTAATAAAAGAAAATCAGTTTTTATAGATCAACTAAGAAAAGATATAACCAAAGATGCAATTAAAAATAAAAGTTTTGAAATTTACTAAATATTTATTCATGAATTATGTAGTTGTTATCGCTATTTTAACATCGAATTTATTACTTTCCCAAGATAACAGTACAATTGATAATAATAGAAATAAGATTGATGGTGTGGCAGCTGTTGTAGGAGATTTTCTTGTACTAGATTCAGATATTGAAAAACAATTCAATCAACTTAAAGCTTCTGGAATTTCTACAGATGATATGACTACTTGTCAAGTTTTTGGTAAGTTATTAGAAGATAAATTGTATCAACATCATGCAATTCAAGACAGTATTAGTGTTAATAGTTTAGAAATACAGTCATTTGTTGATCAACAAATAGATGCTTTTGCTGAACAGATTGGTTCAATGGAAAAACTAATCAATTACTACAATAAAAATTCTGAACAGGAACTTAGAAATGAAATGTTTGAATTAAATAAAAGCTCAGAGTTAGCAAAGAAAATGCAAGAAAAGATCATTGACGAAACTGAAGTAACACCTGAAGAAGTTAGACAGTTCTTTAATTCAATTCCCAAAAATGATAGACCATTTTTTGGAACTGAGTTAAAAGTTGCTCAAATAGTTGTTATCCCTGAGACAACCGAAGAAGAAAAGAAAAAAGTTATTGATAGATTAAAAGAATTTAAAGCAGATGTTGAAGATAATGGAGCTAATTTTACTACAAAGGTTGTTCTATATAGTGATGATTTAGTTTCTAGACGAAGTGGAGGTAAATTAACCTTAAATAGAAAAAAACAAAGAGGTCAGTTTGATAGAAATTTTGTAGAAACAGTTTTTTCTTTAAGAGAAGGAGAGATTTCTGATCCATTTGAATCAGATTTTGGATATTTCATTATAATATTAGATAAAATTAGAGGCCAAGAATATGATGTAAGATATATTTTGTTAAGACCTAAACTAAAACCTTTTGATATAGCAGAAGCAGCAAAAAAACTGGAAGATGCTAGAAATACTATATTGTCAGGTGATTTGACATTTGCTGAAGTGGCTTTAGAAATTAGCGATGAAATTGAAACTAAATTTGAGGGGGGTAAGTTAATAAATCCAGAAACTCAGGACTTTAATTTTGAATTAACAAAAATGGATCCTGAATTGTATTCACAAATAGAAAAATTAAAAGACGGTGATGTGAGTATAGTTTTGAGAGATGAAGATAGATTAAACCCTGTTAAATTTAAAATTTTAACTGTAACAGATCGAGTTGATGAGCACGAAGCTAATTTTGCAACTGATTATATAAAAATTCAAGCCTTAGCACTTCAAAATAAAAAATTAAAGGAAATTGAGAAATGGCAAAATACCAAAATTGATGACACGTATATTAAAATCGCTAATGAGTATAAGGATTGTGAATTTTATAGTAACTGGTTAAAAAAATAATTTACACAAGATGTAGTTTATATATCATTTACACCTTTTTACTTTAAACTTTTTATACCTGCTAATAGGAATGGTATTTTTGGAAAATTTTTCATAATTAAAATATCTTCAGTAATAGTACTTTCATTTCCCAAAAATGCCAGAATTTTATGTGCTGAATTTTTCTTAAACATAATTGTAAAAATTTCTTTTCCAGTCAATTTATTTGTTAATAATACATTAATAAGTGTTCTGTCATACCAACGATAAATTTTATTTTTAAAAGATAGATTTTGTACAGGACTTTTTCCAGCTTTTAGATTTTTTACTATATCCAAAACATTTTTTTGTATAAACTGAAATGTATATCCAGAACTAGCTTTAGTATATCCCCCTGATGTTCCAAGATTAATAACATTTGGTTTAGGGTTTTGTTCAAACTTTGCTAAGGACATCGGAATAATTCCAAATTCTTCATGTTCAATAGTGTATTTCTCAATTTTTAGCACCTCTTTTATGTATTTTTTTAACTCCTTAATATATTTTTCTTGCTTAAGAGGGCTTGGACTAAATAATGTATATTCCACTAATGCATTTGTAGAAGAAGTCGGTAAAACATACATAAATGTTGTACCATTTTCTTGTGAAACACTAAAGTCCATAAGTTTACCAACTTTTGAGTTGAAAGCGGGGTCAGCTGTTTTTATATTCCAGCCTTTAAAGTGCTGTAATAAAGAATTTTGTTTGTTAATCTTTGGATTAAATAAATTTGTAGAATTAAATACATACTTTCCAGTGTAAGTATTTTTTTTTGTAATCACTTTAGCTTCATTAAATATTGAATCTATATCAATTATGGATTCTTGTATGAATACAACATTTTTAAATTTTTTAGCATATTCAAGAACAAAATTATAAAAATGAATTCCTTGAATCATTTTATAAGTATATTGGCCTAAGTCTACTTTCTTATTGGTATCATCTGAAATAAATTCTAAAGTATTCCATTTAGCATACACAATAGACTCAAATGAGCCAGGGTTTTTTTCCCAAAAACACCATGTTCTATCATTGTTTTTTTTCTGATTCTTATCAATGACTAAAATAGATTTTTTTTGTAATGAATGAGTTTGAAGTATTTTGTACAATAGACTTAATCCTGAACAACCAGACCCAGCAATAATATAATCGTATTTCACATTACTATTATTTAAAATATTTGAAGGGAACAACTAACATTCCAAAACATTCTCCTTTTTCTTTTCCGATATTCTTATGATGTATTTTATGTGCTCTTCTAACTCCTTTAGCATACCAGTTATTTGCTTTTTTGAAAAACTTAAATCTTTGATGAATAAAAATATCATGAACAATAAAATATGATGCTCCATATGCCATTATTCCAAAACCAATAGGCAACCCATACCAGAAACCTTCATAACTCCAAAGGTAAAAACAGCCCATACTAACTACGGCATAAAAAATAAAAAATAAATCATTTCTCTCAAACCAACTATCATGATTCTTGTGATGATGATCTTTGTGTACACTCCAAAGGAATCCGTGCATTATATATTTGTGTGTAAACCATGCCATAAATTCCATAATAAAAAATGTGACAAAAAATGTAATTAGCCAAAAGATTATATTCATAATAGTTTATAATAGATTAAGTTGGTATTTAACATAACTTCTAGTGAGTAGTTCAATTTTTTTATAATTAGGTACTCTTATTCTAGTATTCTTTATTTCTAATGCCGGAGTTTTTTTTAGTTTTTTTAATAGTTGACTGTAATATCTGTAAGCCATGAAAACACCAAATTTTGCTTCAATTGGTAGTTTTTTTATTCCATTTAATCCTTCTTTAAAATCCCCTTCAATCTCGTCAATAATCTTAATTTTTGATTCTTCATCTAGTTGGTTTAAATCAGTATTTGGGAAATATGTTCGATTTAAGACTTCGAAGTCATCTTTCAAATCTCTCAAAAAATTAACTTTTTGAAATGCAGAACCTAGTCTCATAGCAAAAGACTTTAGTTCTTCATATTTTTTTGAATCTCCATTTACAAAGACTTTTAAACACATTAGTCCAACCACATCTGCAGATCCATATATATAATCCTCGTATTCTTGATTTGATAAATACTTTGTTTTGTATAAATCTTTTTTCATACTGCTCATAAAAGAATCAACAAGATCTTTATCTATATTAAACTTATGGTAGGTGGCTTGAAAAGAGTTTAGAATTGGATTTAAATGAATTTTATTTTTAAGAGATTTCTCTAAATCAGATGAGAAGTCTTTAAATAACGCTTCCTTATCATAATCATGAAAAGAGTCTACAATTTCATCAGCAAATCTTACGAATCCATATATGTTATATATATGTTGACGGATTCCTTTAGACAACATTTTTGTGGCTAATGAAAATGAAGTGCTGTAAGTTTTTGTTACAATCTTACTACAATCATTTGAGACATCATCAAAAATAGTTTTCATAAAAAATTAATTTGGTTAAAGCTAATACAATTTATTTATTATTTATCAAATCAGCAACAAGTTTTCCTGAAACTATTGCTGGTGGTACGCCGGGACCTGGAACAGATAATTGACCTGTAAAATACATATTTTTAACTAATTTACTTTTTAATTTAGGCCTTAGAAATGAAGTTTGGAGAAGTGTATTTGCTAACCCATAAGCATTTCCTTTGTATGAATTATACTCATCAATAAAATCATTAACACAAAAAGATTTTTTAAAAATAATACTTTCTTTGATTTTTTGCTCAGTTATTGACTCAATTCTATCTATAACCATATCAAAATATTTGTCTCTTAATTTTTGAGTATCATTTAATCCTGGTGCTAAAGGAATTAAAATGAAACCATTTTCACATCCTTTAGGTGCTGTATGTTCATTGGTAATAGAAGTAAAGTTAGCATAAAATAAAGGCTCAGATGGCCATTTTGGTTCTTTATAAATTTCTTTGGAGTGTAAATTAAAATCAGTATCAAAAAATAGATTATGATGAGCTAGATTACTTAATTTTTTATCAAAACCAAGATAAAATAATAGAGATGAAGGAGCTAGAACTCTTTTTGACCAATATTTTTCAGAATATTGTCTTAAATTTTTGGGTAGAAGTTTTTCAGTATGATTATAATCAGCACCTGATAATACTATATCAGAATTTATTATTTTACCTTTCACCTTAATTCCAGTTGCATAATTTTTATTAGTTATTATCTCATCTATATTAGAATTATTATGATATTTCACTCCAAGTTTCTTTCCAACGCTAATCATAGCATTTACTACATCAAAAAATCCATTTGTTGGTTGCCAAGTACCTAAACCAAAATCTGCATAATTCATAAAATTATAAAAAGCTGGAGTATTTGAGGATTCAGCACCCAAAAACAAAACAGGAAACTCTAAAATTGATCTAAGTTTAGGGTTTTTAAAGTCTTTATGTACCTCCTTTTTTATATTGCTAAAAAAATACCCTACTCTTCTAATAGTATCGGATGATATCAGCTCTAATGGAGATAAACCAGGCATTTTATATAACATGTCTGTTACAGCTATTTTATAATTATCTTTTGCTCTGGAAATAAACTTTTTAAGTTTTTTTGAACTTCCTTTTTCTTCATTTTCGAAAACTTTATATATCTTATCTAAAGAATCTGGAATTGCTATGAAATCATTTTTACCAAAATATACGTTGTATGCAGGATTTAACTTTTTTAGAGAATAAAAATCTTCTACTTTGAAATCAAAATCTTTAAAAAACCTTTCGAAGACATCGGGCATCCAGTACCAACTAGGACCCATGTCAAAAGTAAACCCATCTTCTTTAAATTGTCTTGCTCTACCACCAAAATCATCATTTTTTTCAAAAACCTCAACATTATGCCCCATTTTTGCTAGATAACATGCCGCAGATAAAGAAGAAAAACCAGAGCCAATAATTGAAATACTTTTTTTCATAAAATATATTCTGTGCGTACGAGAAGACTCGAACTTCCACAACTAAATAAGTCATTAGGCCCTCAACCTAACGCGTCTACCAATTCCGCCACGTACGCAAAAAAATTAGAAAAACAAATATAAAATATATTATATCATTACTATGTAAGATTTTATCTAAATATAATTTTTTATAAATTATTTAACATTATGTAATATTTCTTAAATTGCTGTGAAAATTAAATTTTACGTCATGAAAAAACTTATATATATAGCAGTTATATTATTCATTTACTCAAATAATTCTTTTAGCAACAAAGACAAAAATAAAACTCAAAGTGATCCTTTAGATAAAATTAGTTTGAATGGCCTTAAATGGAGAAGTGTAGGTCCATCTTTAACTTCGGGGAGAATTTCAGATTTAGCAATTAACCCTGAAAAATCATTCGAATACTATGTGGCTGTTTCATCTGGAGGTGTATGGAAAACTTCAAATTGGGGCTTGGATTATACTCCTGTATTCGATAATGAATCATCATATTCCATTGGTTGCGTTACGATTGATCCAAATAATACCAATATTGTTTGGGTTGGCACTGGAGAAAACAACAATCAAAGATCTGTGGCATATGGAGATGGAGTCTATAAATCTCTTGATGGTGGTAAGTCTTGGAATAATATGGGGCTTAAAAACTCTGAACATATTGGTAATATTTTAGTGCACCCTGAAAATTCTGATATAGTCTATGTTTCAGCATATGGACCATTATGGAGTAAAGGTGGAGATAGAGGTATTTATAAAACTGAAGATGGTGGAATTACCTGGAATAAAATACTATATATTGACGAACATACAGGCTTTAACGAGATACACATGGATCCTAGAAATCCAAATGTTTTATATGCTGCAAGTCATCAAAGAAGAAGACATGTTTACACTTATGTTGGAGGTGGCCCAGGATCTGGTTTGCATAAATCAGTTGATGGTGGTATAACATGGAAAGAAATAAATAAAGGTCTACCAAGTGTTGAAATTGGAAGAATTGGGATGGATATTTCTGATGCAAATCCAGAAATAATTTATGCTATTGTAGAGGCTGCTGAAAGAAAGGGTGGTTTTTACAAATCAACCAACAGGGGGGAGAGTTGGATAAAACAAAGCAGCAAGGTTACAAGTGGTAATTATTATCAAGAGATATTTGCCGACCCTGTTAATCAAGACGTTGTTTACACGATGGATACATGGATGGCAGTTACTCATGATGGAGGTAAAACCTTTAAAAATGTTGGAGAAGATTTCAAACATGTTGATAATCATGCTATGTGGATTAATCCTAACAATAATTCTCATTGGTTAGTAGGTTGCGATGGTGGTATTTATGAAACGTTTGATAAAGCAAAAAACTGGGACTTTAAAGAAAACCTACCAGTGACTCAATTTTATAAAGTAGCAGTAGATAATGCTGAACCATTTTATAATATTTATGGTGGAACTCAAGATAATTTTAGTATGGGTGGTCCTTCAAGAGTCAAAACTGCTCACGGAATAACTAATCAAGATTGGTTTATTACTCATGGAGGAGACGGGTTTGAATCTCAAGTTGATCCGGATAACCCAAATATTGTTTATGCACAGTCACAATATGGGTGGTTAGTTAGATATGATAAATTAAGTGGAGAGGAAGTGGGAATTAAGCCAATTGCAAGAAAAGGTGAATTAGATTATAAATGGAATTGGGATGCTCCATTAGCTGTAAGCAAACACAAAAGTGGGAGATTATATTTTGCCGCAAACAAAGTCTTTAGATCTGATGATTATGGAAACAGCTGGGAGGTTATAAGTGATGATCTTTCTAGAAAAATTAATAGAAACGAACTTAAAGTTTATGATAGGGTCTTAAGTATGGATGCAGTAGCCAAAAATGGATCAACATCTCCTTATGGAACAATTGTATCATTGTCAGAATCTCCTTTAGACCCTAATTTTATTGCAGTTGGAACCGATGATGGTCTAATTCAAATTACAAAAAATGGTGGTCAAAATTGGACTGAAATTGATAATATTAAAGGTGTCCCAAACTTCTCCTATACTAATAGTATTTATTTATCTAAACATGACATAAATGTAATGTATGTCGCATTTAATCACCATAAATTTGGAGATTTTAAACCTTATATTTATAAATCCTTAGATCAAGGTAAAACCTGGAAATCAATTTCAAACAACCTTCCTCAAAGAGGTAGTGTATATTCAATTGAAGAGGATCATATTAATAAAGATCTGATATTTTGTGGAACTGAATTTGGAGTATTCTTTTCACCTAATTCTGGACAGAGATGGAAAGAACTAGGTAATGGATTACCTACTATTGCAGTTAGAGATATAGCAATACAAGAAAGAGAAAATGATTTAGTGCTTGGAACTTTCGGAAGAGGTTTTTACGTGTTAGATGATTATTCGTCATTAAGATCAATTGAAGATTATTACTCTACTACGAATTCTAATATCTTTAATGTAAGAGACCCTTTGATGTGGGAAAAAAGTATGCCTTTAGGACTTCCAGGAAAAGCTTTTCAGGGTGACAACTTTTACTCAGCTACAAATTTAGGTCCGGTAGCCATGATTACATATTACCATAATGATAATTTTAGTTCATTGAAATCTAAAAGACAAAAAGGTGAAAAAGAATTAATTAAAAACAATAAAGATGTAAGTTATCCTTCTTATGAAGATTTGTATATTGAATCGAATGAATATAAAAACAAGTTAATTTTTACAATCAAAGACTCTGATGGATTAGTTATTAAAAAAGTTTTTAAATCCCCAAAATTGGGTATTCAACGTTTTCAATGGGATCTTCGTTATGAAGAAAAAGTACCTGTTAGTTTCGCTAAATCTAGTTTTTACAATCCTTTTGCTGGTGTTTCTGAGGGAACTTTAGTTAATCCTGGAAAATATTCTATTGAGATGGATTTATTCAATGGCTCGACATTTAAGAAATTATCTAATCCAGTTTTTTTTAATGTCTTAGCACTAAATAACACTTCCATGCCTGCTTTAGATAGAGCTGAGAAGGTATTATTTCAAAGAAAAGTTTCAAGTCTAGAAGGCGATATGCTCTCTGCTGCAAAAATGTTAGGAGAAGCTTCTAATAAAATTAAATATTTTAAACAAGCAATTAAGCTAGTTGAAGCTCCTTATGATGAACTATCTAAACTAATTTTTAATACAGATTCTAAAATAAAATCTATCAATACAAGTTTATACGGAAATTCGTTGAAAAGTAAGCTTGATATTCAGCAAGTTCCAACAGCTTATGGGAGATTAAGTTCTATATTATACGAACAAAAATATTCTACTTCGTCTCCTACTGTAACTCATCTTAAAAGCTTTGAAATTGCTAAAGATGAGTTTACTCCAATATTTAACAAAATAAAAAATCTAATAGAAGTTGATATAAAAGAAATTGAAAATAAATTAAAAATAATAAAAGCTCCTTACACACCAGGAAGACTTAAACCTAAATATTAAAAAAAAATCTCATCAATTTTGATGAGATTTTTGTGACCTGGCTGGGGCTCGAACCCAGGACCCTCTCCTTAAAAGGGAGATGCTCTACCAACTGAGCTACCAG
>Ga0209199_1002198_pt1 | contig 21406 bp, 14 predicted proteins | sample COGITO_mtgs_1105_7_FD_184805 | JGI IMG/M metagenome (GOLD analysis project Ga0209199, IMG submission 184805) | Pelagic marine microbial communities from North Sea - COGITO_mtgs_110523 (SPAdes) (version 2) | ecosystem: Environmental > Aquatic > Marine > Epipelagic ...
TCGATTGTGACGGCGGTGCGAGAATATGCGCTGACTGGCACCGATTTTGCTGCCACTGATCTTGCAATGGAAATGCTCTATCTGGTCGAAGCCAAATCCGTTGCAATGGGGGAGTCGCGCAAACTTAACGCGCGTCTGCAAGAAACGACTTTGGCGGCGCAAGAAGAGGCTTTTACCGATTCGCTCACAGGGCTTAAAAATCGTCGCGCGATGGACCATATCATGGATCAATTTCTCGCCAGCGAGAAGGTTTTTGCGTTGATGCATCTTGATCTTGATCGGTTTAAACTGGTTAACGATACCTTTGGCCATGCAGCGGGTGACCATGTGTTGCAACACGCGGCGCTTATCATGCTGGCTCAAACCCGCAAAGAAGATGCGGTGTTGCGCGTTGGTGGTGATGAGTTTATTCTTATTTTCCCGGGTGTTACGGATTTAGAAACGCTTGATGCCATGGCGGACCGTTTGATACGTGCGCTTGAAAAACCCATCGAGAGCGACGGCCGGATGTGTAAGATTTCGGGTTCGGTAGGGATCACACTGGCCACCGATTATGCTGTACCTGCAGCTTCGCAGTTGTTGGCTGATGCGGATACGGCCCTGTATGCGGCTAAAAATGCAGGCGGTGCCCAGCATCGGTTTTTCTCAAAACTATAAGCCCACAGCGCTGTCTATTGGTCTGTGCTGATCGATAATATGCAATCTACGCGATTGGGGTAAATTTTACTGCATGAAAATAAATCCTATTTGCCTGATTGCGTTCTAGAAAATTGTAAATGACAATTATCATGCAGGGGTCATGTCAATAAGTTGGGTGCTACAGGTCAAAATTGGGGCTCTTGTGCGCCGACTTAAGAGAAGATGCGCAAGCTGTGACTGAGTAAATTTAAGTCTCATAGAGTTTACTGGTGCCTAAAATTAGTGATTTTAAAGCACCTTGGGGTGGACCCTACGCAGCTATTTGCCGCGCATGTTTCTACTGATCTGGCCTGTGTGATATCTATTTATATGTTGTTTGGCTGGGCTTTGTCTGACATGCAAAAAGCACTGAGTAAGTCGATTCTGACGATAGGAGACCTTTTTTATGGTGAATCTGCCAGAGAATATCGATGCAACAATGGCATTGTTGTCGGATCAAAATTATGTCTGCAGTCGGGACTTGGCTACAGTTCTTTATCTTTGTCTGAGCCTTGACAAGCCGCTGTTTCTTGAAGGTGAGGCAGGGGTGGGTAAAACAGAAATTGCAAAAGCGGTGGCCGCGGCTCTTGGGCGGCGTTTGATCCGGTTGCAATGCTATGAGGGGCTGGATGTGGCCTCTGCGATTTACGAATGGAATTTTTCCGCTCAGATGATTGCCATTCGCACCGCCGAGGCAGCGGGTGTTACGCAACGGGCCGCGTTGCAAAAAGAATTATTTTCTGAAGAGTTCCTTATTCGCCGTCCGTTGCTGCAAGCTTTGCAGTCTTACGAAGAGGGACCGCCCGTTTTTCTAATCGACGAGGTTGATCGCGCTGACGAACCGTTTGAGGCGTTTCTTCTTGAGGCGCTATCAGAGTTTCAGGTCACGATCCCTGAGCTGGGCCCGATCAAAGCTGAGACCCCGCCGATCGTCATTTTGACGTCGAACCGCACCCGCGAGGTGCACGACGCGCTCAAACGCCGCTGTTTTTATCACTGGGTCGCCTATCCCGATTTTGACCGCGAAATGGAGATTTTGCAGGCGCGGCTGCCAAACTGTCCGGCTGTGCTGTCAGCCGAGATCGTGGCTTTTGTCCAGAGGTTGCGGGGCGAAGACCTTTTCAAAAATCCGGGTGTGGCCGAAACGGTTGATTGGGCGCGCTGTCTGGTTGCGCTTGATGCGGTGTCTCTGTCGCCAGAGATGGTGTCTGACACGTTGGGCGCTGCACTGAAATATCAAGACGATATCGCAAAAATTGCCGGGTCTGAGGTGGGGCGCATTATTGATCAGGCACGTATTGATTTGGCAAAAAACCAATGACGGGATGACAGAATGACTGTGGCGTCAGAGGCAACACCTGGGCGGCTGCTGGACAATATTGTCCACTTTGCACATGCGCTGCGTCGCGCAGGTATTGCAGTGGGTCCCGCCCAGATCACCACCGCGATTGAGGCTGTCCAACAGGCGGGGTTCACCCAAAAGCAAGATTTTTATGCGACGCTGCGGGCAGCTTTGATCAGTCGGCCTGAGCATTTAGAGTTGTTTCATCAGGCGTTCCATTTTTTCTGGCGCGATCCTGAGTATCTGGAACGGATGATGCGAATGATGCTGCCGCTGGTGCAGCAGCTTGAGGCCCAAGACAGGCAAAAACCGAAACCGGCCGAAAGGCGGGCTGCCGAGGCATTGGGCGACGGATCCGAACGCGCCGCGCCGCGCCGTGAAAAAACTGAGATCGAAATCAACGCACAGTTTACCGCGTCTCAGGACGAGGTACTACGCGCAATGGATTTTGAACAGATGAGCCTGTCGGAATCTGAGGCGGCCAAACGCGCAATTCAGCGACTTCGACTGCCGGTGGATCCACTGAAAACCCGGCGGTTTATTGGGGCGAACAATGGTCGCAAACCGGATGCACGTGCGGTGCTGCGGCGGGCAGTTAAAAAAGCTGGCGAAGTGGACCGCCTCGCAATGAAAACCCCGCGCCACCGGCCGCCGAACCTCGTGGCGCTGTGCGATATTTCTGGCTCAATGTCGAGTTATGCGCGCATGATGATGCATTTTTTGCACGGGCTGGTTTGGGCTCAGAACAGTGGCTGGGGCAAGGTACATGGGTTTACCTTTGGCACACAATTGACCAACATCAGCCGCGCGCTGCATCTCAAAGATGTGGATCACGCACTGCAGGCGGTGGGACGTGAGGCCCCTGACTGGCAGGGGGGGACCCAGATTTCCGCATCGCTGCGAAGATTTAACCGTGACTGGTCGCGCCGGGTGCTGGGGCAGGGGGCGGTGGTGCTGCTGATTACCGACGGATTGGAGCGTGGCGATACAGCCACTTTAAGCGCAGAGACCGAGCGGCTGACGCTGCGGTGTCGTAAATTGATCTGGCTCAACCCGTTGTTGCGCTGGGACGGGTTTGCCCCAAAGGCAGCGGGTGTGCGGGCGATTTTGCCCTTTGTCGACAGTTTTCACGCCTGCCATTCAGTGAATTCGCTGGCTGATTTAAGTTTTTCACTGAACACCGAGGGGCAAAAGTCGCGGTTTCTTGTCCCGCCTGCGGCTCGCTGAAGCGGGGACAAGCCGCTCCTGGCGATATAATCGATGCTAAACCGGGCCACAGCGTGGAGCATTACCGCTTTTCTGTTTTTGCCCTCTTTTGGCAGGCGCGACATCTTTGAGATATGAAAAATGAAATCAAACCATTGTTAATATGTGACTTTTTTAATTTGTGTATGTAATTATTTCTCATTACCATCAGTTATTGAATCAGTGCCCAGCTTAGTGATTAGCGAGGATAAACGATTATAATGCGTCTGCATTTGAAATGACCTATAGCCATCAGTTATCAACAAAAATTCGGACTTATTTTTGGGCCTTGGTTGCGGTGTCTCGCACAATTTTTGGGACTGTCGCCAATACCAATGGGCCATCTCGGATCCGTACGCTCTCAGCGGTGGCGTTTTCGCAGGGTGCGGGGCCGCGCGTTCAAAACTCACCGGGGTGGAATTTTTCCACCTCACCTAAAATGCTCTCCGAGCATTTCAAAATATACCAGTTATTCAGTCTGCGGTTAGGTCTGTGATCTGATCGAGTGTTTGGAGGGCACTGCAGTAAATTGTTGAAAATCATCAAAACTTCACGGCTGTTCGGTCTTTTGACAGGTTTTGGGCGCGAAAAAGCCCTGCGTGAAGTAAAAATTAGGGAGAGATAGATGACAAAAATAACATTGAAGGTAAACGGAAAATCGGTCAGCGGCGACGTCCCTGATGAGACATTGCTGTCGGTGTTCTTGCGTGAAAACTTGCGATTGACCGGTACCCACGTGGGCTGTGACACCAGCCAATGTGGCGCTTGCGTCGTACATGTAGGTGGCAAGTCGGTGAAAAGCTGCTCGACACTGGCAGTGTCGCTAGAGGGCGCTGAGGTCACCACGATTGAGGGCTTGGCCAATGGCAGTTTGCATCCCATGCAGGTGGCGTTCAACGACAACCATGGTTTGCAATGTGGGTTTTGCACGCCAGGCATGATCATGACTGGGGTCGATATGGTAAATCGCTACAAGACAGAGGGCACAGAGCTGACCTCTGAGGCTATCAGGGCCGAGCTAGAGGGCAATATTTGCCGCTGCACGGGGTATCATAATATTGTCAAATCGATCGAAGACGCTGCGGCGAAAATGTGATCGGAATAGGGAGGTATGGCTATGAGCACAGGTATTGGAGACGCGGTTAAGCGCAAAGAAGACAAGCGATTTACCACTGGAAAAGGTAAATATACAGACGATGTTCGCAACGACAATCAGGCCTATGCGGCCTTCGTGCGCAGCCCCTATGCCCATGCCCGGGTGATGGGCATAGACGGCAGTGCGGCGCTGGCTATGGACGGTGTGATCGATGTTCTGAACGGCGCCCAATTGACCGGCGACGGCATTGGCAACATTATTTGTGGCTGGGCGGTTGCATCCAAAGATGGCAGCCCGATGAATATGGGGGCTTGGTCGGCGTTGGCGACCGAAAAAGTCCGCTATGTGGGCGATGCGGTGGCAGTGGTGATTGCCGAGACTCAGGCGCTGGCGCGGATTGCTGCCGAGAAGGTTGAGGTCAGTTATGAACAGCTTTCGGTGGCTGCCAGTATTGCCGCAGCAAGAGCGAACGATGCCCCAGAGATCCATGAAAACGCACCGGGAAACCTGATCTATGATTGGGAAATCGGTGACGAGGCGGCAACAGATGCCGGCCTTGCGGGGGCAGCGCATGTCACCACGCTGGATGTCATCAACAACCGGCTGTCGCCGAACCCCATGGAACCGCGCTCGGCGGTGGCGACTTATGATGACAGCGAAGAACATTACACCCTTTATACCACCAGCCAGAATCCGCATGTTGCGCGTCTGGTGCTGTCGGCGTTCTACAACGTGGCGCCTGAGCATAAACTGCGGGTTATCGCGCCCGACGTCGGGGGTGGTTTTGGGGCGAAAATCTATATCTATCCCGAAGAGATCACCTGTCTCTGGGCGTCGATGAAAACCAATCGCTCGGTCAAATGGACGTCGGATCGCAGTGAGGCGTTCCTGACTGACGCGCATGGCCGCGATCATGTTACCACAGCTAAAATGGGTTTTGACAGCAGCGGCAAAATCGTCGGCTTTAAGGTCGATACGCTGGCCAATTTGGGCGCATACATGTCGCTATTCTCCAGTTCGGTGCCAACTTATCTCTATGCGCCATTGCTGTCGGGGCAGTATAATATCGACAATATTCACTGCAACGTGCGCGCCTACTACAGCAATACGGTCCCGGTTGACGCTTATCGAGGTGCAGGGCGGCCGGAAGCCACCTATCTGGTGGAACGGATGATGGAGACAGCCGCGCGCGAAATGGGGATGGATCCGGCAGAATTGCGCCGCCGTAATTTCATTCTGAGCTTTCCGCATGCGACCCCGGTGTTAATGGAATATGACGCCGGCGATTTCCCGACTATTTTGAAAATGGCGCAAAGCACAGCTGATGTTGCGGGCTTTCCGGCGCGCAGGGCCGAGGCGGCGGCGCGCGGTAAATTACGCGGCATTGGCTATTCTACCTTTATCGAGGCTTGCGGTATTGCACCGTCGAAAGCGGTGGGATCACTCGGGTGTGGTGTTGGATTGTGGGAGTCTGCAGAAGTGCGGGTGAACCCGGCGGGATCGATCGAAATTCTCACGGGCAGCCACAGCCATGGTCAGGGCCATGAAACAACCTTTGCACAGATTGTTTCAGACCGTTTTGGTCTGCCGATTGAAAACGTCTCGATTGTGCATGGTGACACCGATAAGGTGCAGTTTGGTATGGGAACCTATGGATCGCGCTCGGGCCCGGTTGGGATGACGGCTGTGGTCAAGGCGATGGATAAGGTGGAGGCCAAGGTCAAGAAGATCGCAGCTCATGCCTTGGAAGCCTCAGAAGATGATATCGTCATCGAAGGCGGTGAGGTTAAAGTCACCGGCACCGATAAGTCGATGGCTTGGCACGAAGTCGGGCTGGCGGCTTATATTGCGCATAATCTGCCCGAGGGCATGGAGCCTGGTCTGAAAGAGACAGCGTTCTTTGACCCGGTCAATTTCTCGTTCCCGTCTGGAGCGTTCATCTGTGAGGTCGAAGTTGATCCCGATACGGGTCATACAGAAATCGTGCAATTCACCTCTGCTGATGATTTCGGGACCATCATCAATCCGATGGTGGTCGAGGGGCAAGTCCATGGTGGGGTGGCCCAAGGTATCGGTCAAGCGATGCTAGAGCAGGTGATCTATGATGAGGCTGGCCAACTGTTGACCGGATCCTACATGGATTACACCATGCCGCGGGCTGCGGATCTGCCGTTCTACGACGTCAGTCACCATTCAACCCCAAGCCCGAATAATCCGCTCGGGATCAAGGGCTGTGGTGAGGCGGGGGCCATCGGCGCGCCGCCGGCGGTTATCAATGCGATCACCGACGCCATTGGCAGCAATGATATTGAAATGCCGGCCACGCCCCAGACGGTTTGGCGGGCGATACAAGCTAACTCATCGCCGTTGGCGGCAGAATAGGGAGGACGATCAAATGTATCCAACAAAATATCACAAACCTGCCTCGATCGCAGAAGCCGTTGCGGCGCTGTCCAGCGGCGAGGACGCCATGCTTTTAGCTGGCGGCCAAACCCTGATCGGCACGATGAAAAATCACCTTGCTGCACCGAGTGATCTGGTGGACATTCGCCAAATTGACGGCATGTCAGGGGTAAGCTCTGAAGGCGATACCCTGCGGATCGGTGCGACCACCACCCATGCTGAGGTGGCGACAAATGCCGATGTCAAACGGCTTTGTCCGGCGCTTGCGGCGCTGGCAAGCGGGATCGGGGATCCGGCAGTGCGCCACATGGGCACCATCGGCGGCGCAATCGCCAACAATGATCCGGCGGCAGATTATCCCGCCGGACTTTTGGCGTTGGGGGCAACGATTGTGACCAACACGCGCGAGCTTGCGGCGGATGATTTTTTCCAAGGCATGTTCACCACTGCATTGGAAGACGGTGAGATTATTATTGCGGTTAAAGTTGCGGCGCCGACCAAAGCGGCCTATATCAAATTTCCGCAACCGGCCTCGCTGTATGCGATGGTTGGTGTGTTTGTTGCCGATGGCGCAGCAGGCACGCGGGTGGCTGTGACCGGGGCTGGTGAAGATGGTGTGTTCCGTCATACCGGCATGGAGACAGCTTTGAGCGCTGACTGGGCCTCGGGGGCGCTCGATGCGGTTCAGGTCGGATCTGACGGCTTGCTGTCCGATCTGCACTGTGCGGCCGATTATCGTGCCAGCCTGATCAAAACCATCGCCAAACGTGCTGTCGCGGCCGCTTGAACTTTAAGAGATTGCGCTCTTTTTTGACACCGCTCCGGATAAAACCGGGGCGGTACTTTAGTGACAAGGCTCTGGCGTGATTACCATGAAGGTCATCGTCAAAAAGAGCTCTTTTTCATATTGATCCACAAAGGCTCATCCCCTGCGGCGGCGGCGGCGCGGTGCCCCATCGGTGCCGTCTCGCCCGCCAGCGTTGAACGAGACATCTGGCAGCGTGACAATTTTTGCCAGTTCGGGAGAAGGGTCAGTTTTATGCGGGATCGCATTTGCCGCTATAAAGTGGTCTTGAAATTTGGGCTCGATTGCAGTCTCAACCTTGGTAATCTGGCGCACGGTTTGTTCGATCTCGGCACGGGCGGCGATGTTGCACAGCGCAATCCGTGCGCCTGTACCCGCCGCATTGCCGGCCGATGTGACCTTGGCCAGTGGCACGTCGGGGATCATCCCCAGAACCATCGCGTGTTTGGCCGAGATATGTGCCCCGAACGCACCGGCCAAAACCACCCGGTCCACCCTGTCGACGGCCATTTCATCCATCAGAAGCCGCGCTCCGGCATAGAGCGCGGATTTTGCCAATTGAATCGCACGAATATCTCCTTGCGTAACGGTGATCCGCGGCCCGCCCTCTGCGCTGGCATCATGGATCAGATAGGCATGGGTCCGCCCCTCGGGCACCGCGCGGGGTGTGCCAGTTGCCTCGGCCGAGCCGATCAGTCCTGAGGCATCCAGTAAGCCTGCCATGCGCATCTCGGCCACGGCCTCGATAATGCCTGACCCACAGATGCCGGTAATACCGGAGGTTGCGGTTTCCGCGTCAAACCCGTCTTCATCTGACCACAAATTGCTGCCAATCACCCGAAATCGCGGCTCTTTGCTCACTGGATTGATCTCAATTTTTTCAATCGCGCCGGGTGCGGCCCGTTGACCCGAACTGATCTGGGCGCCTTCAAAAGCTGGTCCGGTGGGTGACGAACACGCCAGCACCCGGCTGGTGTTGCCCAGCAGAATTTCGGCGTTTGTGCCGACATCGACCACGAGCACCAGATCTTTTGATTTGCCTGGCTCTTCTGAGAGCGCGACTGCCGCCGCATCGGCCCCGACATGGCCGGCAATGCAAGGCAAGATATAACATTCGGCGCGGCGGTTCATTACGCTCAGTTGCAGCTCATGGGCCGGTATTCGCAGAGAATCTGAGGTTGCCAGTGCAAAGGGGGCCTGACCCAATTCGACCGGGTCAATCCCCAGGAGCAGGTGGTGCATTACTGGGTTGCAGACAAAGACAACTTCCACGATCAGCGCTGGATCGATTGCGGCTTCGGCGGAGATCTGCTGCGTTAATTCATTGATTGCATCGCGCACCGCAGTGGTCATTTCCGCGTCGCCCCCGGGGTTCATCATCACATAGCTGACCCGGCTCATCAGGTCTTCGCCAAAGCGAATCTGTGGGTTCATGATCCCAGAGGAAGCGACCGCCTCGCCCGTTTCGAGATGGGTTAGATGCATCGCGATCGTGGTTGAACCCAAATCAATCGCCAGGCCGTAAATGCCGCCTTCATGCAGACCGGGCCAGATGTCGATCAGCTTGTGAGAGGCGCTGATATGGTCTTTGTGCAGAGCCACCGTGACCTGCCATTGGCCTTTGCGCAGCACCGGTTGCAGTTTGCAAATGGCCGTGAGGTCGGCGGTGATGTGATCGATTTCCCACTGGGTTTTCAAAGCCTGCTGCAAGCGCTCAAGGTCGCCGGTGGGTTCGTGCATATCGGGTTGCTCGACCTCGACAAAATAAAGTTTGGTGGCGGGGTCCATGGTAATGTCGCGCATGGTGATGGCTTTGCGGATCACCTGTTTGTGGACCTGGCTTTCGGGTGGAACATCGATGACGATATTGCCCTGCACGGTGGCTTGACAGCCCAGCCTGCGACCGGTTTTCAACCCGCGTTTGTCGTCATACCGTTGTTCGACGGCATTCCATTGCGACAGCGCATTGCTGGCAACGCTCACACCGTGTTTGGGAAACTCGCCGTAGGCTGGGGTCACCTGACATTTTGAACAGATACCGCGTCCGCCGCAGACAGAATCCAAATCAACGCCAAGTTGACGTGCTGCGGTCAGCACAGGTGTGCCAATGGGGAAATGTCCGCGCTTGCCTGAGGGGGTGAACACCACCAAGGGAATATCGCTCATATTTACAGGCCCTAACTTTGCTAATTGCGCCCTAATATAGGCTAATCGCGGGGCCATGAAAGGCAACGAGCGGCAAATATTGGTTGGTGGGCGTCATTTTTGGACAAGAAAACTAATCGTTTCTATATGACGCTGCGGCGCTGGGATGTAAATAATGCGGGTCAGGTTATTCAGGCAGGTGCACCTCTTTACATTGTGGGTTGTTTTTCTAGGGTGCTCGGCAGGCTCCGTCGTAATGGGGCTGCTCAACTGTTATGGATACACGGGCTCCGGCACAGTGGAACCGATCTGACGAGGCATATAAACAGGCACAGTTACCCAACAGGACCTGTTACAACGGATAAAGTCTCTTTGCGGTTGGTAACCGGCTGTTTTGGGTTTCAGATCGGGTCGCCACTTACCCGGGCCTGAAAGATAAATCCTAGAAAATTCAGCAAGATCTGAGCCGCGAGTATTTGCGTTGATCCACTGGGATCATAATCTGGGGCCACCTCGACCAAATCAATGCCGATGATCGGATGTGATTTGGCCACATGCTGTAGCAGCTCCAACACATCGTAATATAAAAAGCCTCCATGGCTGGGCGTGCCAGTGCCTGCGGCAATTGAGGGGCAGAATGCGTCGATATCAATCGTGACATAGACCGGCACGCCTTGTGGAATGCGGGCGGCCAAGGCCTCGGCGCCCAGAGCTCTGCTTTGGCGCACTGACATGATATCTGACCCCATGGCCCGTGCGGCATCATAGCCTTCTTTGGCAGTGGAACTGACGTTGCGAATACCGACTTGCGTCAGCCCGGTCACATAGGATTTTTCTGCCGCGCGACGCATTGGATTGCCATGGCCAAAGCGCACGCCGTGGCGTTCATCGACAAAATCCAGATGCGCATCAATTTGTAGAATGTGGAAATCACCCTGAGCGTCAAATGCATTGATGCAAGGGATATTTACCGAATGATCGCCACCGATCGTCACCGGCAGCGCCCCTGCGGCCAGAATGGCGCGCACGCCAGTTTCGATGTTGGCGTGACTTCTGACGGTGTCAGTATGGATAATGTCGGCATCGCCTATATCGACGATCCGCACATCCCCCGGCAGATAGATCGCATCATCCTCGTGGTCATAGGCCCCAGCATGGCCAAAGCTGAACAGGGTTGAGGCCTCTCGCACAGCGCGCGGTCCAAAGCGCGCCCCGGGCCGCCACTGGGTGCCGGCGTCGAAGGGTGCACCCAAAATGGCGACATCAGCATTGATCTGCGACCAATCGCTGACATAAGGCCGCTTGCCAAACGTTGAAATTCCGACGAACGGCAAATCAAGCCGCCCATTCTCATAGCCATGTGTGCTCATCTGGTACCCTTGCAATGCTGCGCCAACATTGGCGTGGATTTGCTTGCACGGCAAGCATAAATAGGGGTTTCAACCGTCGCCGTTCCATGCGATAGAAACGTGCCAAACACACATCCCATGGAGATTTTAGATGGAGATACGTGAGGCCCTTACCTTTGACGATGTTTTGTTGGTTCCCGGAGCTTCTAATGTGCTGCCTTCAACCGCGGACACCACCACCCGTGTGACGCGCTCGATTGCGCTTAATATCCCGCTGCTCAGTTCGGCGATGGATACCGTCACTGAAGGCAGAATGGCCATCTCTATGGCGCAGGCCGGCGGTATGGGGGTGATTCACCGCAACCTTGGCATCGATGAGCAGGCGCGTGAAGTGCGCCGCGTCAAACGGTTCGAGAGCGGCATCGTGTTTAACCCGATTACGCTGCGCGCCGACCAGACCCTGGCAGACGCCAAAGCCCTACAGGATCGTTATCGTATCACGGGCTTTCCTGTGGTTGATGACAAAGGGTTGGTACTAGGGATTGTCACCAACCGCGATATGCGCTTTGCCACCGATGACAACACGCCGGTGCGGATGATGATGACTGCAAATAACCTTGCGGTTCTGATCGAGCCGGCAGACCGAGATCAGGCCAAAAGCTTGATGGAAGAGCGTCGGATCGAAAAGCTTTTGGTCACGGATAAATCTGGAAAACTCACCGGGCTGTTGACCCTGCGCGATACCGAGAACGCCGTGTTGAACCCGACCGCCTGCAAAGATGATCTGGGCCGTTTACGAGTGGCTGCGGCCTCAACAGTGGGTGACGCGGGCTTTGAACGCACACAGGCACTGATTGATGCCGGCGTTGATATGGTGGTCATTGATACGGCTCATGGCCATTCCGAAGGCGTGGCACAGGCGGTTGAACGGGCCAAAACCATTTCAAATCAGGTGCAGATTGTTGCTGGAAACGTGGCCACGGGCGAGGCGACGCGGGCGTTAATCGGCGCGGGTGCCGATGCGGTTAAAGTGGGGATTGGGCCGGGATCCATCTGTACCACTCGGATGGTGGCAGGCGTTGGTGTGCCGCAGCTCACCGCGGTGATGGATTGCGTGGCGGCTGCCGGAGACGTGCCGATTATCGCCGATGGCGGCATCAAGTTTTCTGGTGATTTTGCCAAGGCGATTGCGGCAGGAGCCTCTTGTGCCATGGTGGGCAGTATGATCGCAGGCACCGATGAGGCGCCCGGTGAGATTATTCTGTATCAGGGCCGTTCGTTTAAATCGTTTCGCGGTATGGGCAGTCTTGGCGCCATGGCGCGCGGCTCGGCAGACCGGTATTTTCAAAAAGATGCCGCCAGTGACAAACTGGTGCCCGAGGGTATCGAAGGGCAGGTGCCTTACAAGGGTTCGGCGGGTGCGGTGATCCATCAGTTGGTGGGGGGGTTGCGGGCGGCAATGGGCTATACCGGCAATGGCACGATAGACGCGATGCGTAAACACTGTCACTTTGTGAAAATCACGAATGCGGGGCTGAAGGAAAGCCATGTGCATGATGTGCAAATCACCCGCGAAAGCCCAAACTACAGAAATAGTTGATATTTCAACATCTTAAAGATCAATATTCCTAATACACTGAAGGTTCAATATGACCCCTGCTGCGCGTGTTCAGACGACAATTGAGCTTTTGGATCAAATGCTTGAGGGCAATGCCCCGGAAAAAGTACTGACAGGATGGGCCCGCAAGAGCCGGTTTGCCGGTTCGAAAGACCGCGCGGCAATCCGGTCGTTTTTCTTTGATGCCTTGCGCTGTAAACGCTCGTATGCGGCATATGGTGGGGCGCTGACTGGACGGGGTTTGATGCTGGGCCTGCTGAAAGACCAGCAGATTGATCCACAAACTCTGTTTACGGGTCAGGGGTATGGCCCCTCAGAACTGAGCCCGGACGAAGGTGTTGGCGCTGCGTCACTGAGCCGAGCCGAACAACTCGACCTGCCAGATTGGTTGCTGCCGGTGTTTGATGCCAGTCTCGGGGCGGATGCTGACGCCACTGCATTGGCGCTGCGCCACCGGGCCCCGGTCATGTTGCGGGCCAATTTGCTCAAAGGCAGCCGCGATGCAGCTCTCACGGCGCTGGCCTTTGAACAGATCATTGCGCAGGCCCATCCTTTGGCCAGTACCGCGATTGAGGTGACCGAGGGGGGGCGCAAGGTTGCAGGAAGCGCGACATTTCAGGCCGGTTTGGTCGAACTACAAGATGTCGCCAGTCAAGCGGTGGTCGAGACGCTTGTCTTGGGTAAAGGCCAGCGCATCTTGGATTACTGTGCGGGTGGTGGTGGTAAGGCGCTGGCGCTTGCAGCGCTCGCTGATAGTGCGGTTGACGCTTGGGATTCCGATGCTGCCCGGATGAAAGATATTGAAAAACGGGCCGAGCGCGCTGGTGCTGATATTGCTTGTTTGACTGATGCGCCGAGAGGCCAGTACGATGTTGTTTTGTGTGATGTGCCGTGTTCTGGCAGTGGGGCATGGCGACGCGCCCCACAGGGCAAATGGCTTTTGACCGCTGACGGCTTGACCCAATTAGGGGACGTTCAGAGCGATATTTTACAGCAGGCGGCTCGTCTGGTGACGCCTGGTGGAATTCTGGTCTATACAACCTGTTCTGTCTTGGCGCAGGAAAATATGGGTCAATTGGTAAAATTCATCGCAGCTACACCCGAGTGGGATTGTGATTTTGCTAGGCAGTTTTTACCCTCTGAGGGTGGCGACGGTTTTTTTGTTGGACACCTTAGGCGTGTATAGATTGACCTGCGATAACCTTTAAGATACAATCTTAACATTTAATCAACACTTTACTCTACTTATTATACGCGACTGACAAAATTATCTGGCCAGTCATGGTTAACGGATAGCACTGATTTAGGCTGTTACTGATATAGTGTCTTGGTTTTTCATCTCTGTACGATGTGGTATTATGTTATCTGTCACATCTATAAGCCTTATGCTGATCGCTGCTTTTGGCTTAGTGGGCTTGCATTTGCCTGGGTTTACTGTGCTTTTATATGTGGCTGCGGTAGTTTTACTGGTATGTGTGGTCGGGCTGCAACTGTATTTACTGCACAAGCTAAAGTCGCCAGCTCAAGCGGACACAGTTCTTAAAGATGTTCTGCAAGCAGATCCGTTGTCAGCTATTGTGACAGACGGGTCGGGACGTGTGACGTGGTCGAATACTGCCGCACAGTCCTTTTTCAAGCGTAAAACAGAAAGCGATATCAGTGTTGCACTTTTGTTTGAAAATGTTGTTCTTGATGCCGATGCCTGTGTAGCCCGCCTGCTCCGGCGCGCATCAGAGGCAAAAAATGTCTGTTCTGATGTAATTGAAGGGCCTGATAAGGACCGTCTGACTGTGCAACGCTGTGGTCTGAACAGTTTTTTGTGGCGGTTACTGGATCGTGACAGAATTAAGGACATGATCCGTGTCATCGAAAAAATTACAGCACCAGCAATTATCGTTGAGCAATCAGGATTTCGTCTTTTATCTGTCAACTCTTCTGCGCAGAAACTCATACCGCAATCTATACAATATTTACCAGAAATTTTTGAGACACGGCAAATAAAGTTTGGAATGGTTTCAACGCTGTTGACCCAGGACGGACCACGGGAAATGTTTGCGATCCATGTGGCGAGTGATGATACCGCCATGGCTGTGATATTTGCCGCGTGTCCACAACACTCTATTGACGATCCGATTAATGATCAGGGCTTTCACAAAATACCTGTGCCATTGCTGAAGTTGGCGATCAATGGCGATCTTTTGATGGCGAATGAGGCGGCTCGGCGCCTGTTGGACATCACATCAGTTCAAAACATCAATCTTCGCGACCTGATGAACGGCTTGGGTCAGTCTTTGACCGAATGGCTCAACCGCTCTGCTTTGGGGGTGCATCAGCCGAATTCTGAGTTTTTACGCCTCACGCGCGGCGAAACGGAAACCTTTTTGCAGGTGACGCTAAGTCGTATAATGGAAAAAGGCGGTCCGCAGTTGTTTGCTGTTCTGACAGATGCCACCGCACTTAAAACGTTGGAGGGTCAGTTTGTTCAGAGCCAGAAAATGCAGGCAATTGGTCAACTTGCAGGGGGCGTTGCCCATGATTTTAATAACCTTCTTACGGCTATTTCTGGGTACTGTGATCTGCTACTTTTACGTCATGATCCCACGGATCAGGATTATCCAGATCTTATTGAAATCCATGAGAACGCCAATCGGGCGGCATCTTTGATAGACCAGCTGCTGGCATTTTCGCGCAAACAGACGTTGCGACCGCAAAATCTTAACCTTCAGGATGTGATGTCCGATCTGACCCACCTTCTCAATCGACTTTTGGGTGAAAAAGTTGCTTTGCGTCTGCGTCAAGGAGCGATGAAATGCCATGTAAGAGCGGATAAGCGACAAGTGGAGCAGGTTATTATGAACCTGGTGGTCAACGCACGAGATGCGATGCCTGCGGGTGGAGATGTGACAATTGAAACCTCCGTGTTGCGCCTTACAAAAGCACTCGAACGCGACCGGGCGGTCGTTTCACCAGGAGAATATATTTCTGTCAAAGTTATAGATCAGGGCATGGGGATCAAGCCGAACGTGTTGCCAAAAATTTTTGAACCTTTTTATACGACAAAACCGATGGGCGAAGGGACCGGTTTGGGTCTTTCAATGGTGTACGGCATTATGAAACAAAGTGGGGGTTATATCTTTGTCGATAGCGTTCTTGGGCAGAGTAGCTGTTTCACGCTTTTGTTTCCCGCCCATCAAGGGGTTGTGGATGATAGTTATACGCTGGCAGATCCAGTCACCAAAGAGACACTGCCAGCGCGCGCCAAGGGGGTCGTATTATTGGTTGAGGATGAGGCGCCGGTTCGCGCCTTTGCGGTAAGAGCTCTGCAGTTGCGGGGATATACCGTGTTGGAAGCTGATGGCGGTGAGCGTGCATTGGAAATACTACAAGACCCAGACCAGTTGGTAGATATTTTTGTCACTGACGTTATTATGCCAGGGCTGGATGGACCCGCATGGGTGCGCCGCGCCTTAAAAAGCCGGCCGGGAACCAAGGTGATATTTATGTCTGGTTATGCCTGCAATTTTCTTGATGATGAGGCTTGTGAAACCTTTCAATCCGTCTTTCTGCCCAAGCCATTTTCACTTACGGACTTGTCGCAGGCTGTTCAGCAGCAGTTGAGCGAAGCAGCTCAATTACCCCAAACTGTGCCATAAGTTAAAATCGGCTTGGTATTTTTCTATTACATCACCTTCGACACAGGCGGATAAATTCAACTTCGTTTGGCTAGACGCATTGTGTCGTGGAATTTGTATTTTGGTCCCAAGACGGTGTTCCAGAAATTCACGCAAGCGCGATTGGTTCTCATATCGGAACAAATACGTCACGGGCGGTGTTCCAGCCCTTGGCGTGATAAAGCGTGCCTGACTGCCAATATGCGCATAGGCGGGCGGGCTGGATTGCAGATATCCCCTGACAAATGTGTCAAAACTGATGTCTTGGGTTGACGTGGGTTTGCCTTTTAAAAACGGTCTTTGGCGGTACCGATACCAACTGCCCATCCATGAAATTGGTTCCCGGATCACTGCCATTGTGTCCAATTGGGTGTTGCAAACGATGTCGTACATCGGACGAATAAAACGATTATAGCGGATAAGAGGCGCATGTTTAAGCTCGGGGGGATCTTGAATTGATAGGCTGGCGATGGGTCCCAACGCCTGTGCATAAGCCGAGGTGCCTGTTTTGGGAACGGCAAGAAACGCCAGATTTTGTTTCCAAAAAATCAACATGAAGAATGTCTTTCGTTGTTTGATATGCAAAGACGATAATTAAATCACTTCTTAACAAGTTACAGGGAAAATGGCTTAAGGAAAATTTAACTTGAAATGTTCCTGTTTTGGTCCTATCAAGTGATTAGAACAATATGTGAACAAACGCAGTGATTGCCGCCCGCTTCAGGGTGTGGAATAAGGAACCAATTGTAATGGCAACGGCAGATCTTCTTTCCATGACCGATAAAAAAGACACGAATAAGCAAAAGGCTCTCGATAGTGCGCTTTCACAGATCGAGCGGCAGTTTGGCAAGGGCTCAATTATGAAATTGGGCGGTGACAATGTTATCAAAGATATTGAGGCAATTTCAACTGGATCTATCGGTCTGGATATTGCACTGGGCATCGGCGGGCTGCCAAAAGGCCGCATCATCGAGGTCTACGGGCCTGAGAGCTCGGGCAAAACAACTTTGACGCTGCATTGTGTGGCTGAGGCGCAAAAAGCCGGTGGTGTCTGTGCCTTTGTTGACGCAGAGCACGCATTAGACCCGCAGTATGCCCGCAAGCTTGGGGTTGATCTGGATGAATTACTCATCAGCCAACCCGACACTGGCGAACAGGCGCTAGAGATTACCGATACTTTGGTGCGGTCCGGGGCAGTGAGTATGATTGTGGTCGATTCGGTTGCTGCGCTGACGCCAAAAAGCGAGCTGGAAGGCGATATGGGCGATTCAAGCGTCGGCGTTCAAGCCCGGTTGATGAGCCAAGCGATGCGCAAGCTGACCGGCTCGATCTCGCGCAGCAATTGCATGGTAATTTTCATCAACCAGATCCGGATGAAAATTGGTGTGATGTTCGGAAGCCCGGAAACCACCAGCGGTGGTAACGCGCTGAAATTCTATAGTTCGGTACGCCTTGATATCCGCCGCATCGGGGCGATCAAAGACCGGGACGAAATTGTGGGTAATGCAACGCGTGTCAAAGTGGTCAAAAATAAGGTGGCGTCGCCGTTCAAACAGGTCGAGTTTGATATCATGTACGGCGAAGGTATCTCGAAAACCGGTGAGATTCTTGATCTTGGCGTGAAAGCGGGCGTGGTTGAGAAATCGGGCGCGTGGTATAGCTATGGCGATGAGCGGATTGGTCAAGGTCGCGAAAACGCCAAAGTGTTCTTGCGCGAAAATGCTCAAACGGCTTACGAAATTGAAGATAAAATCCGCGCGGCACATGGGTTAGATTTTGATGCCCTCCCGCCGGTGGCTGACGAGGATGTCGTCGAAAAGTAGCTGTGAGCCCACCTGTATAAGTTGACGAAGAGGTCTCGGACTACTTGTCTGGGGCCTCTTTGCTTTAGATACCTTTGGTTGAAATTTACCCATTCCAGCCGCAAGCTATCGCCTTTGGCCCTCATTCCCATAGAATCGGCCGACTTAAATTGGATAAAAGTCACTTGCGCTGGACAGAGTTTTGCTCGCCCGTTACACCGGTCCAAGACCCAACCCTAGCCGCAAGAAAGCCTGTATCATGCCGAGCCTTAACGATATCCGGTCAACCTTTCTCGATTACTTTCAGAAAAACGGACATCAGGTGGTCGACAGTTCACCCCTCGTGCCACGTAATGATCCGACCTTGATGTTTACGGCCGCCGGTATGGTCCAGTTCAAAAATGTTTTTACCGGACTTGAACACCGCGATTATAGCCGTGCGACCACCAGCCAAAAATGCGTGCGCGCCGGTGGTAAACATAATGACCTTGATAATGTGGGCTATACCGCGCGTCACCATACCTTTTTTGAAATGCTCGGCAATTTTAGCTTTGGGGATTACTTTAAAGAAGACGCTATTCCTTTTGCTTGGGATTTAATCACCAAAGAGTTTGGCATTGATCGCGACAAGCTGCTGGTCACGGTTTATCACACCGACGAAGAGGCGGTGAATATCTGGAAAAAACATGCGGGCCTGTCTGATGACCGCATCATCAGGATCGCCACGGATGATAATTTCTGGTCGATGGGTGCCACTGGACCCTGTGGACCCTGTACAGAGATTTTCTACGATCATGGTGATCACATTTGGGGTGGCCCACCCGGCAGCCCTGATGAAGACGGCGATCGGTTTATTGAGATTTGGAACCTCGTATTCATGCAATACGAGCGCTTTGAAGACGGGCGTCAGGAAGATCTGCCCAAACCCTCGATTGATACTGGTATGGGCCTTGAGCGTATCGGCGCGTTGTTGCAAGGCAGCCACGATAATTACGATACTGATTTGTTTAAAGCGTTGATTGAGGCCTCGGCGCAGGCGACAGGTGTTGATCCTTACGGCGATCAGAATGTACATCACAGGGTGATTGCAGATCACCTGCGCTCCACATCATTTATGATGGCCGACGGGGTAATGCCTTCCAACGAGGGACGTGGTTATGTCTTGCGACGCATCATGCGCCGCGCCATGCGCCACGCCCATCTGCTTGGTGCCAAAGACCCGGTGATGCACCGGCTGGTGCCAGAACTTGTTACCCAGATGGGGCAGGCTTTTCCCGAACTTGGCCAAGCACAGGCCTTGATCGAAGACAGCCTTCTCAACGAAGAAACCCGCTTTCGGCAGACGCTTGATCGGGGCTTAAAGCTCTTGGATACAGCAATGAACGATATTCCAGACGGCGCAGATTTGCCGGGTGAGACAGCGTTCAAGCTCTATGACACCTTTGGATTTCCACTTGATTTGACCCAAGATGCGCTGCGCGAAAAGGGCCGTGCTGTGGATACCGCCGGGTTTGACAGTGCAATGGCGGCTCAAAAAACCAAAGCTCGCGCGGCTTGGCGCGGGTCTGGTGAGGCGGCCGATGTGGCGATTTGGTTCGAGATCGCCGATGAACACGGCGCAACCGAGTTTCTTGGCTATGATACCGAGCAGGCCGAGGGCCAAATTTTGGCACTGGTTAGGGATGGTAAGCCCACTGACACAGCTTCGGTCGGAGAGGTGGTGCAGATTGTGCTGAACCAAACGCCTTTTTATGGCGAATCCGGTGGTCAGGTTGGTGACAGTGGCCTGTTGAAAACTGACAGCGGCAGTGCACGAATTACTGACACTAAAAAATCAGCCGGAATTTTTATTCACATTGCAGAGGTGGTAGAAGGTTCATTGTCGCCTGCAACAGGGGCGTTACTTGAGGTGGAAGGCCCTCGGCGCAGCGCTGTCAGGGCCAATCACTCGGCGACACATTTGTTACATGAGGCGCTGCGCGGCGCATTGGGAGATCATGTGGCACAGCGTGGGTCGCTGAATGCCGAAGATCGGCTGCGGTTTGATTTCAGCCATTCAAAATCTTTAACTGCGCAGGAGCTCGCGCAGGTGGAGATCGAGGTGAATGACTTCATCCGTCAAAACACTCTTGTTGAGACCCGGATGATGTCGCCGGATGCGGCGCGGGGTTTGGGCGCACAGGCCTTGTTTGGCGAGAAATATGGCGACGAAGTGCGGGTGGTATCTATGGGTCGTCAGCCTGGCTCTGACAAAGGCACCGATGGGTCGACGTATTCCCTTGAGCTGTGCGGCGGCACCCATGTGCGTCAAACCGGCGATATAGGTGTTTTTGTCTTGTTGGGCGACAGCGCCAGCAGCGCTGGCGTGCGTCGGATTGAGGCGCTGACCGGTGCTGCGGGGCTTGCACATTTGACATCGCAGAGCCAACAACTGGCGGCAGCAGCGCAAGTTTTAAAAACCAGTGCAGGCGAAGTGTCGGGTCGGATTAAGTCGCTTTTGGATGAGCGCAAGACGCTCAGTAACGAGATCGCCCAATTGCGCCGAGAGTTGGCAATGGGTGGCGGTGGCGGTGCGGCTGCCAACGACATGGCCCCGAAAGACATAAATGGCGTTTCGTTCTTGGCCCAAATTTTAACCGGTGTGTCTGGTAAGGATTTACCGGCGCTGATCGACGAACATAAGTCGCGCATGGGATCAGGCGCAGTGCTGGTGATTGCCGATACGGGCGGCAAGGCAGCTGTTGCGGCCGGTGTCACACAGGATTTGATCGCTGTGGTGTCTGCGGTTGATCTGGTGCGGGCTGCGGTTTCAGAACTGGGCGGTAAGGGCGGCGGTGGTCGTCCGGATATGGCGCAGGGTGGCGGTCCAGATGCGAGTAAGGCAGAAGCAGCAGTTGCTGCGGCTGTCGCCTATTTGGGGGGCTGAGGTGCCGGCATTGTTGATCAGTCATGTGTCAGTGAAAGACGAAGAAGCTTTTGGGAAATACGCTGTATTGGCCGGTCCGGCAATTGAAGTGGTCCTACTTTTCCGAACAGGTTTACGTCTAAGTTCAGGTGTATCGAGTTTGGTTATCATGCCGCTTTCTTGAGTTCTTTGCCGTCAAAGTATGCCTCGTCCGGCGTTCGTTTATCAAGGGCTGTATGTGGGCAGTGGGTGTTGTAGAATGTGATCCACTCGCGAATGACACGTTCGGCCACAAAACCATCGGTTAACGTGTGCAAATACACAGTCTCCTGGTTCAAGGACCGCCA
>Ga0209199_1002202_pt1 | contig 21360 bp, 14 predicted proteins | sample COGITO_mtgs_1105_7_FD_184805 | JGI IMG/M metagenome (GOLD analysis project Ga0209199, IMG submission 184805) | Pelagic marine microbial communities from North Sea - COGITO_mtgs_110523 (SPAdes) (version 2) | ecosystem: Environmental > Aquatic > Marine > Epipelagic ...
GATTTTGACGATAAATTATATGTAAATAACGAAGAATATTTGAAAAATAAAGATAATGTAATTGAGGAACTTATGAATTATGATCAAGATTTAGGTCAGTTAGGAGAAATTCGTGATAAAATAAAGATTGAATTTGAAAAAATTAAACCTGATTTAGTAATTGTTTTTGGTGATGTTACAAGCACATTAGCAGCAGGGTTAAGTGCAAAAACATTAAATATCGATTTAGCACATGTCGAAAGTGGATTACGAAGTGGGGATATGTTAATGCCTGAGGAAGTCAATCGTGTCCTAACAGATCACATTACTAAATATTATTTTATCACAGAACAAAGTGGTGTAGATAATTTAAAAAAAATTGGAATTACTGAAAATGTTTATTTAGTTGGAAATACCATGATTGATACACAAAAAAAATATTTACAACAAGCATTGGATACTCAATATTATGAAACATTGAGAGTTAAACCAAAAGAGTATATTTTAATAACATTACATCGTCCAAGTAATGTGGATAATATGGATAAATTGAAAGAAATATTTGATGATTTTGAAGAGTTGAGCAAGAAAGAGACATTGGTCTATCCAATTCATCCGCGTACAAAAAATAACTTGGAAAAATTGGGTTATTTACAAAAAGTCCAAGAAAATCCAAATATTATTTTGGATGAACCATTGGGTTATTTAGAATTTACATGTTTAATGGCAAATTGTAAATATGTAGTCACTGATAGCGGGGGATTACAAGAAGAAAGTACAGCATTAGATGTTCCTTGTTTCACATTGCGTGAGAATACCGAACGACCAAGTACATTCATCGAAAATCACGGGACAAATCAGTTGATCAATAAAATCTGTGAAATAGAATTGAAACCATGTAAAGGAACAATGGATTTATGGGATGGGAAGAGTAGTGCGAGGATTAAAGATTTTTTAACTTATAATTAAGTTTAATAAATTCATTACAATTTTGTTATAATTATACTAAAAACACCAATATTTTAGTATATTTAATAATATATTTTTAAATTATAATGCAAAATATAACTTGTTTAGCTTCCCAACACAATGAAAAACAAACATTTAATAATATTCAAATTAAAGATATTAATTTTGATAATTTATTGAATAGAGATCCTATAAATATAAATACAAATGATTGTATAGATTTATTGGAAGATTCAAAAATAATAATTACAGGTGGCGCTGGTTCAATTGGAAGTGAAATAGTAAAACAATTATTAAACTTGGGTATTAATAATTTACATATAATAGATAATAGTGAAAATGCAATATATCATTTAAGAAATACTTTAAATGAATTATATCCAAATCATAATGCAAAAATACTTTTGCATTATATCAACGATGAAAAAAAAATGGAAGTATTATTTAAAGATATTCAACCTGATTATGTATTTCATGTTGCCGCACATAAACATGTTACCGTTATAGAACATAATATATACGAAGCAATAAATATAAATATTGTTGGTACAAAAATAATTGCAGATTTATCTTCAAAATATAATGTTAAAAAATTTTTATTTGTTTCAACGGATAAAGCAGTAAATCCTGCAAATATTATGGGTGCAAGTAAGCGAATATCAGAATTATATATACAACATTTAAATACAATTAGTAACACGGATTTTATAATTACTAGATTTGGAAATGTATTGGGTTCGTCTGGTTCTGTAATACCTAGATTTATAGATATAATTAATCAAAATAAAAATATACCAGTTACTCATAAAGAAATAACACGTTATTTCATGTCTATAGAGGAAGCAGCTATACTTGTTATAAAAGCAATTACTATTGGTAAATCAGGACAAATATTATTATTTGATATGGGAGAACCAGTGAAAATTATGGATTTAGCACAAAAAATCATTAATTTGTTTCCAGAAAAAAAAATATTAATTGACATTATTGGATTAGGTCCAGGAGAAAAATTATACGAAGAATTATTATGTAAAAGTGAAGAAGTTATACATTCAGAAGAAAAAAAAATAATGATATTTAAAAATAAAAAGAATAGTCATGATTTTATAGACAAATATAATGAATTAATACAACATTTCCATAATTTATCTTATGATGAATTAAAAATTAAATTTAAAGAAATTGTTCCTGAATATGATACCAAAACATATTTTAAAGGATAATATAAAAATATATAAAAATATATATATTTTTATATATAATTAGTTATAATGTCAAACTGGCCACAAATGTCGCAAAAAATGATTGATTCTGTTTCTCATGTTCTTGAAAGTGGAAAATTAAATCAATGGAATAATCCTGTAGTAAAAGAATTCGAAGAAAAATTTGCCAAATACATGGGTTGTAATTATGCAATTGCAGTATTTAACGGTACGGTAGCACTAGAACTATGTGTTAAAACATTAGGTTTGAAACAAGGCGATGAAGTAATTGTTACACCAAGAACATTTTTAGCATCAGCAACGTGTTGTGCATGGTATGGAATAAAACCAGTGTTTGTGGATGTAGATGAAAATAGTCAAAATATAACTTTAGAAACAATTAAAAGTGCTATTACAAATAATACAAAAGCGGTTATTTTAGTTCATCTTGCAGGTTGGCCTTGTGATTTAGAAGAGATATGTAAATATTGTCGTGAAAAAGGCATTTTTATTATTGAGGATTGTGCTCAAGCACATGGTGCAAAATTCAAAGGTAAAAGCGTGGGTACCTGGGGTGATATAAACGCGTGGTCTTTTTGTCAAGATAAAATCATCACAACAGGTGGTGAGGGTGGAATGGTGACTACCAATTGTCCTCATTTATTTAAATTAGCATGGTCTTTGAAAGATCACGGTAAAGGTTATGATACTGTATTTAACACAGAACATCCACCAGGATTTAGATGGTTACATGAAAATATTGGCACAAATTGGAGAATGTTACCAATGCAAGCAGTTATTGGTAGTCATGCTTTAGATGAATTAGATGGATGGATTGTTCATCGACGAAAAATTGCAAACATTTATAACAATAAATTGAAAGATTTTAAAGGGGTTAGATTAACATTACCTCCTAAAAATGTGTATCACGCTTATTATAAATATTATTTTTTTATTGAAATTGACAAATTTAGTATTAGTCAAGAAGAATTAATAAATAAGATTAATGAAGTAGATGTATTTAGTCAAGTAGGTTCATGTAGTGAAGTATATAAGGAAAAGGCTTTAGATCAATTTTACCCAAAAACAGAATTAAACATAACAAAACAATTATTTGATAGCGCAATTTTATTATTATGTGACCCAACAATTAGTGAAGAAAGTGCTACAGAAAATATAAACAAAATAAAAAATATATTAAATAAATATATTAAATGAAGAAGACAATTGCAATATTTGGGGCTGGAGGTCATACCAAAGTAATAATAGATCTTATTAATAATTTAGAGAATTATCAAATTGTAGGTATATATGATGACCTGAAAGAAGGATTTTTTCAAAATATTCCTATAATAGGCAAAACAGATCAAGTTAAAATATATTTTGATGAATATATAATCGGAATAGGTAATGATAAAACGCGTGAAAAAATATATAATCAATTTGCTAATTTACCATGGGCAGTTTTAATACACCCAAAAAGTATTGTTTCAAAAAATGCAATTGTAAATAAAGGTACAGTAATATTTGCTGGTGCAGTTATTCAAACTGATGTTAATATTGGAAAACATTGTATAATAAATACAAATTGTAGTATAGATCATGAATCTATACTCAGTGATTTTACCTCAATTAGCCCCGGAACTACAATTTGTGGAAACGTAAATATAGGTAAATTAACTTTTATTGGTGCAAATTCTACAATTATACAGGGTATAACTATTGGCAACAATTGTGTAATAGGGGCTGGTTCTGTTATTATAAAAAACATTGAACATAATAATAAAGTGGTTGGCAATCCAGGTAGGGTAATATAAATATTTTTAGTAATAAATATTTATATTTGTTCAAATGTTACCGAATCCAATTTATTTACATCCATCTTCAATATTTTCCCAATAAAATCTTCAAAATGCGATGCACATATTCCAGAATTCGGACGTAAAGGAATCAAATCATCTTCATTAATAATATCTCCTTGTTTCATAGATCGTGAAAAATATAATGATCTGCGTGCAATTGATTTTGTATTTAATTCAGCATCTCTACATTTTTTAACTCCATCACCCATTATAATTTCACATTCGCGTATTAAAGATACAAAATCATTTAATTCTTCAGGGTCTAATGATGCTTTGTGATCAGGACCTTCCATTTCTTTATCTAATGTATAATGTTTTTCAATATAATTTGCACCAAGACAAATGGCATATAATGATGCTTTGGAATCAATTGTATGATCTGAAAAACCAACGTCTATGTTAAATTTATTTTTCATTGTTTGAATACATTTCAAATTTAAATCTTCATTTTGAGTTGGATAGCAAGAAACACAATGCAATAAAACAAGTTCTGCACAACCATTTTGTTTTAAATAATTTACACTGTTTTCAACTTCTTCCAAAGAACCCATTCCTGTAGATAAAATTATTTTTTTATTAAAGGAAGCAATCTTTTTTAATAAAGGAAAATTGGTTAAATCCCCCGATCCTATTTTAAATGTATCTACATTGATTGAATTTAAAAAATCAGCGCTTTCTGAATCAAAGGGTGTGGATATAAATTCAATATTTTTACCTCTACAATACTCACTTAGTTTAGAAAAATCCTCATAAGATAGCTCTAATTTTTTTAACATGGAAAATTGGGTGTCATCATTATTTGTATTTTTTTTTTGATATTCTGCTTTTTCAGCAGTAGGTACAGCTAATTTGTCACTATTAAAAGTTTGGAATTTTACACCATTTGCACCTGATTTAATTGCTACATCTATTAGTTTATAAGCAGTGTCTAAAGAACCATTATGATTTACACCTACTTCTGCTAAAATATAAACCATTTATATTTATTAATATAATATAGTTTCTATATATTTTTCCTCAAGATATTTATGATTGCTTTACTAGAGTCTTTTGAAATATAAGGGTAGGTAATATTTTCTAATTTTGATATATTATTAATATTGTAAATAATATCATTTTTAACATAATCTATATGAATAACACTGTTACCACATTCTCTGCCTTTTTGTCTATTCCCCAAATTTAATGTTGTTGTTTTTAATAATGGTACTTCATAAATACCACTTGAAGAATTACCGATAAAACAATCACAATAATAAATAATATTTAAATAAGTTTCTCTATCTAAAGAAGTAAATGCATTTATATTTTTATAATTTTCTACCATAAAATTAATTTTATTAAATATACATTCGTTGGCATTGTCTGCGTTTGAATGAATAAATATAATATTTGTATTTTGAAAATCTTTAATATTTATTAAAGAATCGCATAAAATATCTATATATTTTTGATTTTGATCTTTTGATAATAATGTTTCACTATGATTTACTACAAATAATAATTTTTCTTTTTCAATTATATTTAATTTATTAAATAATTGTTCTTTATCCATGGGTATAAAGTTTAAAATATCATAAATACCTGGATTACCTACTAAAAATACATTTTCTTCTTTTTCTCCCATAGAAATCACATTGTTATAAGAACTTTCACATGTAACAAAATGATATTTCGCCATTTTTGTAATAGAATGGCGTATTGCATCGTCATACGCACCCTCAGTTATATCCCCTCCACATAAATGCGCAATATCAACATTATTAATTAACGCTACCTGAGCTGCTACCAACATTTCATAACGATCGCCTAATATTACTAGTAAGTCTATATGATATTGTGAAAAACATTTGCCCAGATTATTCATTTCTTTTGACATTGATTCAATTATACCTTGTGAAGAATCAGACTTTAAATCCATTGGTATTTTTTCATCAATATTGAATCCATCCTCTTCTATTAATTTATAGGTATTTCCATATTTTTCTTCTAGATGTGTTCCAGTAACAAATAATACTAAATTAAATTCTTTATTTTTTTTTATCTCATTCATGAGTCCTCTTAGTAATCCATATTCGGCTCGTGTTCCAGTTATTACACAAATAGTTTTCATTTATATAATATGTTGTTATTTTTACAAATTAATAAAATTTAATTTGTAACAATTATGAAAAAATTATTAAAAATTTTAAACTAAATTTAGATTTTCAATAATTAAATTAATGTATTATGTAAATATAGATTAATAATATTAATTATGTTTAAAGATGTCTTAACTAAAGAGGAAATAACGAATATAACAAATTTATATAAATATAAAAATGATCAAACCCAACATATATTAAGTTTATATTTACAAAAATATATGATAAAGAAACACTTTGATCTTGAATATAATACAATAAAAATAAAAAAAAATGAATTTGGTAAGCCTTATTTTGAAAATACAAAAGGATTCGAATTTAATATATCTCATGATAAAGATTATGTTATTGGAGTTTGTGGTTATTCTAAAATTGGAGTAGATATTTTAAACATAAATAATAAAATGAATATTCAAATATTTAATAAATTAGATAAAAAAATTATTAATATAATTAATAAAAATCCGCATTTCAATATGATTAAGATGTGGTCATTAATTGAATCATATTTTAAAGCGATTGGTATAGGAATGCGATATGATTTTAATAATTTATTAATAAATAATAAAACAATACAATATTTAGATTATGATGTTTTAAATTATAAACACATTATTTTTAAAGATTTTTTAATATGCATTTCTTTCGACCGATTGTAAATATAAATATTAATTGCTAATTAAATTAATATTTAAACCAAATATTGATTTTGTTATTAAATCAATGAATTAAAATCAGTAATATTTTTCATGTTAATAATTTGATCTATATTTATTTTCATTTTAAATGTTTCTTCCATTTTATTTATAAATATTATATGTTTAAGTGATGACCATGAAGGTATAGTGTTAATATTATTATATAATTGTTTTGTTTTAACTAACTCGTCAAATGTTGTAATTGCTTCATCATCTATAATACTTCTTATAACATCTATTAATTTATCATTAACTTTATTTAAATTAACGTAATCAATATTTTTAATATATTGATTTTCATCACTCACTTCAATATTTAATTCAAGTTGATCATTTGTATTATCATGTAATGTAATATATTCTTTCATTTCAATATTTAAATTATCTACATCATATACAAATATATCACCATCTAAAATAAAATTATTATTTTTATAAATATTTCGAATAGGTTCATTTCTTTCAGTTTCAATAATTTTTCCAATTACCTTTTTAAAATTATTTTTTTGTGCATAAATTAATAACCATTTAATAAATTCATTTTCTAAATTTTTACCTAAAAATCGACAAGACATTAAATAATTATTTATTTCTATAATATTATCTACTTCAGTTGTTATTAAAACGCCCATATTTTCATAATCATTAAATTTATCTTTAGCTCCTAATACATATATCTTGTATTGTGTTAAATCGGTTTCTTTTAATCTTAATGAGGTTGCATTAAACTGATTTGTTTTATTTATTAATTGGATACATCTATCTTTGTTATCATTAGATAAATTATTTATAATTATTTCCAACTCTAGTTGTTTATAAAAATCTTCCTTATTAACATATTTTTTTTCTAAATTATCAAGTTTTACTTTCGTTTCATATGTTTTTGCTCGCGTCTTATCGCTTTCAGTAAATTTATGGATTTCTAATAATGGGCAATTTAATAAATCGTCAACGTAATCAACTGGATCTTTTGATATTTCTAATACATTTACATCTGGTAAAAATTGTTTAACTTGCTCCCTTTCAACCGGATTATCATCAATAAATAATATATTTTTTAATCCTAATCCAATATTTTCAGATATAAGTTTTATATTCTCAAATTTATTATCCCAATTTGCATAAATATAAACAAAATCTTCTTTTTTTAAAATCATATTCTTATTTTTTTCAAATACTTCATTTACGATATTAATATCATTTTTGCTACAAATTGCTAATGCAATACCTCTTTCTTTTAATAATTTTATTTTTTGTTGAAAAGCTTTAAAAACATTACCTGGATAATCTTCACCTATTTTTATACTATGAATACCATCTTCACCAACAACACCTCCCCATAAAGTATTATCTAGATCTAAAACTAATAATCTAGTTGTTAATCCTTTCATAGATAATATCAAACCTGTTATTTTTAAAGATAAATTATCAATAAAAGTATCAGTATATGGAATTTTACCCAAATACCACATTCTTTTGTCCAAAATTTTCGCATCCTTAATGTTTTGAACCTTCATTATATTTATATTTGATTTATATTCATTTGTCAATAAATTTAAATTTTCTTGGAATATAGTTAATATCTTATCATTTAAACAATTAAAATATATTGATTTTTCGGTTAAAAAATATTCCATAATAAAAATTGTTACATTTGGATTAGAGTTTATATATGATTTTATAGAATTAAAATAAGTAATAATTTTATCAAAATCTTGCTCTTCATATTCATCTAACGATTTATTGATTATATCTTCAGGTCTATCTATGATAAATATAAATTCTGGATTATGCTTATACAATTCTGAATCTTCGAACATGAAATTTTGTTGTAACTGTCCATATTCATAAGTGTGGATATCAAAATTAGTTATATAATTATTTAGATTTTTACGTAATTTATCTTTAATTGTATCTATATTGATAGAACTAAGAATTGATATTTTATTTTGATTTATATTTTTATTCGTGGATATATTTTTTGAATATAATTTAGTTAAAATTTTTTTTAAATAAATGTAATCACTTTCACTATCGTTATTATTTATAATAGATTGAGTCTGATCTGTATTCATTTTTTTTAATCTAATTTTATTAATTTTAATATTTTTATAGTTATTTTCAATGTATTTTGAAATGTATTCTGATAAACTTTTAGAAAAGATATATTCTTTAAAATGTTTATTATATTCGTCTATGAAAACAGTTGATGGAATAAAAACTTGGAACTCTTTCTTAATATTACTAAGTTTTAACATTAAATTATAATATTTTTCATTGTAAAATGTGCTGAATTTATGGAGTAATTCAGTATTTAGATTTTTATCCGTAGGTAAAATTTTAGGGGTAATATAATAAAAAATTATATCGTATTTTTTTAAAATATTTACATCAAATTCATCTGTTAATAAATTAAATTTAAATGTATTACAATTTTTATCAATATTTAAAGAATTAATTTCGTCTATTAGATATTTTGCCTCTGTAACTCCGTTATTGTATGTAAATGTAACATTTGCACCACCAGCCGCTAATATTTTTGTTGTTAATTCTCCTATTCCTCTAGAACCACCCAATACTAAGGCATTTATATTATTGAACTCCATTCCGGTCATTTGAATATTTTTCATATTTACTTGTTTTATGCTTTCTGGACGTAATACTGCATTAATATTTCCATCATAAATACCATTTATAGTAATATCTAAAATACTGTTATTAAAATTGTTTAATTGATAATTAATAACATTTTTATTAATATTATCTTTATTATAAGTTATTTTAAATGATGTAAATATTGAATTTAACCCAGGTAAATGCATACCAACTATTTTAGATAAATTTGATATATAAATTAATATCGAATAGTCAATATTTTTAAAATTAAATAATTTTTCAAAAAATTTTAAATCATATTCAATATTTGTAGTTTTGTTATCTCCTATTATTTTTGTTATATTTTCCTTTGTTAATTCTAATGGACTTATATTTGCATCATAATTTTCTTCTAATTTTATATTTTCATGACATTCGTTTGATAGTTCTAAATTAATAATGCAGGTTTTTTTATTATTTTGGAAACATGATATTTCAATTGCATTGTTTTTTTTAGATTTAATAATGAAGTTTGTATTTACATAATATAATGTTTTATCAATAAAATTTACATTTATTTTTATAATTTTAAAATATGGGTCAATATGTTGATCCAAAAAATTTAATGCACGAATCACTACATTACAACCATGAACTACACATTCACCAAATAACAATCGTCTTGAATATACATCGTCTATATGTAATGGATTAAAATCTCGCGAAAATTTACTAAAAAATTCTTTATCATGGTTATTAAATTCATAATTATATTCTAAATAAATAAGTCCGTTGGGTCTATCTTGATCTCCACAACTTTTTGTTTCATATATATTGTCATTATCTACATCATTTTCAAAATATAATACGTAATTTAATTCAGAGTATGTTTTTTTTGGATTTTCAAAATTATTCGTAATTTGATTATCACAATTATTAAATCCTATTTTTTTTAATGAATTAAGTAATTTTTTATGAGTACAATAAAAGTCAATTATATTTATTTTATTATCTAAAACCCAATTGCAAAAATTCATTATTAAATAATTAAAATCAACATCATCATTACCGTTCCAAATATTATTTTTGTAAGGAACGATTTCAACTATTCGAATTGCAAATGTATTTAAATATTTTTCTTTTCTAAAAACTATAATTCCAATGTTGTAATTACCATAAAATCTATATATTTCGTTATTTTTAAATGGTGGATTATCAATATATCTCCACTTCCAAAATGATTCATTTCTATAAATCGATAATACATTTGTATCTTTTGTTGAATTAATCCATAAATATTCTAATTTTTTACAATCAACATTATCTATTATATTAGTATTTACATCAATAATACTATATTTTTGTTTTAAATCTATATACAATCTTGGAATTGGATCTATAATTCTATAATTTAATCCCTTCAAAACTGGCAATATAGTATCTCGATTGAATCCGGCTCCTGAAATAAGTTTATATTGTTTATGTGATTCAATCAGAATATCCAGACCACTATATTGATCTAATACTTTTGTCATAGCAAATTGTAATGAATCTATAATATTTTCCTTATATTGATATTTGGTTTTAATATAGTTAATAAATCCTACAATTTTGTCATTATCTAAATAAATATATATTTCAGAATTTAAATATTGCCAATCAAATAATTCATCATTTAATAATGGATGATTAGAAGAATAATTACTTTCAATAAAATGTTGTAATTCAACTTTATAATTTTCATTATAATTAATTAGTTTAAATTTTTCACTCATTATAATAATATATATTTAATATTATTATAATTGTAAGTTAAATTATTAATTTTATTACTTCTATAAATATTCTTTCAATGCATCAGTTGAATCAATACGTTGTATTTTCATATTCTTTTCGTTTAAATCAATATTTTCTAAATAACTAATAAATGCATATTTTATATTTAATTTTTTTTGAATATCAAATGTATATTCATTATATCTACCACATGGATATGTTGTAGTAAATATAGGTTTTTCAATAATTTTTTCCAACATTTGTTTATTATTATTGTATTCATTATATTGATCATCATGATTTAGTAAATCCATACGTGTAGGATGACTAGTTGAATGTAATCCAATGAGTTGTGTTTTAGATAATTCTTTAATTTCTTCTTCAGAAATCCAAATATTTTTGACTAATTCTTCAATAGTTGTACCATGTTTTTGTATCAAAATATTTATATAGTTAGTAAAATCACTTTTTGTTAATTTAACATCGCGTATATAACGAAATAAACGATCATTATAACTATAAAAACTCATATTTTCTAAATATTTTTTATCAGAAAGTTCATGTTCTAATGTTAAAAAATCTTCATTTTTTAATAAACTAAAAAAATCTTGATAAAAAAGATCATAATTATCATAATAATTTCCACAAAAGTATTTATATATATCCATGATCTCATATTCTTTATTTATAGGATTTGTATAAATATACCAACCGGCCTTTATGTTATACTTGTTAAGTAGGGGCAAAGCAACATCATATTGCATTTTTAATCCATCATCAATAGTAAAACAAATCTCTCCTTTTTTTAATGTACAATTATTAAACTTTTCAAGCCAATCGTCGATATCTAAAATATTTTTTCTTCCAATTTTGTTTATCATTTTTTCTAAATCTTCTTCAGAAATACTACCTTGTCCATATTGTTTTACATCTTCATTATGAAAATAATGAAACATAATAGAACGAGGACTAACTAACTCATATATTTCTTTTTCAAGATCATTTATATTATTTATTTTTGGTGATATCTCAATAATGTAATAATTATTTAGATGTTCTCTTAACTTATCATTAATATATGGTGTAAAAATTTCTTCATCATTCATTTTATTTTGTAATAAATATTTTGTTATTATTTCAAACATATATATATATATATATATGTTTTTAATAGTAGGTACTGGTTTAATTGCAGAAGAATATATGAAATGTTTAATTGAATTTAATATTAAATATGAAATTTTAGGAAATACAACAACTAAATCAGACATTATTTCAGAAAAATATAATTGTGTTTGTTATTCGGGTGGTGTTGAAAAATTTAATTTTGATAAGGAATATGATAATGTTATTATCGCAACCCCCGCACACTTATTATATAATCATTTAAAATTATGTATTTTAAAGTGTAAAGGTTTGAAAAATGTTTTCATAGAAAAACCAGGATGTCTTTATACTTATGAGTTAAAAGATGTTATATCGATAAAACAGGATATTCAAGTATTTATAGCATTAAATCGTCGTTTTTATAGTTCAGTATTAAAAGGAAAAGAAATTATATTAAATGATCCAATAAAAAAATTAAATTTAATATTTAATGAATATAATTTAATGGTATGCCAAAAAATGTTTTCAAATGAAATTATGCAAACATGGTTTTCTCATATGACTACACATATTGTTGATCTCGCCTTTTTTTTAACAGGTATTCCAGATAAATTAAATGTATTAAATATTGATGGTTATGGGCAATTAGGATATTATAAAAAAGCATGTATTGTTAATGGAAACGGTATTACTAAAAATAACATTGAATTTGAATATAGTAGTAATTGGACAAAAAATGGAAAATGGAAAATGGAACTTCAACTAGAATCAGGAAGAATATTATCATATCAACCATTAGAAGATTTAAAAATAATTAATATAGATGGTACCGAAGAATTAATTAAGAGAAATGAAATAGATATTATCTATAAACCAGGTTATTATAAACAAATAAACTCATTTATTACAAATAAAGAAAATCTGCTTACTATTGAAAATCATTATAGTAACCAACAAATTTTTCATAAAATGGTAGGACAAACCCCTGACTATAATAATATATTATTAATTGGTTGTGGTAATATAGGTTTCCGTCACTTGAACGCTTTTTCTAATACAAATTTACCATTAAATATGCATATTATAGAATTAAGCGACGATAATATAAAAAAGGCAAATAATTATCTTAAAAATTATAACAATATAAATGTTAATTTTTACAAAGATGTAAATGAAATTACTGAAGCATATTTTGATATTTGTACTATTGCTACATGTTCAGATGTACGTTTGATGTTAGTTAAAAATATAATTAAAAATGATAAAATAAAATATATTTCGAATATGGTATTAGAAAAATTTACTTTTCAAAGTATGCAACAATTTAAAGAATATGACGAATTAATCACAAAATTCAAAAATTGTAACACATTTATATCATCTCACGCAAGATATGTTTATGATACTGATATACTTGATTTATTTACAAATCCAAAAATAGATGTTTCTGGTGGTAATTGGGGTTTATTATGTAACAGTGTTCATTTTATTATATATATTTTATATTTTATAACAGATTTTACACTTGATTTTAAACAAAATTCTGACATTATTGATTCTAAACGAAATAATTTTAAAGAAATTTATGGTAGGTTATATAATGATAATATTAATATATCATGTTCGGATAAAGATGAAAATATTTGTATAACTTTCACTGAAAATCAACATAAACTTGTTATTGAAGTAGATAATATAGTAACATTTTTTCATTATGAAAACGATATTTTAGTTTCCGAATTTACAAAAAAATTTTTACACACGTCCGTTTATTTCGAAAGCGAATATAAAAATTTATTATTACATAAAGAAACAAATTTATGTAAATACGATAAGGGATTATTAGCTCATAAAATATTTTTTGATGCTATTAAAAACTTATTCAATACAGAATTATTGCCTATTACATAAAATTTGTCACAATAATGAGTTAAAAATTGGGTAAATTGCATTTTATTTTTATACTATATATGAGTAAAAATAAAATTGTATTGAGTGATAGTATTATTTATAGACAAAACAGAGGTCGTAAAGGTTTAATTCCCTATCCAACATTATTATTTGGTGATTCAATCGAAATAGACGCAATTTCTCACAAAACAACTGATTCTATTACCAAAGATGATTATTATTTAAAATTAAAAGATTATGAATATATATTTATCCATTTAGGTATATGTGATTGCTATCCACGATATAAGGATTTAGATAACATCGATATTAATAAATTTAATGTAAATGTAAATATAGAAACATTTGAAAATAATATTAAAAAATTAATAAGTGTATTGGACCCTAATTTTAATAAATTAATTATAATGTCTATAACAACACCACCCAAACAATATGCGATTGTTCGTAATAAAGACTATAGTGAAATAGTGAAAAAACAAGTAGAACTGTATAACAACATTTATAAAAAATATGCAAGTGAATATAATTATGGTTATTATATTGATATAGATGATAAATTACAAAATAAATATGACATAGATGAATATTTAATGGACGGTAGTGGTCATGTTATTGAAAATTTAGAAACTATATATAAATACGCGAAATTGGTTAAAGAAATAATAGAAGAATCACAAATACCAATTACATTTAATTCACCTAAATTTCCCCTGTAAATATAGGTAAATATGGTTATTTAATTTCGCGAAAATATTGTCTCATATTAAATAATTATTTTTAAAACATTAATAGCATTATTTAATGAATCATTTGTATAAATTTTATTTTTAACACAATAAAAAAAATGGTTTAATTCATTTAACAATAAGTTTTCCTTTTCATAAGTGAATAATTTATGAACATTATTTTCATAATATATATTGATTGTGTTTTCTATAAAATTAATTAATATGGTACCCTTACTACCTATAATTTCAAGGGTTCTATTATGTCTTATATTTATCATATCAATACTTAGATGTGCTAATATATCTTTAAATTCTAATGTAATTAATGCGGTATCTTCTACATTAATATCTAAACCAGATAATTTTTTCTTTATTAAATTAACATTTGAAGGATAATCATTTACTATAGCCAGAATAAAATCAATTTCATGACTAAGTTCCAATATAACACCTCCACCTAATTCTTTTTGCGCGCTTACACAATTCCTATAATCATTTTTTCTCCATGTTGGTAAATATTGACCAGTATTAAATTTTATTAAATTTATATTTCCAATAGATTGAATTAAAGACATTGTTTTATCAAATAACTGCGAAAATTTCAATTGATAACCAACATGTATTACATTATTATATTTTAATAATTTATCTATATTATTTAAATCATGCGATAATGGTTTTTCAATTAAAACTGGAATATTTTTATCAAGAAAATAAAAAGCACTTTCTAAATGAAAAGGTGCAGGATTCGATATAATTACATAATCAATGTTATTAGGTAATTGTTTTAATTCATTTAATACAATCGCATTTTCAATCTTGATATTTCTTCGTGATATTATATATATTCTAAAATCTTTAAAATGTTCAAGAATAACATTATAATATTGTTTTCCAATTGATCCAAATCCAACAATGCAAATATTTGGCATTATATTATTATAACATATAATATATGTTATAAATTTTGAAAAAAATATAATATTTTTATATATATTATAAATGAAAATAATAGGTTTTATATTTGCTCGCGGAGGATCAAAGGGTGTTCCTAACAAAAATATTAAATTATTAGGAGATGTACCTTTAATTGCACATTCAATTCGAGAAGCAAAGAAGTCAAAATATATAAGCGATGTATATGTTTCAACTGATTCCGATAAAATACAAGAGGTAGCAATTAAATATGGTGCTATTGTACCTTTTTTACGACCTTCATATTTAGCACAAGATGATAGTAGTGAATTAGATTCATGGGTTCATATTGTAAAAAATATAGATGATTTTGATATTTTTGTATCTTTACCAACTGTATCGCCAATGAAAACATATAAAGATATTGATTCTTGTATAGAAGAATATTTAAATAAAAAACCAGAAATATTAATAACAGTAAATAAATCATGTAGATTTCCGGGTTTTAATTTAATTCAATTAGATGAAGATAAATATGTTAAAAAAGATCCAAACATTCCCTATGTAGCAAATCGTCAAAAATCAGATTATTTTGACATTACAACTGTTTGTTATGTATCTTCAGCAGAACTCATCAAAACTAAAGCAACTAAAAATGGTGTTTTAGGTAGTTTTGATAAAATATTAGCATATGAGGTTTCACATGAATGCGGAGTAGATATTGATACTGAGATTGATTTTTTATGCGCTGAAAAAATATATGAAACAAATATAAAAAAAAATTTGACATTCAGTATAAAAGATGCTGTAAATTTAAGTAATAAAACTGCTATAGTTACTGGTGGATTTGGAAATGTTGGAAAGAAAATCGTTGAGTCACTTATTGAATGTTTTTGTAAGGTTATTGTTATTGATATAAATAATTTAAAATTTAATAAGGACGATATGATTTTTAATGAAAATAATATTGATTTTTATAACGTGAATATAGAAGATGAATATGAAATTATAAAATTTGTTGATGTTATTCAACAAAAATATGGAAAAATTGATGTATTAATCAATTGTGCTGCCCTTGTTGGTACTTCTAATTTAGAAGGTTGGGCTGTTCCGTTTGAATCACACAGTACAACTGCTTGGGATAAGTGCTTAAATATTAATACACGAGCACCATTTATTTTAACACAAAAGTGTATCCCATTATTAAAAGAATCTGATTCGGGAAGTGTAATTAATATAAGTTCAATTTATAGTAATCATGCGCATAATTTCAATTTATATGAAAATACAACAATGGCAACACCTATTGCTTATTCTGTAAGTAAAGCAGGAATGAATGCTATGACACGTTATCTTGCAAGTCTTTATGGAAAAGATAATATACGCTTTAATAATATAATATTAGGTGGAATTGCAAGAAACCAACCAAAACAATTTGTCGACAAATATGAAGATATGGTTCCATTAAAACGTATGGGAACAGAAGACGATATAAAAGGTACTATTATATTTTTAGCCAGCAAGTTATCGTTATATGTTACTGGACAAGATATAAATGTTGATGGAGGTTATTCTATTTTATAAAATACCACATTAATTTTCTATTAATATGCATATAACATATGATGCATATTTATACCCAATCTAAAATATCAATTGCTTTATTATCTATATAATAATCAGCAAAAGGTTTTTGTAATATTAAAGTATGATATTTCACACCCCATTTTTCTAATTGTTCTTCTGTAAGTTCTCTCCAATCTTTTTTACTAGTATAACCACGAGCAGTGTATAAAATTATTTTATTATGTTCATATAATGTATTTATTTTGTTAATGACTTTTTGTATTGGTTGAGCATCTTTATATTCACAATCTTCTGTACATAGAGTTCCATCAATGTCAATACAATAAATTTTATTTTTTTCAGTTAAATTCTTCGGAACAAACCGATTTTCAACCATATAACCAAATATATCTGTGCTATATCTTAACATTAATAATTTATCTTTTGTGTTTGTTATAGATGGAATATTTTTATACAGTAAATCAATCATTATTTTCGGAGATTCTAAACCAGCATTAATACCCAGATTACCTGCACCTCCAAAACGAGGATTTATTTCGATAAACTTAATATGCTGATTATTAAAAAAACATTGTATAGTATTGTGACCAATTAATTGTAATTTATTTCCAATTATTTTACAATGATCTTTTATAATTTCATTATTAAATACTTGACTAACGCACGATTCACCATTTACAACATGAATTCTTTCTCTAGGAATACAATTTATATATTTGCCATCAAAATCACCAAGATAATCAATAGTATATTCTTTCCAATCAATAAATTCTTGAACAACATTATTCTTAAAATCTATATTTTGCAACTCATCTTTATTATTTATTATTTTTAAACCTTGACTTGCACTTCCTTTAATTGGTTTTGAAAAGACCGGATAATTTATAATTTCATCCAAATTTGCATATGTACATGGAACAGGAATATCATTTTTAATACAAAAATTTATAAACAAATCTTTATTTTGACATATATCTATAGTTTCAACAGAGGATATCATAACTTTGCAACCATTTTCTTCAAATTCTTTTTTATGTTCAGAAAATAGTCTTAATTCACGACAACTAGTTGGAATAATTAATTTAATTTTATGCTTTATGCAATTTTTTATCATAAAATCAATAAATAGAGGTTCATCAAAACGAGGACATAAAAAATAATCATCCGCAAAATATAATGCTGGTGAATTAATACTTATATCAGTTGCAAACAATAAACCCCCCATATTATTTAAGTGTGTTTTAAATGATTTAATCAGTAAAACTTTTTTAGAACAACTTGTAATTAGAATATTCATATATATAGATATAAGTTATATATGAATTTTACAAAAAAAAAATTATATTTTGTTATTTTTAATTGCATGGATACATTTGTTTATTCCTTCCTCTAAATTAGTTGTCGGTTTCCATCCAGTTATTTTATAAAATAAATCCATATTGGATTGACAAGCTTCATAATTAATATTACTTTTAATTTCATTGTATTTTAAATTTGGAAAATGCCCCTTTAATATATTTAAAACATCCATTATTGTTCTTCCTTGACCTCTTCCTAAATTAATCACTCCTGTATGTTCCGACCCTGACAATAATATTAGAGAAAATGCAATATCTTCTGAATAAATATAATCAAATATTCCATCTTTTGCAAAAACGTCAAGTGGTTTATTTTCATCTTCTAATAAACTAGTAATCCAACGATTTATTATAGTTCCCCCTAATCTACCACACTCGCCTGGACCATATACTCTAAATATTCTTGGAGTTACGCAAGTAAATTTATATTGATCAAAATGACTGAAAAAGTTTAATTCTACTTCGTGTAATAATTTAGATGCACCACATATATTTCTTGGTTTAACGGGAGTGTCTTCATTAATAATAATAGGTGTTATTTGTGGTTCGTTAAATGAATATAACTCTGAGTTATATATCAAATAACTAGATGTAAAAATAACTCTTTTTAAATTTGGTAAATTTTTACAAATTGTTCCAATATGATTACTTAATTTTATGTTATGGTGATAATTTTCTTCCCAAAATTCTAATGTCTCACTTGTTCTTTCAAATGTTGCTGCCAAATGAAAAATGATTTCAGGATCTAATTTTTGCATAAATTCAATTTCTAATAAAGTCGCATCTTGTTGATAATATTCAATTTCAATATTATTAAACGATACAGGCATGGGTTTTAAATCAACACAAATAATTTTTTTAACATTTAATTCAGATAATTTTAAAATTAAATCTGTACCAATTAACCCAGCACCACCGGTTATAAATATCGTTTTATTTTTTAAAAAGGATTTATAGTCTATCATATTATTTTTATTAGTAACTTCGTTTATTTTATCGTCTAAAATTAATCCATGTATAATGCTATTATAATATATATTATCAACATAAATAGAGTGTTTTAAAACTCCTTCTCTTTTAAACATATTTTTTTCTAGAATTGAAATATGAAATTTTCTGTATTCATATGTTTCAGTCCATAATCTATGTAAATTTAAATTATTATAAGCATAATTAGTAATAAATTTTAAAAAGTGCGTAAAATCGTCGTCATATATATTTGTATTTATTGTTCTTTCTTTTTTTACTAAAAATGAAATTTCAGCATTTTTATTTACATAATCTATATATACTAAACCACCATAACCAATAAATTCATTTTCATATAAAATTGTAAAATTTAATGTTTTTGTCTGATCTTTATAAGATGGTAATATAACATTATTATACCAATTTTCTTGGTCTTTATCTGTCAATTCTTTTGATTGTCGTAAAACGTCCATTTGTTCATTTCTTATTTCTTTTATTTTAAAAATATCATTATATTCGATTTTACGAAAAGAATACATAGTAATGCAATATATTATAATATTATAATATTTTGATATATTTTACTCCATAAATATGAAAACATTTTTAAATAATTTATTTTATAAATTTTTTACAAATTCCAATTTCATAGGTGTTCCAAATTCAATATCTTGATTACATTCTTTACCTAATATATTCCAATAATGTTTTGTATGTAATCCATTACCAGGTCGTATTGATTTTAAATTATCTTCCGTAAATTTATCATCTTTTTTCATGTCCTTTACAATATACAATGATCTCCTATGTTTTTTCGTTTCCTTTTCAGACAACACACCTCCATATGTAATATTACCTATTATACTTTCTGCTTCACGTACCGATTCCACCATTTCTTTGAATTCATCAGGTGTTAAAGAAAATGCATCATCCGGACTTCCTGAATCTCGCGATAATGTAAAATGTTTTTCAATAACTCTTGCACCCATGGCAACAGATAATGTTGGCACTTCATGTCCTAAAGTATGATCAGATAAACCACCAATAACATTATACCTGTTTATCATATCATTTATTGTTAATAAATTTGCGTCTTCTTTTTTAGCAGGATATGCAGCAGTACATTTCAACATACAAATTTCGGTTGTACCATTTGCTCTTAATATATCAACTGCTTCTTGTAATTCTACTTCAGAAGCATTTCCAGATGAAATAATAACGGGTTTTTTCGTTTCAGCTATTTTTTTTATTAATATATGGTCGGTAATCTCACAAGAAGCAATTTTATATGCTGGCATATTTAAATTCTCTAAATAATCAACAGCAGTTACATCAAATGGACTAGAAAACAGATCCATACCTAATTTTTCGGCTTCTTCTTTTAAACCTTTATGCCACTCCCATGGTGTGTAGGCTTTTTCATATAAATTATATAATGTTTGTCCATCCCATAAAGTACCTTTAATTTGAAAATCATCTTTGTCGCAATCGATTGTGATAGTGTCTGCGCGATATGTTTGTAATTTTACGGCATCAGCACCTGCGTTTTTTGCTTCA